>OBXO01000690.1_pt1 | contig 22601 bp, 21 predicted proteins | sample 1501431 | NCBI WGS metagenome assembly OBXO01 (sample SAMEA2580163, study PRJEB22360) | human gut metagenome | biome: human gut; feature: human-associated habitat; material: faeces | place: Denmark | collected 2008/2010 | reverse complement strand
TCATAGCCGGTTAACTGCCAGCTGCTGAACGGCAGGAATTAAATTTGCGAAAAACCATTGACACTATCAATACGTTCCCTCTAGATAAAAGGCCTTATTAGTGATTTTTCTCCTAAAAATCCATACCAGTAATTAAGTTCGATTTAAATAATAAGTTTTCTCTGCACGATTATTATTTAGAACAATTACCAAATAACTTTTGTATGTATAGCATTATTATATAGCTAATGCCTCCCATCATAATTTGTAAAAATGTAGCTAGAATTCCTGACCCCCATATTGGACGAAGCCCCATTAAACAAATTCCCATACAAAAAGCTGCAATAAAATACGGCTTGCTTAATTTAAGCAAAAAAGACACATTAAATTCTTTACGTACATAATATAATTGAATTGCTGAAACAAGGGTTTCTGCAATAAGTGTTCCAAACACGGCCCCATATGCATTATATTTTGGAATTAATATTAAATTCAAGAAAAAATTCGTAATAGCACCACAAATAACAGATTTATTATATAGCCAAATCTTTTTTGTTGGTATTAAATACTGAGTACCAATTACGCTACTTATACTACTTATAAGAATAATAGGGGATAAGGCACATAACAATACGTCAATATTTAAAAAATATGGCCCAAAAAACCAGGAGACAAAGTTCTTAGCAATAAAACAAAGTCCAATTGTCATAGGAAAAGCCATAAAAAATACAAACCGAAAAGACTGTTTGATTAAACCTTTAATTTGTGTATAATCTTTTTGAGCATAAACAGCTGTTATTCTTGGCAGCATAGTAACACTAAGGGCTGTAATACAAGATAAAATCAGTTTGACAATTTTCTGAGATTGATCATAATATCCAAGATATGACATATTATTACTAAGTGAACCTAACATTATTCTGTCCAATAGAGTATATATCTGAATTGCAATCTGAGGTACAAAATAAATAAGGCTAGCCTTTAAAGATCTGAATATATTGATATTGGGGAAATCAACAGAAGAAATATTGATATATTTATTTAATGAAAACCATAACATAAGATTACCTAACAGACTCGCACCACTGATACATAATATATAAATCACCATATCAGAAGGTGTTTTAACAAAACTAAATATCATAATAACTGATATGATTTTCACAATTATATTTCTACATACTATTCTTTTAAAGTCTTCCATCCCCTGGGCAAGCCACGTAATATCCACTACAGCAGCCAGCAGCTCAACTCCCTGCACTAATAATAGCATACGATAATCTTCTAAAATAACGGCCAAAACAACATATAATCCAATAAAAAAAGTTAAAGTTGTAAGCTTAAGTAAAAATAGCTCTACAAAAATTTGACTTCTCTTTTTTAAATCACTTTGAACAAATGCTATTTCACGTTGTCCATATACCGTAATGCCTAATACACCAAAAAGCGTAAAATAAGAGCAGATAGCCTGCACATAACTATATGTTCCCAAAGCCTGTGCACCTAAAGCCCTAGATATATATGGGGTTGTAACGATCGGTATCACAATTAGAAGTATTTGATATAGCAAATTGTAGCTATAATTTTTTACAATTGTTCTATTTATCACAGTGCTTACCCTTCAGTCCTTTGTCGCAACTATTTTTCTCTAAATTTCTTTATAAAAGTTACCAAACCATTTGTCAAAATATGTGTATATGAAAATGGTTTTTTATACCATATTTTTATAATCTTTTGTTTTAAAGGATATCGAACTAATTGTTCAAGTGCGCCATTTCCTTTATAATAATATTGATGAAAACAAATGGTTTTAAAATATTTATTTAATAATCTGTTTAAATAAATAGGAGAGACTATTTTTAGGTGTTCATTATTTACTTTTAATTCCTCAAATAAATGATCGAGAAAAATAAGTTCTTTTAACTTTAATATTCGTGTGCCATTAAGAGCATCCTTATACACATCTAATTCCTGTTTACTAAGATGAATTTTATAATGTTCTAATATACTGTTCCATATTTGACCATGTGATTCATTTATATCAGTCCTCTGGCTGGATGTCAGTTGAAGAGCATGAATTCTGTATTTTATCAGTACTTTATTCATATTTGCATAAATAATATCTGGAAAATCTATGAAGCTCCTGCTCCAAAGTAAATAATCCTCAGCTTGTCTGCATGTTTTATACTTTAAATTATACCTTTCAATACTGCTTCTTCTGAAAGCGATTGATGGATGTATAAATGGATTATGTATTAGTAGATTGCTTTTTATATCATCGTTTTCCAATGGCACTCTATATATCCCCTTCCTTTTGCCAAAAAAAAGTGCCTGTCCGCCTAATATATCTACCTCCCTATGCCTCTCCATATACTCCACCTGTGCTTTTACCCTGTCATGTATACTAATATCATCGTCATCCATCCGTAATACGTATTCCCCCCTGCTGATGCGAATACCATAATTTAATGATTCGGATATGCCCATTCGTATATCATTATGGACAAAATGTATTCTATGATCTTTTTTAGCATACTCCTCGATAAATTTCGTTTTATCTATATCTGTACTGTCGTCAACAATTATTATCTCTAAATTATCATATGTTTGTTTTATGATGCTATTTAATGCCTGTATAAAAAAATGTTTGTCTGGGTTAAATGTTGGTATTATTATCGATACTAATTTGCTCATTTGTCACCTTCATTTGAGATTATCCACATCATCAGATGATCTAAAATCATATGAACATCCTCAGTTATTTGCATATTGTCCACATCTACGTGAAGAGAATAATCTGATATCTTTTTTAACTCCCCTCCATTGTAACCGGTAATTCCAATTACCGTGGTGCCGCATTCCTTTGCATATTCTGCTGCCCGGAGGACGTTCTTACTATTTCCACTGCCTGATATTCCTATAAACAAATCATTTACACCTATCTTATTTTCAATAGGTACTTTAAAAATGTAATCGTAACCTATGTCATTAGCAATGGCCATCATTGTTGGTACATTATCATTTAAACACACAAAATTATACTTTTTATCTTGGTTTATACTAATACCCTTATTAAAATCACAAACAAAATGAGAGGCTGTTGCAGCACTCCCACCATTTCCACAAATATAAATATTAGCATTATTATTTCTGGCATTTTCCAATAAATTCATCACTATATTAATTGAATTCAAATCCAGAGTTTTTAAGACACTAATCTCCTGACTTATGTATTGTTCAATTTCTGTTTTATAATTTTTCAAATTATTTTCCTCCAATAAACCACTCCACTGCATCTAAGAGATTGCACGCAATATAATCTGGTTTTACTTCATACCGTCCATCTTTACCTGCTTCCCCTGTTTTCAGTAAAATAGTCCGGATCCCTGCATTTTTTCCTGTTTTTATATCCACTGTTGTATCGCCGATAATACATGATTGACTTAAGTCAATATGAAATTCTTTAACGGCCTGTTGTATCAGAGCAATTCCTGGCTTCCTGCAACTACAATTGATTTTGAAATCTTTTCGCTCCCCTGGATATCCTTTATCCGGATGATGAGGACAAAATTTAATGCAATCTATATACTCTCCCATATCTCCAAGAAGAGTCTCAAGTTTTTTATGTATATAGTCTAACTCTTCTAAAGAACACAAATTTCTGGCAATGACTGGCTGATTCGTAATAACAATGAGCAGGTATCCGTATTTATGCGCCAAATTTATCGCTTCAATCACATGGTTTTCAAGTTCTAATTGATCTGCTTTAAAAAGTAAACCTACATTTTTATTCAACGTGCCATCTCTATCTAAAAAAATGCATTTTTGAGGTACATTTAGATTTTTATCTCTTATAATACCTCTTTTAAGATCTTCCTCTACACATTGAAGGCGCTCAGGTGTCCCGACATCTTTAATATACTCAGTAGCATTGTACCCATAAACCTCATCTCCCTTTTCTATATGGGATAAAATTAAATCTTTTTCTAAATCTAATTTCTGGGCCATCCGTATTTCACTTAAAAAAGACTGATTGATACAATAAATACCAGCATTAACCACATTATGATAAAAAATCTTACGTATATTTTTTTTAGAGTTAAAATCACACACCTTTGCACATTCGTTTAGAACCACCAGATCACTGTCAAATGGATGTGAATTTGGATGTACATACAAAGTTATTAATGCTTGCTTTTCCTTATGAAAACAGAACATTCTTTCAATACTTATATCAAAGATGATATCACCGAATACTAACAGAAAATCTTCCTTTAAGATTTCCTTCAAATAAAAAAGAGCCCCTGCAGTACCTAATGGCTCATCTTCAATAATATAATTTATGGAAACATTCCATTTACTGCCGTCACCAAAGTAGTTTTCTATACTATCATGTAAATACCCGGCCACAATATAAATTTCGAATATACCATTTTTTTTTAACACATCAATCTGATGCTCAATAATTGGTTTTCCATCTATTTTTACCATAGGTTTAGGAATCAGATTATTTGTAACCATGGAAAGTCTGGTTCCCTTTCCTCCTGCCATTATTACTGCCTGCATGAATATACTCCTTTATATGATACTATCTAATGTGGCTTTAACAGCTTCATTTGATGTATGTGATGGATACCATCCCCAATGATGAATTTTTTCTAAATCGTATAAAAATTGTGGAACATCACCTTTCCATCCACACTTGCCTCCAGTATAAAGATATTTAACATCCTTCAATTCTAATTTTTGACAAACCATATCCGCAATTTCATTTACTGTTGTGGCCGTTTCGACTCCTATATTATATATATTAACTCCTTGCATTCCAGCTTGGCTGACTCTAATTATTGCATCTATTAAATCCAAAACAAACAAATACGGTTTTTTCTGCGTGCCATCACCAAGAATCTGAAGCTCTGTATGATTTTTTTTCAACTTACTAATAAAATCAAAAATCACTCCATGCGTTAATTTGGGACCGATAACATTCGGAAAGCGAAAAATAGTTGCATTAATATCATTCATATAAGAATACGAATGGATGTAAGCCTCTGAAGCCAATTTTGCCCCTCCGTAATAAGATATCGGTGCGAGAGCCCCCATATCTTCTTTTAACTTTACATTAATTTTTTCGCCATAAACGGCAGAAGTAGATGCAAAAAATAAATTCTTTACATTGTTTTCACGCATACTTTCCAATACACTATATGTAGTAGAAAATGTATTAGTAAAATCAATATTAGGAATTTTAGCACTTTTTTGTATATCGGAATTAGCTGCCATATGATAAACCATGGAGATTTTCTCTTCTCTCATAAGCTCAGATAAAAATGAACAATTCGATACATCCCCTTCTATAAGTGAAAACCTGGGGTTATTAATAATTTGCTGCAAGTTCTCTCTTCTTCCAAGTTCAAAATTATCAATGCACACAACCCTATGATCACCCAAAAGTAACTGCTCCGCCAAATGGGAACCTATAAAACCAGCTCCTCCGGTAATTAATATATTCATAATAACCCTCCTATCTTATTGTATGTGGTTTCGCACCAACATAAATTATGGTGGATCCCTGTCTGTCTATTCTAAAAGGAACTTCCGGAAGACCAATTTTCCGTCTGACAGCATCTTGCTTCGTCTCTGGTACATAGAAAAGTAAAAACCCTCCGCCTCCAGCTCCCAGCAACTTGCCGCCTAGGGCTCCGTTCTTTATTGCACTATCGTAATATTCATCAAGTACAGGATTCGTAATTCCAGATGCAAGCGTACGCTTTAACAGCCACCCCTCATGCAGAATAGAGCCAAGCGAATCAATATCGCCTTGTTGTAAATATTTACGTAAATCAAATGCTAAATCACACATTTGTTTTTGTTTTCTTTCTTTATCTTCATTTAAAATATTTTTACTCTGTTCTTCTAAAATAGCTGATGCAGAACGAACATCCCCAGTATAAAACATGAGCAGGTTGTTTTCTAATTTTTCTGTAGAGCTTTCTGTTAATAATACTGGTTCAACAAAAACGCTGCCATCTCTATTGAAAGTATAAAAATTTATACCTCCATAAGAAGCAGCATATTGATCTTGTTTTCCAATCGGCTGTTTTAAATCTTCTAATTCGACAATACAAGCTTCTGACGCCAATTGTTCTTTTGACACATATTTTCCCTTATAGCTGTATAAACTGTGTAGAAGACCTACTGTAAAAGAACTTGATGATCCAAGACCCGTACCAGCAGGTATATCAGCAGTACTTGTTATTTCTACTCCACTGACTCCCATTTTAGTCAATACTGTTCGGAAATAACTGTGTTTTATGTCAGATGTCTTTTTCACTATTTCTGTGGTTGAATATTTTAGTATCGTTTCTTCTTTACGAAATGAAGGATGAATAGAAATATACATGTATTTATCTATTCCAATACTCAATACACAACCGCCATGCTTTTTATAGAACGCGGGCAAATCACTCCCACCCCCACAAAAACTCACTCTAAATGGTGTTCTTGTAATAATCATAATAATTCCTTTCCTGCTTTACTGTCGTCTTTTGTATAAGTTGAAATACCACAAACAATACAAATATATAAAATTGTATTGAAAATAGTATTGCTATTCATACATTCTCCTTTATAATTTGAAAGTATAATAAATATAAATGATATATATTTTAAAATCCTGTACATTTTCTTATTACATGTTTCCTTCTGAATTCCGCCCAGAATGAAACAAAATATTGGTATATACAACAATATCATATAAATCAGGCCACCTCTAAATAGATCGTTGATGTAACCAATATCTGAATGTTTTCCCCCCATAAAATCAATGTTTTCCACAAATACGCTATGACCATATCCAAATATATTATGCCAACCTTCTGGGAAAAAAATCATATTATCCAACAGTTCTGCCAGGTTTCCACTTTTCTCTTTGTTCATAAAAAGATTTTTAATCTCAAAAAAACCACTGCGAACCCAAACAGCCCAGACACTATCGCTAAATGAAATTACAATCATAATGAAAGCCATAAAAAATATACCAAAAAATAAAACCATCAAAAATGTTTTATTAAACCTACGCACATTATTAATAAAATACATAATGATGATAAAAATCACTGCCAGGAAAACGATCATGACCCCTGTTCTTCCATTTAAAAGAGAGGTTAATAGCAATAGGATAAAATTCAAATAATATCTTTTTTTATTATAAAAAACAGCTATAATAAGCGAAACTGATGCAACATATGCCATTGCTATCGGAGTAGCATATGTATAATCTCCTGTAATACCATAAATTCTAAATTTCTCAATGCCAAGAAAAGGAGTTATATCTTTAACATTTAAATTTGTAAAATATAAATTATTGGCAATTAATTTTAATGGTCGAAATTGATACATAAGGCATATGATTAGTGCTTGAATTAGAAAACAGTTGATAATAAAAGCAAACATTTTTTGTTTGCTATATCCCATATCTTTTAAAATAATAATAATACTGATAAAATTTATAATTTGAAGGACAAAACAAAAATATAATATATATTCGATTTTCTGTTCTGCATATATGCTAATATAAATTGATATAAATGAAGCACATAGTATACCAGTCAACAATAGCAATAAATGGTTATGCTTAATAAAGCTTATTAATCTTTTGTTTAAAATAATAGCGAAAAACGATGCCGAACATAATATAATGATGGATGGGTTGAGAAAAAAAGAAACATGCCCAAAATCAGGTGTAAACAGTAGAATAAAAGACAAAACATATAAGCTTAAAACTTTTAAATTATCCAGTCTGCATTTCATATAAGCTTTTTCTCCCAACTAATTAGTGTTCCAACAATACCTCTTGTATTTTTTCTATTTCTCTTTCAAAATTGTACTGCCTTTTTTTTCTTATATTAATAAATTTCAAACGTAAATCAGGTGATTTTATTAGTTTTAAAATAGATTGATATAATTCATTTTTATCGTAATTTATTATGATTCCATCCTCACCATTATCTATCTGTTCTTCCACCCCTGAAACATTTGTAGCTATTATTGGTTTACATAAAATTGATGCCTCCGTAATTGTTGTACAGTATCCTTCAAACTGTGATGGCTGTATATAAATATCACAATTATTAATATAGGAATATGGTTCTTTTATGTAGCCAGTAAATATACACTCATCTGAGAGTTTCATTATTTTAGATAAAAATTTTAAATACGGAAGAGAAGGTCCATTTCCTATCATATACCATTTCCACTTTAAATTCGGGTAACATTTCTTTAATTCATAAGCCGCACCAAGTGCTAAAAATTGCCCTTTTTCAGGCGAAATTCGGCCTACCGTCAAAAGATTTAAAAATGAATTGTCATATACATATTGGGGCATGCAGTTTGCTTTCTTTTTTATTTCGTCTACCGGCACATAATTATAAAAAGGCATACATCGATTTGCGTAGAGAGGAATATTATCCTTAAATAACTTGACGCACCTCTTGGAAACACAGAATACACGTGCAAAGTTTTCATATAGTTCACTCATATTCTTAACTTTTTTAATAGCAGCTTCACTATGTATCCATGTTATCTTTTTATTAGCCTTTATTTTTTGATCTGTTATAAAAGTAGTAATGGAACCTCCCCCATAAAAATCAATTGCTAAATCAAATTGAGTATTTATTATTTCTACGTCCTTTAAAAAAGGCTCATATATTTTTTCAATACTTGATTGATAAACAAGCCTCCTTGTTATATATACACACACTGTATATATGCCTTTCAAATCACAGGTTAAAATACTTTTTTTGAGATAACTGCGCCAAGTTGAACAAAAAATATTAGTCCATTTATATTCCATATAATCGCTTAACAAATGAACCGCTGGTGGCAAATCACTTAAATTTTCCCCTTCATTTCTTAACAATAATAATGAAATATTCCATTCCGAGTAATCAATAAGTCTCAAAATATTTATCAATGCACGTTCGATCCCTCCGGACTGCAGTGAATGAGCCACAAATAACACTTTTTTCATGAACCCTCCGTATTGGCAGGCAAATCACTATTTAAACTTTTTATAAAATCCCATTGTCGTTCTGCCATATTTTCTATCGTATAATCATTTATTTTTATTATATTATTCTTTGCCATTACTTCTCTTAAATTATAATTATTTAGAAGAAAGTTAATTCGGTCAGCTAATTGTTCAGGTGATTCCACATTTACTATATATCCGTTTTCTCCATTAACAATAAGTTCAAGACCTGCAATACATTTATCTGTAGTTATCACCGGAGCTCCACACGCCATAGCTTCATTGATAACCAACCCCCAAACATCTTCTCTTGTCGGAAGAACTACCACGTCCGAAGACATATAATATTTTTTGAGTTTAGCGCTATCTTGAAATTCTACAAAATGGACGTTACTTAATAATAACTTTTCACATAATAACTGATATTCTTCTGTCGCGGATCCACCGATTATGTATATTCCCACATTATTCTTAAGCCTTTCACAGGCATTTAACAAAACATCGATTCCTTTTCTATAAATAAATTGACCAACAGTAACGACAACATATTCTTCACTTATCCCTAATTCCAACCTGTATTTATTTCTGCAATTCTGGCTAATTATTTCTTTTAAAATTTCTTCCTGATGCAATGAAGAAAAATTATGAATCAGTATTTTACTACTATCAGCCCCATAATGTTCCAAATATCCTTTTGCATAATTACCTCCGGCAAAAAATCCAGCTGCTCTTTTTATGAATTCTTTTTTAATATAAGATTTTATTATATTATTTTTAATAAACCCACCATCGCAATTAATAATATACGGAACTTGGTTTTTTCTGCTAATGATCATAAAGTAAAGCGCAGTCATAGTACTATACTCAAATGCAATTGCCAGATCTGGCTTTTTGGTTATAAAAATTTTGTTAATTTCCCATTTCATTAGAGTAGAAGTCTGTTTTAACTGAATATCTTCAAAATCAAAAATCTCTTTATCATACCATTGCTCTTCTCTTCCATCTTCATATTCGTTTTCAAAACAAACCGTCAAATCACATTTTCGTCCCAGTAGATTAAATAACTGAACGCGATAGGGTGCCCTAATCGTAGTTAATACTAAAATTTTCATTCCTATTTTCTCCAAATCATCTTATCCACAATCCTCGTATAACTCTGAATCATTTTCACAACCTTCACACTCACATTCTCGTCCAAATAATCCGGCACCGACACTGCAAATTCACCATTTCCCTGCATCTTCACCGCCATCTCCACCGCCTGAAGCACCTGTGCTCCTGAGATTCCACCCAACACATAGTTCCCTTTGTCGAGCGCCTCCGGCCGTTCTGTAGACGTTCTAATACAAACTGCCGGGAACGGCTGTCCCACTGCATTAAAATATGCCGACTCCTCCGGCAATGTCCCACTATCCGACACAACACAGAACGCATTCATCTGCAAATGGTTGTAGTCTGAAAATCCGAATGGCTTCATACTTCTTACCAGCGGATGGAATTCAAATCCTCTGTTTTCAATAAACTTCTTGCTTCTAGGATGGGTGCTGTAAATAACCGGCATTTGATACTGTTTTGCCATCTCATTCACTGCATTCATTAAATCAAAAAAATTAGCCTCATTGTCAATATTCTCTTCCCGATGAGCTGATAAAAGAATATACTTACCTGACTCCAATTCAAGTGTTGTGAGTACCCTACTCTCCTGAATCTTATCCCAGTTACGGCTCAACACTTCTGCCATCGGGGATCCGGTTACATAGGTCCGTTCTTTTGGTCTTCCCTCCGCATTCAGATATCTTCTCGCGTGCTCACTGTAACACAGATTCACATCGGCAATATGATCCACAATTCTTCTGTTCGTCTCTTCCGGTAGATTTTCATCGAAACAGCGGTTCCCGGCTTCCATATGAAAAATCGGAATTTTCAACCTCTTTGCCGAAATAGCCGACAGCGCAGAATTCGTATCGCCCAGTATTAATAATGCATCCGGTTTTTGTTCCCTCATTACCTTATAACTTTTAGCAATAATATTTCCTATAGTTTCTCCCAAGTCTTCCCCTACCGCATCCATATAAATATCCGGCTGTCGAAGTCCTAGGTCATCGAAAAATATTTGGTTTAACGTATAATCCCAGTTCTGCCCCGTATGTACCAGTATATGGTCAAAATAGATATCACACTTTTTTATCACTTCCGACAGACGGATTATCTCCGGCCGGGTCCCTATAATTGTCATTAACCTTAGTTTATTCATTCGCTATTATATGCTCCTGTAATTTTATTAGCCAATTGTATCCATTAGTCATCAACTACTTTCAAATAGAAAGTATCCGCTCTATCAGGATCGAAACATTCATTGCACCACATAAATGTTACCAGATCCGTATCACCTTCATTGATAATGTTGTGCGTATATCCAACTGGAATATCCACGACTTCAATTTTTTCTCCGGAAACATGATAACTGATAATCTCTTTCGATTCCGGCCTACGAAACTGAATCAAAGCTTTTCCGCTGACCACAATAAATTTTTCATTCTTCGTGTTATGCCAGTGGTTTCCCTTTTCAATTCCAGGTTTGGAAATATTTACTGAAAACTGACCTCTATCGGCAGTTCGTAAAATCTCTGTGAAAGAACCTCTCTCGTCCTCATTCATCTTGAGGGGATATTTAAACTCCTGCTCCGGGAGATAACTCAAATATGTACTGTAAAGTTTCTTACAGAAACTTTCATCTGTCATATCCGGAACTATTTTCGTTTCCCTTGAGTTTTTAAATTCCTGAAGTAAATTTACAATTTCGCCAAGAGTAACCGTATAATCAGGCTGTACCAGGCAGAAACCTGCATTATTTCTATTTTCTCTTCCCTTTAGAGCAGAAATGAGCTCGTCCACCACATCATCAATATAAATCAGTTTTACTTTCGTTTCTCTCCCGTTCACCGTTAAAGGAATACCATTTGCCGTATTGTAACAAAATGTAGCTACAACGCTGTTATAGTTTGGAAGACACCATTTGCCAAAAACATTTGTAAACCGATAAATTAAAATTTTAGCCCCTGTCTCTTCCCCATACTGGCGGAGCAATTTTTCTCCCGCCATTTTGCTTTTTCCATAGGGATTATCAAGTTCTGCCTGGGTGGAGGAGGCCAGCATGATCGGACAATCATTTTTATTTTGTTTTAAATAACTTAAAAGCTTGGATGTTAAGCAAAAATTTCCTTCTTGAAATTCGTTTGGATCCTTAGGCCTGTTTACTCCAGCCAGATGTAACACAAATTCACAAATCTTACTGTACTCTTCCAGCTTTCCCTCTTCTGTGTCCTTATCAAAAGGCAGTACCTCGATATTCTCTTCATAAGCCAAGCGCGCACACAGATTTTTGCCTATAAACCCGCCAGCCCCCGTCACAAGTACTTTCACGATTTATTTTCCTCCCACTCGACAATCTCTTCTCTGATGTAAGAAAGTGACAGTAATTTTTCTTTCACCTGTTCCACTGAGAGAAGCTCCGTATTATTTGAGTTAAACTCTTTTAGTCTGTTTCTCTCGGCGTCCCCAGTTTTAAAATATTTATCATAGTTTAGCTCTCTCTTGTCTGCCGGAACTCTATAAAAATGGCCCATGTCTATCGCATGGGCACACTCCTCATTTGTAAGAAGGGTTTCATACATTTTTTCTCCATGGCGAATCCCAATTACCTTCACTTCATTATCCGCATTGAAAAGTTCTTTTACCGCCTGTGTTAATACCCGAATCGTACAGGCAGGTGCTTTCTGAACCATAATATCTCCAGATTGGGCGTTCTCAAAAGCAAATACAACTAATTCCACAGCCTCTTCCAGGCTCATAATAAAACGGGTCATTTCAGGTTCGGTTACCGTCAATGGCTTTCCTTCCTTTATCTGACTGATAAACAGGGGCACGACTGAGCCTCTGGAGCAAAGTACATTACCATAGCGCGTACAGCAGATCGTCGTCGTCTCTGGCGATGTAGTTCTGGATTTTGCCACAATGACCTTTTCCATCATCGCCTTACTGGTTCCCATGGCGTTGACCGGGTAGGCGGCTTTATCTGTGGAGAGACAAATCACCTTCTTCACTCCCTCTCCAATTGCTGCAGTTAGAACGTTTTCAGTACCCAGTACATTCGTTCTTACCGCTTCTATCGGAAAGAATTCACAGGAAGGGACCTGTTTCAAAGCCGCCGCATGAAAGATATAATCCACTCCATGCATTGCATTTTTAATACTATGAATATCCCGGACATCTCCAATATAATATTTGATTTTATCGCTGACTTCCGGATAGTTCTGCTGATAAAAATGACGCATATTATCCTGTTTTAACTCATCACGTGAGAACACACGTATCTCTTTGATATCTGAATTTAAAAATCGATTCAAAACAGCATTACCGAACGAGCCTGTCCCTCCTGTGATTAGAAGTGTTTTATCTTTAAACATACTTCCCTCCAAAATAACAATCTATTTTATTTAATAATTTTTCTTTTGAAAAATATCTTTGTACATATAGCTGGGAATTCTTTCCCAGCTTTACTAAATCAGACTCCTTCATCTTTTTTATAGCTTCCGCCAGTTTCCCCGCATCCCCAATAGGGCTGCATATTCCGCACTCCGCCACCTCAATAATTTCCCTGCTTTCCCCACTGACAGCCGCAACAATCGGCATTCCGCATGCCATGTAAGACTGCAGCTTTGCCGGTATTGTCATTTCAAACAGGGGATTGTCCATAAATGAAAAAAAGGCCGCGTCTGCTTTTGAGAGCAGCTGCGGAATTTTGGTGGCAGGCTGACGGCCAATCATTTGAAACATATCTTCTACATCCAGTTGTTTTATTTCTTTCATTAACTCTTTTTTGTATCGCCCGTCACCGACTAATATAAATTTTATATTTTCTTTTTTTAATAAGAGCGCTGTTTGGGGCAGTATATCAAGTCCCTGAGCATATCCGATATTTCCTGTAAATATAAGCCTGAAAGTATCGTCATGCTTTGCTTTTTCATAAGGCATATAAAAGTCTTCTGCATATTGAGGCCAGTAAATAACTTTCTTTTTCTCTATACCTCTTAATTCAATGGCCTTTTTAAAGCTCTGTGATGTTACAAATATCCGGCTGCATCGTTTATAAATATAATCAACCATTTTACCTATCGGACCTATAACCAACGGTGAATGTATTCCCGTTACAATCTCTACATTTTCCGGCCACAAATCCTGAACATATAAATAACAGGGAATTTTCTTTTTTTTAGCATACCAGATTCCCGGTAATGCCTGAGTCATAGGTGAAACCTCAAAAATAAAAACATAGTCTGCTTTTATTCTGGTAAACCATTGCCATACCATACCCGAGAGTACGAATGAGAAATAATTTAATATTAACTGTATCGAACTTTCTCCCCGAGGTATAATTGGAAGTCTGATTATCTCTATTCCTTCATATGTTTCTGACCGTTTTTTTAATAATCCATATCCTTTATAAAATATTCCTTTCGGATAGTTTGGAATTCCAGTCACCACTGTTACCTTATAACCACGTTTTACCCATTCTCTGCACATGTCATTTATCCTGAATTCCTCGGGATAAAAATATTGTGAAATAACCAGTAAATGCATATTATGTTTCCTTTTCAGTCTCCTCTATCGAATGGTTAAAATCCCATAAATTATAGGAATAATCATCTTGTATATTTTTCTCGTAAACGAGAGTACCAAATGCCTTATTGAGCATTCCTCCAGCTTTTCCCGGAAATATGCTTAATAAATATATAAACCAGTTAAAACCCTTGATTATGAGTATTTTACACCCATGGCATTCTGATATTCTTTTAACCAGATCAGCCGTCCTCACGAATTCAGAGTTCTGCGGAAAAAACACACCTCCCTCTCCATTCTCAATCAGTCGCCTTACAAATTCGCACAGATTCCCAATATAGAGCATGCTCCTCTTATTAGGGAAGTCCGGAAAAATCGGAACTTTCCGTGCCATCTTAGATAACAGCGGATAATTTCCTTTACTTCCCTTCCCATAAATCATCGGCGGCCGCAATATCGCCACATTAAAGCCATCATTCTGAATTTTATCCAGACGTTTTTCAGCCTTCCACTTACTGTCACCATAGAAGCTGGACGGCTTAGGCAAGGTTTTACGAGTAATAATGCATTTTTTACGCAGCGTTACATTTTCTCCATAAACAATAATTGAACTCATATAGATAAATTGTTTTACGCCGCACTTTTTTGCCTTCTTTGCCGTCTCCACAGCCAAGTCACAATTCACTCTATAATATAGAGCCTTCTGTTCTTCCGTTACCTTACCAATATCTGCATGTGCAATACCCGCTACATGAAAGACCGTATCATAACCCGAAAAATCCGTCTGCCTCCACGCCTCTCCGCGCATATCAACCGTATCTACCTGATACTGCCCTTCAAACTGTGGCTCAGTCACCCATTTTACAAATGATGATCCGATATAACTATCTGCCCCTGTTATCAATATTCTTTTCATTTACCGTACCAAGTTCTCTTTCTCCGTATATTGTCTATCCTATTTTTCCTGGGATTTTGCAGTTTGTCCGTTTTGTCCACGTGTTTCATCACTCCGGTTCCGCCTTCCACCACTCCTTCATGCCTCATCACCGACAAAATCGTCCCCAAAAAGCAAATGCAGTCAAAGCGGAAGCTCAACCGTTTTACATATTCTCCATCCAATCTGGCCTTCAGCGGAATTTCCAGCTCATCACGTCCGTTAATCTGGGCCCAGCCGCTCAGTCCCGGCATCACATCATTAGCATGATACTTATCCCGTTCCGCTATTAAATCGTACTGATTCCAAAGAGCCGGCCTCGGACCGATTATGCTCATGTCGCCTTTCAGTATGTTAATGATCTGTGGCAGTTCGTCCAGCGATGTTTTCCGCAGAAATTTTCCCACCTTCGTTATGTACTGTTCCGGATCCGCCAGCATATGCGTGGGCATGTCTTTCGGTGTATCCGTCCGCATGGTGCGGAACTTCAAAATGTTAAAATGCGTTTTATGAATTCCAACTCTTTTCTGCTTAAACAAAATTGGCCCGGGTGAATCCTTTTTTATTGCGATTACAATCAACAAAAAAAGAGGAGATAAAATTATCAACCCCAGCCCCGCCATAAAAATATCTATAAATCTTTTTATAAATTTTCGGTACATATTTTTATCAAATACCTCCCAGCACTTTTACATGTCCTTCTTCAGACTTATTCCAAACACCAAGGTTCTCTCCTCTCCCAGCAATCGCATCTTCACCACCGCAAACCGTTTATGGAGATTCACCGTGACATCATTACGATTAAAACAGGAAAGCGCCCCATCCATGGAAATTATTCCTCCATCTGCTTCCGTTTCCACAACCGTCAGTTTTACAACTGCCCTTTCACTATTAACAGTGCTAACTGCCGTCTCGCCATTATTAATAATCATCCGGAGAAATTGTTCCTCTTCCTCACTCACCGGAACAAACTCATCCTTTCCAGTTCCCAGAAGTCTCGAAAATTTCGGAACGGCTTTCAGTTCCATATAGAGCCTGTCCGGCTCTTTTGTTTCTATAAAAACATAGCCGGGAAACAAGGGCCTCACCTGAATCTGCCACTCACCTCCCAGCCTTTTCATCCATTCTGCATAAATTACAAAACTGTTTTCAAAATGTTCCCGGAAAAGTATTGTCCGCATAAAGAGCATCAGCTCTTCCTCTTTTCCGGTAATCGTCTGTATCACATACCACATACCCCGCCATCCTTTCAATAAAATTTCTATATTCTATAAAAGACATAGCTTCGCCATCCCTGCAGTTAAAAAAACTCCAGAGTCCTTTCCTGATACTTATAACAACACAATCAGGCTGCATGCCTCAATAGCTGTACAGCCCTCCCGCATATTTTTATGAAACGAGAAACAGACCTTTTTCCTGCTCTTCTCCATCTACTTCTCTGTTTAGAACTTTTTCGTCGATACCAATTCCAGCCCAGACGCTCACATTCCTCCTGGACACCGGTATCTCCAACTGGGCAAAACGGCGGTGCCAGTCGTACTTGACAATCCGGTTCTCCAGCCCTTTCAGCGGCCCTTCTGTTATAAAAGACATACCTCTTTCTTTATCCTTATAACCGTAAGACATCCTGAGATAGTGATGTTCACCGCAGAGCTTTCTAAGATACGTTTCTTCCTCTTCGTATACGGAAATTAAATAGCCCGGTTCTTCCATCACTTTCAATATCTTCCTATACGCTTCCAGTTCCTCCGACAATTTGTCAGGACGGCTGCTCTCCAGGAATACGTATCCAGGAAACATCTCTTTCTCAACAAGCTTCCAGACGCCGTCTGTGCGCCATAATCTTTCGCAGCGGAATGAAAATACTTCCTCAAGGGCATGCGGTGAGATATGCTGCCTGCAGGAACGGATGATTTTATCTTCCTGACCTGTCCGGCATTGTAAAACATACCAGCTCATATACGCCCTCCTTTTCCAAAAAGGATCGCTTAACTGGTTATTAAGCGACTCTTTTTTTGCAATTTACTTCAATCCTGCTCGATTCCTGTAAATTATAACACCCTTTATGAGGATGGTCAACTGATAGAAAATGAATGTTAAGGGAATAAATGTTAAATATTTTCTTATTTTTCCTTCATTTGTACATTTCCTGTCAAAAAACGAGGTGTGATCCGACTCAATTATACGGCGGTCAATTACAGATACAGAAAATGCAAATAGCATTAAACAATCGTTACTGCAAAAAGAGTCGCTTAATAACCAGTTAAGCGACTCTTTTTGATTCACAATGATAATTTCACCTTACGGACCACACCCGTTTAACGAATCTGCACAGTGTCAGTATCATCAAATAAATTTAACAAAATTATTGTACTTTCACTCAATAATCGTTATGATAGCATTAGAATGACTCATTTTAATAAATCAAAAAGGTGGAAAATCATGAACTTTCTTCTTAGCAATCCATTAATCAAAAACAAGCGCGGTCAGATTCGTTCCGGTTGGATTATCCTGCTTGTATGGGCAGCACTGTATGCCATCACCGGTTTACTGTCGTTTCTGTCTATTGGGTTATTACAAAACTTACTGAGCGCCAGCGGTCATTATCCCTCTGCAGGAGAGCAGCCGGATGCCGTCTTTGATTGGGTGTATAATATATTCTTACCATTCTACATGCAGATATTATACGACTTAGTTATGATACTGACGCCAATCGCGGCATGGTGTTTGGTGATGAAACGCTCTCTTTCCTCCATGGGGTTGAAGCCCGTTAAAATGAGGTATAGAGAGTTGTATGCCGGCATGTTTCTCGGCGCTCTCTGCTGCTTCACCGTATTTTTCATTGCAGTCGTCTCCGGCCAGGCAGTTGTCGAATCATGGGAACCATCTTTTTCTATCCTTCAGTTTTGGCTGCTCATTGTCCTTATGTTCATATCCCTGGGAGAAGAAATCTTAAACAGGGGATTTCTGATGTCCACTCTGCGCAGAGTGGGAAGCCTTCCTTTTATCGTGCTGGTCCCCTCTTTTATTTTTGGACTTATACATCTGGGAAATAACGGGGTGACTTTTTTTTCCGTTTGTAATATCATGCTGGCAGGGCTGCTGTTTTCTTATATGTATATACGTTCAGGTAATATATGGATGTGCATCGGATATCACTTCACCTGGAACTCTTTCCAGGGCCTTGTCTTTGGTATGCCTATCAGCGGAATTAATGTTCCCGGAATGATTACAACACACTTTACTGCCGATAACTTTATCACAGGCGGTATCTTCGGAATAGAAGGCGGTATTTTAACGACGCTGGTAACCCTGCTTGGATTTTTATTTGTTAAATACTACTACCGCAACTCCACATATGATTTTATTAAAGATGTGTGAAGCTGTTACCCTTCCGGCCTTACCACCATATCCAGCAGTTCCGCCAGAGGTTCCATCGCATTCCTGGCCTCTTCATATGTATTGTTCTGAGCGCCAACCTCGATTAACGCCGAGCAGGGCCTGACATGCTGGTTATATCGGAGCCCTTTCAGATAAATTTTTCTCGTAAATCCGGGGTAACAGGCATCGGCACAGAGCTTCATCTGGAAGCTGAAAGCCATATTATCTGTTCTGTAAGGATTTTTCAAATATTCAATCGGGCCTTCCGGAGTCTGGCTGGTTCCGTTAAAAAACATGATGGTGGCAGTCGGTTTTCCATTTATCTCTTTTACAAGATGCGTCGTCTCCTTCACGCCGTCCCTGTGAATATCGAGAACCACCTGAATTGACGGATATTTCTGTAAAATTGCCGTGACTCCTTCTAATGCATATGTATAAGCCTTGCTCCGATCCAGCTTTCCTTCCCTGAGGTCATACACCGACGTGTCATGTATCACATTATAGCCTTTCTGCTGCAAAAGCTCCGTGAGGTAATTTCCTACCCCGACAATTGTTGCTTCTTTATTTCCCTCATGAAAATCGGTAAATTCCTCCTGTGAGTGTGTATGGTAAATCAAAATCTGGGGTTTATCGTTCCCCTGTGTGAGAGCAAAATTTTCAGATAAAAAAGTACCGGCGCTCATCATGTCCCTGCCGGCCGTCGTTGTGGGATGAACCGTATAAAAATGTTTCATCAGGAAATCATAGTCGGCAAGCTGCTCCGAAACATATTTGATCCCCGAAGCGCTGACAGTCCCTTTATTTAACAGCGCGTCACCGGCCGGACGACCGCCTGATATCCGGCTTCCGGCCTGATTTTGTCCTCCGGCGGTCTGTATAAAGTCTTCCTGTCCTTTTCCCTGGTTCTGCCCCTGTACTGCGCCATCTGTAAGTTCATTCTCTCCGGAATTATCCGCCAGTTCTTCCGTATCCCTGTATGTAGTAATCCCTCCCGAAGTCAATACGCTGCTGCCCTCCAAATCTCTCACAAGGCACTCATACTCTTTTAAAATCCGGCTGCTCTCCAGATAATCTGCATAAGAGGGATCCGGCTCCAGCTCCCTGTGGAGCTTTTCCTGTCCGCCTTCCGCCATCCTGTAGTAAGGCACCTGTTTCAGTATAAAACCGGCCAGCCGGCCGGCCATATCCTCTGCCTCATCTTTCATATTTCCATATCCGGCTTCAGAAAATCCGGCCGACGGATACCAGTTCTTCCATATAAAAAGGGCCGTCCTGCTCTCAAAGCCCCCCATTGAGCCCGTAATGATATTCCACGCGGCTGACGGCAGTCTCCCAACCGCCCTGCCTGCAAAAAAAGCAAACAGGAACAGGCACAGGATTGCTGCTGCCGGCCGGAATATGGATATTTTTCTGTTCCCTGCAATATACTCTCTGATAATTCTTATTTTTCCCGGCCTCATGTCTGTCCCGCCTTAAAAATTCTCTCCTTCTACCATTCTATGCAGAAGCCGGTTCTTTTTACCAGATTCTTTCCAATTTCTTCCTCCATCGGACCTGTACGGGGTTACTGTTCATACGGTTGTGTTCCGCGAGGTGTTTTCGTGCGTATTTTGCACGAAAATCCCGAGTTGCACGGCGCGACGCGCTGAAAAGTAAACTTTTCACCACATCAACGGCGTTTTTTGCCGTTTCTGTGCATCGCGAAGCATGTTATTAACTCTTCTTTCCGTACAACGCCCGGTGTATCCCCTCCGATACGGTAAAACTCAGCTGCTTCACCCTCTCATCAATATCCTGTGGAGTCACAAACATCGGTCCGAATTCCGGCTCCATCAGCTCACGTATCAGTTCATACTGGCTTTCCGGATCCAAATCTTCCATATATTTTGCATAGCCTTCCGTACCGCTGTTCATAGCCAATGTATGGATCAATGCCTCAACAGTTCCATGAACGATCGCTGCTGCCCCCACTACAGTCGGTATTCCCAGCGCGGCAACGGGCACGCCAAGGCTGTCTTTCGTCATGCTGTGCCTGTGGTTACCGACGCCGGAACCCGGATGGATCCCCGTATCCGTGAGCTGGATTGTGGATGCGAGACGCCTCACATTCCTTGCTGCCAGAGCATCAATAGCCAATACCATGTCCGGCTTCGTCTCGTCTACTACTCCTTTTACAATTTCGGCCGTCTCCATTCCCGTCTGTGCCATAACCCCGGGAATAATTCCGCTCAATACAGGCAAATCATTTCTCTCACAGAAATCCTCGCCATACTCACCGAGAAAATGCCTGGTCATCTGCAGGTTATCCACGACCCGGGGACCGAGGGAATCCGGCGTCACCTGGATATTACCGAGTCCCACGACAAGAACTGAGGCTTTTTCTTTCTTATCCGGACACATTTTTTTAATCAGAAGATTCAATTGTTTTCCAATCTCCTCAGCTACCTCTTCATGGTATCCGTCATCCTTTTCCGCCATATCCGGCACGTCAAGGGTCAGATATGTTCCCACCGGTTTTCCCATGGCCCGCGCTCCCTGCTCATCCATAATCGAAACTTCCGTCAACCTGATATGACTGTTTCTGTGGTGCCACTCCCGAAGCGCCACTCCCTTTATCTCCCCGCCGTCCCCGGCAAAGCTTTCCTGTTCTTCCACCGCCAGGTCGGTCCTGGCTTCAAATGACGGAAGCTCTCCTATTTTATTTTGATCGGTATTACTGTTATTCTTCCGGTTAAACATCGAAAATCTCCTTTCATGCCATCTCTTCCTAGTTTTTCTGTTTTTGTTCTAAAATATACCGGAAAAACTGTATAATTCCGGAAAATACATATTGACATCCCTGACTTTATTCGATAAAATACAATAGTATGTTTACATTGAACTGTCCGTGTCCAGGCTTTAATGCAAACCAAAGAATTGATAATATATGATATATCAGATGGAGGTGTACAGATTGGCTAACATTAAATCTGCAAAGAAGAGAATTTTAGTAGCTGAAACAAGAGCTGCAAGAAACAAAGCAATCAGATCCAAGGTTAAAACAGTTACCAAGAAAGTTGAAGCTGCTATTACTGCCGGTGACAAGGCTGCTGCACAGGCTGCATTATTAGTTGCTATCAGCGAGATTGACAAGGCTACTTCCAAGGGAGTTTACCACAAAAACACAGCTTCCCGCAAAGTATCCCGTTTATCTAAAGCTGTTAACGCAATGGCTTAATTTTTGGAACTTTCACTTTATACAATCAATTAACCCATTATAATAGAAAAAAGGTTTCCGCTTGGTGTGGCGGGAACCTTTTTTCTGTATGGAGATTTAGTTAAGCAGGTGAGGACGCCGCCGGTACGGCCAGCGGACGGGGTGGTGGGATGGTTTTATGAGTCTTCCGTCCCGGGGGAGTGGCATCGCTGGCTTGATAAGGAGATACTGTGGTTTTGTTTTCTCAGGGCGGAGCCGGAGAGAATGATATCCGGAAGATGTCGATAGTATCTCCTTCTCCTGGAAGGTTATCGCCGGGACGAAAGACTCCGCCCAGGGTATCGGCCCCGTCCCCTGGCCTGCGGCTGCTGATTGTCTCACGCTTTAAGTGGGGGAGAGGCCCTTATCGCGGCCACTCAGTGATTCCGTGTGCGGGAAATACGATATGGCTTCAATATTCC
>OBXO01000687.1_pt1 | contig 22633 bp, 23 predicted proteins | sample 1501431 | NCBI WGS metagenome assembly OBXO01 (sample SAMEA2580163, study PRJEB22360) | human gut metagenome | biome: human gut; feature: human-associated habitat; material: faeces | place: Denmark | collected 2008/2010 | reverse complement strand
CATCCCCCTCACCACACCGGACATGGTCCGTTCCGGACGCGTCCTCCCAACCTCAGTTAAATCTCCATTTTGATATGTTAAAAAAAACTTGACAAACCTTGAAAATTATGATATCTTACACTAGTGTTAACTGCCGAAGACAGCAGGTGCCGTATGGCATAAGTTGCAAACGCCTGCCGAGGAAACATACCATATTAAATGTGTAAGTTTACGCCTCTTTGTCTTCATGGATAAAGAGGTTTTTTATTGTCGGCGGTAAGAGGTTCGGCTAGGACCTTTCACCGTTTACCCAGGCGGTTACCAAATAATATAGGAGGTAAACCATTCATGGCAAAAGTTGAATTAAAACAGCCGGTTGTAGCTGAAATTTCTGAATTATTCAACGGTGCTAAGACAGCAGTAGTCGTTGATTACCGTGGTCTGACTGTAGAGCAGGATACACAGCTCCGTAAACAGTTAAGGGAAGCTGGCGTTACTTATAAAGTTTATAAGAATACCATGATTCGCTTTGCTGCAAAGGGAACTGCATTCGAAGCTTTAGAGCCGCATCTGGAAGGACCTACAGCTTTAGCTGTATCTAAAGATGATGCAACAGTTCCGGCAAGAATTTTAGCTGAATTCGCAAAGAAAGCAGACAAGTTAGAGATCAAGGGCGGTATCGTTGAGGATACTTACTATGATGCTAAAGGAATGCAGGTTATCGCAACGATTCCTTCCAGAGAAGTTCTTCTCGGAAGATTGCTTGGAAGCATGCAGTCCCCAATCACAAATTTTGCTCGCGTTATCAAACAGATCGCAGAGTCCAAAGAGGCATAATTTCCATCCGGGAAATCAAATCGGAACAGTTTATATGGCTGCCTGAAGCGGCAGAGACGGCACACTGTGCATAAATATTAAATAGTAAAATTACAGGAGGAACATTAAAATGGCAAAATTAACAACAGCTGAATTTATCGAAGCTATTAAAGAATTATCCGTATTAGAATTAAACGACTTAGTAAAAGCATGTGAAGAAGAGTTTGGTGTATCCGCAGCAGCAGGCGTTGTAGTTGCAGCAGCAGGCGGCGCAGCAGAAGCAGCAGAAGAGAAGACAGAATTTGACGTAGAGTTAACAGAAGTTGGCGCTAACAAAGTTAAAGTTATCAAAGTTGTTCGTGAAGCTACAGGCCTTGGCTTAAAAGAAGCTAAAGAAGTAGTTGATGGAGCTCCGAAGGTAGTTAAAGCTGCTGTTTCCAAAGATGAAGCAGAAGAGTTAAAGACAAAATTAGAAGCAGAAGGCGCAAAAGTTACATTAAAATAATTTTGCAATCCGTATTAAAATGCATTACAATAAAAGAGTCTGCGGCGTATTTCTCCATACGCTGCGGGCTCTTTTGGCGTTTAAATATGGAGGGAGCGGCGGATATGGACGAGAAGGATAAAATTGTGGAAAAACTGAGAGAAAATTTGAAAGATTGTGAATATGTCCTTGTAGGAATTGGAAGTGAGTGGGGAAAAGCAAAAGATTCCGAAGTAAAAGAGGCATATCATGCGTTATATGAATTAACAGACGGGAAAGACTATTTCATCGTGACGACAGTAACGGATGCCCGGATTTTTGACAGCCCTCTGAGGGCGGACAGGATTACGGCTCCGTGCGGAAATGTGAACTGGTTTCAGTGCAGTGAGGCATGCACAAAGGATATCTGGGAGAGGGGAGAGGTGCCGGACGGACATTGTCCGCATTGCGGCGCACCGCTGGCTGCCAATACGATAGAGGCAAAAAGCTATATCGAGGAAGGTTATTTGCCCGGTTGGAACAGGTATAAGGAGTGGCTTTCCCATACACTGAACCACCGCCTTCTTGTCCTGGAACTGGGGGAGGGATTTAAAACACCGACGGTGATAAGATGGCCTTTTGAAAAGACGGTATACTTTAACCGCAAAGCGGACATGTACCGTGTAAACAGGAAATTTGCCCAGGTATCGGAAGAAATACGCGGCCGCGCCGTGCCGGTTGCTGTCGATTCGTTGGAATTTATCAGGAAATGTGCCGATAAATGATTGTGAATCCTGCGTTACTGTGATAAAATTTGTTAAGAAGGTCTTGTGCGCATGCAGAAGGGCGTATCAGGTAACGGTTCAGACAAAGTAATGGACAGGAGTAGATAACATATGGGAGCAATCAGTAATGACTGGCTGGCACCGCTGGGGGCAGAGTTTAAAAAGCCATATTATAAAAAATTATATGAGACGGTAAAGCAGGAATATCAGACACGGGCTGTATATCCTGATGCCAACGATATTTTCAATGCCTTTGACTTTACACCTCTTTCAAAGGTCAAGGTAGTGATTCTGGGACAGGATCCGTATCATGGACCGGGACAGGCCCATGGGCTGTGCTTTTCAGTGAAGCCGGATGTGGAGATACCGCCTTCACTCGTGAATATTTATCAGGAACTGCATGATGATCTGGGATGTTTTATTCCGAATAACGGATATCTTAAAAAATGGGCTGAGCAGGGAGTGATGCTGCTCAACACGGTGCTGACGGTGCGCGCCCATCAGGCCAATTCCCACAGGGGCATCGGCTGGGAGGAGTTCACCGACGCGGCAATCAGAATTCTGGCCGGGCAGGAGCGCCCGATGGTATTTATCCTCTGGGGAAGACCGGCTCAGATGAAGAAACCGATGCTTACCAATCCGAAGCACCTGATACTGGAGGCGCCGCATCCCAGCCCCCTGTCTGCTTACAGAGGATTTTTCGGAAGCAGGCCTTTTAGTAAGACGAATGAATATCTGGAAGCGAATGGTCTGGAACCTGTCGACTGGCAGATTGAAAATATTTAGCGGAAAGATTTAGCGGAGAGGAACGGGCATGAGTTTTGTAGAGATTTTAAAGGTGATTGTGCTGGGGATTGTGGAAGGCTTTACAGAATGGCTTCCCATCAGCAGCACCGGCCACATGATCCTGGTAGATGAAATTATTCATCTTGAGGTCAGCGAGGCGTACCGGGAAGTATTCATGGTGGTCATTCAATTAGGCGCGATTCTGGCGGTGCTGATTCTGTATTTTCATAAACTGAATCCATTTTCATCACGAAAATCAGATGCGCAGAAGAGGGGGACACTCCGGCTGTGGGGAAAGATTCTTGTTGCATGCATCCCTGCGGCTGTAATCGGACTGCCTTTGGATAATTTTATGAATAAGCTAATGAACGGATATGTAGTGTCGGCCATGCTGATTATTTACGGTGTGTTTTTTATTCTGTTGGAAAACCGGAACCGGAATTCCAAATTTCCGATTGAGCGGGTGACGCAGATTTCCTTCCAGACCGCGGCTGTTATCGGTTGTTTTCAGGTTCTTGCACTGATACCGGGAACCTCCCGGTCCGGAGCCACGATTCTGGGAGCCATGCTGATAGGCTGTTCCAGGGGCGCTGCTGCGGAATTCTCATTTTTCCTGGGAATACCCGTTATGTTTGGAGCAAGTCTTCTTAAAATTATCAAATTTTTTATTGAAGGCGGAGCATTCAAAGGGTATGAGGTGTTTTACCTGCTTTTGGGAATGGCGGTTGCTTTTGCCGTATCGGTATATTCTATTAAATTCCTGATGGGCTACATCCGGAAACACGATTTCAAATTCTTTGGTTATTACAGAATTGTGCTGGGAATCATTGTGTTATCTTATTTTGGGATTTCCGCACTGGTGGCATAATTTACGATTTCACGGATATAAAACAGGCTTTTGACCCGTTTCGGCGGCCTGTTTTATATCCGTGCTTTTTCTTTTGCATGTTTATAATTCTGCCGTTGGGAGCTGCTGCATATATTGATTATTAGTAACGGATCTGCAATGATGTATCCTGAGAAGCGCGTTATTGTTTACAGCATGCCGCTTTTTGGCACGGTGTGAACAGTAACCATGTTTGGCCTGGGAACAATCTGCGGGGGACAGCGGCGCGGATACAGAGGAAGGGGAAGCATGTGAAAAGAAAAATGTTTCTTTTGATGGTGATAACAGTGATGGACGTATTTCTGGCGTGTTTCTGTTTATCGGCAGTCAGGGACCACAGCGCGGCGGCCGGAACATGGACCGGCCTGGCGGTGTCTGCCGAACCGGATGAGCCTGATTCTGCCGGTCAGGGAGAATCGGCCCGGAAAGAGAAGCGAAAGACGGATATAGATGATAAAAAGTCAGGAAAAGAAGAAAAATCCGGTGATGGAGAAAAACTGCTGGCGCTGACGTTTGACGACGGGCCGCATGCGGTCTATACGAAACGGCTGCTGGAGGGACTCAGGGAGAGGGGAGTGAAAGCCTCCTTTTTTCTGGTAGGGGAGAATATCCCGGGAAATGAGGAGCTGGTAAAACAGATGTCGGAAGACGGGCATCTGATTGGAACCCATTGTTACAGCCATGTGGACCTGACAAAGGGAACCGCGGAAGATGCCTGTAATGCCATCCGCAAGACGAATGAGCTGATAAGAAATATTACGGGCCAGACGCCTGAGTATATCAGGCCTCCCTATGGAATATGGAATGACGACCTGGAAGAATGCCTGAGAATGACCCCGGTTTTCTGGGATATTGATACACTGGACTGGAAAAGCCAGAACTCCCAGAAGGTTGTGAAGCATATATACAAGAATGTGGGAAAGCATGATGTGATACTGCTGCATGATGTATTTGGAACTTCTGTGGACGCGGCGCTGGCGGCCATTGACACTTTGACAAAGCAGGGCTATACTTTTGTTACAGTAGATGAATTGCTGATAGACTAGAGACAGAGGGATGTTATGGATTTATTTGACTATATGAGAAGCAATACGATGGAGAAGGAGGCTCCGCTGGCCTCCAGGCTCCGGCCTGCCACACTGGACGAGGTGGTGGGGCAGAAGCATATTATCGGAAAGGACAAGCTGCTTTACCGGGCTATCAAGGCGGATAAGCTGGGCTCTATTATATTTTACGGCCCACCGGGGACAGGCAAGACGACGCTGGCCAAAGTCATAGCAGGTACGACAAGCGCCAGATTCAAGCAGCTGAATGCAACGGTTGCGGGAAAGAAGGATATGGAGGAGGTTGTGCAGGAGGCAAAAGATGCCCTGGGGATGTACGGCCAGAAGACTATTCTTTTTGTAGATGAGATTCACCGGTTCAATAAGAGCCAGCAGGACTATCTGCTGCCCTTTGTAGAGGATGGGACTCTGCTTCTAATTGGAGCGACGACGGAGAATCCTTATTTTGAGGTCAACGGCGCTCTTATTTCGCGTTCCCGGATTTTTGAACTGAAACCGCTTGCAAAGGAAGATGTCGCAGAATTGCTGAGACGCGCCGTCTATGATAAGGAGAAGGGGATGGGCAGCTACAAGGCTGATATCTCTGAGGAGGCGGTTGACTTTCTTGCAGATATGGCAGGTGGTGATGCCAGGGCGGCCCTGAATGCGGTGGAACTTGGAATCCTGACAACGGAGCGGTCCGAGGACGGTCTGATTCATATTACGCTGGATGTGGCCCAGGAGTGTATTCAGAAACGGGCGGTGCGGTATGATAAGGGCGGTGATAACCATTATGATACGATTTCCGCATTTATTAAAAGCATGAGAGGCTCTGATCCAGATGCAGCCGTTTATTATCTTGCCAGGATGCTTTATGCAGGTGAGGATATTAAATTTATTGCCAGAAGAATCATGATCTGCGCTTCGGAGGATGTGGGGAATGCGGATCCCCAGGCGCTTTCAGTAGCTGTAAATGCCGCTTTGGCGGTTGAGCGTCTCGGCATGCCGGAGGCCAGGATCGTACTTTCCCAGGCTGTGACTTATGTTGCGAGCGCTCCCAAGAGCAATGCCGCCTGTATGGCAATTGACGAAGCGGAGTCGGCAGTCCGGAGCAAGGCGGTGGCCCAGGTTCCGGTTCATCTCCAGGACAGGCATTACAAAGGAGCGGAGAAGCTGGGACGCGGTCTGGATTACAAGTACGCCCATGATTATCCGAACCACTATGTAAAACAGCAGTATCTTCCCGACGGATTGGAGGGTTCCTCTTTTTACAGACCGTCGGATAACGGCTATGAGAAGAAAATCGGTGAGTGGCTCCGGTTTTTAAAGGGAGAGATGTAATCAGGCAGGCGCGGAGCAATCCGGTATCAAAGGGGTCAAAAGACCTTTTGACCCCAACATCATAACACTGGTTCACAGGTTGTATTCCGCAAGGTGTTTTCGTGCGTGTTTTGCACGAAAATCCTGAGTTTAGTGTGTCTTATTAAAAAAAAATTGCATTTTCTATAAAATAGTATATAATTAAGAAGACAAGAAAAGTATTTCCTGACGTTTCTTATTTCTTAATAATCCCCAATACAAAATTAAAACTAAACAAAGTAAGGAGAGTTGTATGAGAGAAAAATTGCAGACCCTTCCTTTGACACAGCTTCGGGAACTGGCAAAGGCACAGGGGCTTAAAGGTGTAACCACCCTTAAAAAGGCAGAAATTATAGACAGGCTGTGTGAAATAGCCGGTGGAAAAGCAGCAGACAAAGATTTGGCCGGAATGGATGCAGCCGGGGCAGAAGGAGGCGGCGTACACAATATTATTCCGTCGGAGCCTTTGACGGCGGCGGAAGAGAAAAAAACAGACGATAAGCTTTTGGAGACGATCGATAAAGAACCGCGTATTTTGAAAAAAACTACCAGGGAAGAAAAGAGAGAAGAAGCGCCGAGACGTGATACGAACCGTTACAGGGACGACAGCCGTAAACGTGATTATCAGCCGAGAGGCGACTACCAGCAGCGCAGTGATAACCAGTCCAGGAGTGACTACCAGCAGCGCAGCGATAACCAGTCCAGGAGTGACTACCAGCAGCGCGGCGATAACCAGTCCAGGGGAGACTACCAGCAGCGCGGCGAGAGCCAGTCCAGGGGAGACTACCAGCAGCGCGGCGAGAGCCAGTCCAGAGGTGATTACCAGCAGAGAGCTGAGAATCAGACGAGGACTGAGTATCAGTCCAGAAATGAAGAGGGAAAGACGGATTTCCAGGAGCTTGACAGCGGTATCGAAGCGGATGGAATTCTGGAGGTTATGCCGGACGGATTTGGATTTATCCGGTGTGAAAATTTCCTTCCCGGTGAAAATGATGTTTATGTGGCTCCCTCGCAAATCAGACGGTTTAACTTAAAGACAGGCGATATCGTCCGGGGAAGCAGAAGAGTAAAGACAGCCACGGAAAAATTTGCGGCTTTATTATATATCAATACGGTTAACGGCTATCCTACCAACGTGGTAGAGCGCAGACCGAACTTTGAGAACCTGACACCGATATTCCCCAACAGCCGTCTCCATCTGGAGATGCCGGGAACAAGGAACACAACGGCCATGCGTGTCATGGATCTGCTCTCTCCAATCGGAAAGGGACAGCGAGGCATGATTGTTTCACCGCCAAAGGCCGGTAAAACCACCTTGTTAAAGCAGGTTGCCAGGGCGGTTACGGCGAACCATCCGGAGATGCACCTGATTATCCTTCTGATTGATGAGCGGCCGGAGGAGGTTACCGATATCAGGGAGGCCATTACAGGACCGAATGTGGAAGTTATTTATTCCACCTTTGATGAGCTTCCGGACCGCCACAAACGTGTATCCGAGATGGTCATCGAGAGAGCGAAACGACTGGTAGAGCATGGAAGGGATGTTATGATCCTGTTGGACAGCATCACCCGTCTTGCCAGAGCTTATAACCTTGTAGTGCCGCCCAGCGGCCGTACGCTTTCCGGCGGTCTTGATCCGGCGGCCCTCCATATGCCGAAACGTTTCTTCGGAGCGGCGAGAAATATGAGGGAGAACGGCAGCCTGACGATACTGGCTACGGCTCTGATTGATACGGGAAGCCGTATGGACGATGTTATCTACGAGGAGTTTAAGGGAACCGGAAACATGGAGATTGTTCTGGACCGCAAGCTTTCGGAGAAGCGGATTTTTCCTGCCATCGATATTCTTAAATCCGGAACGAGAAGAGATGATCTGTTGCTTACCCAGGAAGAGTCCGAGGCAGTCGATATCATCCACAAGGCGACCAACACCCAGAAACCGGAAGAATCGGTGGAGAGAATCCTTGATTTGTTTGCAAAAACAAGAAATAATCAGGAGTTTGTGGATATTGCCCGGAAGAGGCGTTTCTTCTAAAAAAACCTTGCAATCCCTTGCTTCATATGATATACTGTTTAGGCTGTACAATTAGACGGTAGTTTTGACATCTGCGTGAGTCGTCCTTACGATTGATGCTCTGCTATAATGATGGACCAGCAGGACTTGGATGTGCAAGGCTTTAACATAGTAATAAAACAGCGGTCGGAAATCGCACAAGAAAAATCAGAGAGGTGAAAATCATGAAAGAAGGAATCCATCCAGCCTATTATCAGGCAAAAGTTGTTTGCAACTGTGGCAACGAATTCGTAACAGGTTCTACAAAGAAGGACATCCACGTAGAGGTTTGTTCCAAATGCCATTCATTCTACACAGGTCAGCAGAAAGCTGCTGCAGCCCGTGGACGTATTGATAAGTTCAACCGTAAGTACGGCATGAATGCAGACAATTAAGTTTGAACAACGTAAGGGTTGAGTTTTAGTGGCGACATTAAACTCAACCTTTTATTGAAGGTGGTGACCTGTGCGCAGAGCGTGCAGGTTATCGTTATTTAGTGGTGAAAGACCACAAAGCGAGGTTTTACCCGCTTTTAAACGGAGTATAAAGAATGAAATATTCAGGAATTGGCGGTCAGGCCGTCATTGAGGGCATTATGATGATGAACCGGAATGACTATGCGGTGGCAGTCCGCAGGCCAGACGGTGAGATTGAGATAAAGAAAGATAAGTATGAGAGTATTACCACTAAAGCGAAGATCCTGTCCCTGCCCTTTATCAGAGGCGTATTCCGGTTTGCGGATTCCATGATACTGGGAATGAAGACTCTGACGTATTCCGCCAGCTTTTTTGAAGATGATGAGGAAGAAGAACCGGGCAGATTTGAAAAGTTTCTGGACCGCGTTTTCGGAGAAAAACTGGAAAGCGTTATTATGTCAATTGTTATGGTACTTTCTTTTATTCTGGCAATCGGGATCTTTATGATACTCCCACTTGTAATAGCCAACTTTTTCAAGTCATTTATCACATCGGAGCATGTGATGGCTATCCTGGAGGGTGTAATCAGAATCGCGATATTTATAGCATATATCAAGCTCGTTTCAAGAATGGAGGATATCAGAAGGACCTTCATGTACCACGGAGCGGAGCATAAATGTATTAACTGTGTGGAACACGGACATCCTCTTACCGTGGAGAACGTCCGGGCAAGTTCCAAAGAACATAAAAGGTGCGGAACCAGCTTTATCCTGATTGTCATGATAATCAGCATCCTGTTTTTCATGGTAATAAGGATTGATAATATCGGTCTCAGGATGCTGAGCCGTATCATTCTGATTCCGGTGATTGCAGGAGTTTCCTATGAGATACTCCAGCTCGCAGGCAGAAGTAATTCCAAATTTATGGATCTTATCAGCCGTCCGGGAATGTGGATGCAGGGACTGACGACTACGGAACCGGATGACAGCATGATCGAAGTTGCCATCGCAGCGACGGAAGCAGTATTTGACTGGAAAGAATATTTGAAGGAGAATTTTCCGGAGACAAAGCTATGAGTACATTTCTGAGAGAAGAGGAGGGCCCCACCTGGCAGCAGCTACTGGAGGAAGGGAAAACCTGTCTTTCAGACGCCGGTGTAACGGAGTCGGGGCTGGATGCGTGGTATCTGCTGGAAGCGTCCTTTGGCATTGACCAGGTTCATTTCCTGATGGACCGGAGCCGAAGGGTGAACCGGCAGCGTCTTGAGAAATCGTATCCGGTTTACAGGGACTATCTTGAAAAAAGGGCATCACGTATTCCGATTCAGCATATTCTCGGTAATCAGGAGTTTATGGGACTGGAATTTACCGTGGATGAGAATGTCCTGATACCCAGACAGGATACGGAAAAGCTGGTGGAGACGGTCTTAAGGGACCATAAGGAGCAGGCGCTTTCTGTCCTTGACATGTGTACCGGTTCCGGGTGCATTGCTGTCAGTCTGGCTGTGCTGGGCGGTTACGATAAGGTGACGGCGGCCGATATTTCGAAGGCGGCGCTGAAGGTGGCCAAAAAGAATGTACGGCGCCATTTTCTCGTACAGAAGGGAACCGCCCGCTCAGAGTCCACACTTATATCGGAAACACCCTGGAAACTTAAAATGTGTACGTATGAACAGGAAACAGCGGGAGAAAGCGTTTCAGATGACGGGTATTCCCCGGGGATTGCCAGGATACCGGGAGTACGGAAGAAGGAGTTTGTCCTTCTGGAAAGTGATTTGTTCTTGAATTTGGAACAGGACGAAAAATTTGACATCATCGTGTCTAATCCTCCCTATATCCCGTCAGCGGTGATAGACGGCCTGGAGCCGGAGGTAAAGGACCATGAACCGAGAATGGCGCTGGACGGCGCAGAGGACGGACAGTATTTTTACCGTATTCTGGCGCAGCAGAGCGGCAGATATCTGAAGGAAGGCGGTTTCATTTATTTTGAAATAGGCTATGATCAGGCTGAGGCGGTGGGAAAGCTTTTGACGGCTGCCGGCTTTAGCGAAATAGAAACAATTAAAGATGAACCGGGACTTGACCGCGTGGTCAGGGCGCGCCGGAACAGATAGTGGATACAGTGCTGCAGTCCGGATTTAATTCTGCAGACAAATACAGGAGGTTACCATGTTTGACAGATTGGATGATTTGCTGATCCGATATGAAGAGCTGCTGGAAGAACTGAACAGCCCTGATGTTGCGATGGATCAGAACAGATTCCGGAAACTGATGAAGGAGCAGGCGGATCTGACTCCCCTTGTGGATGCATATAAGGAGTATAAGAAAGCGAACCAGGATGTGGAAGACAGCCTGGCCCTGCTCGAGGAAGAGTCTGACGAGGAGATGCGTGATATGGCCAAGGAAGAACTGGCCGATGCTAAAAAAAGAATTGAGGAAATGGAGCAGCAGCTGAAGATTCTCCTGCTTCCTAAAGATCCGAATGATGACAAGAACGTCATGGTGGAAATCCGTGCCGGCGCCGGCGGCGACGAGGCAGCCCTTTTTGCCTCGGAGCTTTACAGAATGTATGTGCATTTTGCGGAGAGCAACCGCTGGAAGACGGAGCTTGTCAGCGTCAATGAGAACGGAATCGGAGGTTTCAAGGAGGTTGTGTTCATGGTGACAGGCCAGGGCGCATATTCCAAGATGAAGTATGAGAGCGGCGTCCACCGGGTGCAACGTGTGCCTGAGACGGAATCCGGCGGCAGGATCCATACATCCACCGCGTCTGTGGCGGTTATGCCAGAAGCGGAGGAATTTGACGTTGTAATTGACGACAAGGATATCCGTATCGACGTTATGCGTGCGTCCGGCAACGGCGGACAGTGCGTCAATACTACCGACTCGGCCGTGCGTCTGACCCATATGCCGACCGGAATCGTAATTTACAGCCAGACGGAGAAGTCGCAGCTTCAGAACAAAGAGAAGGCGTTCCGCCTGCTCCGTTCAAAGCTCTTCGATATGGAGCTGGAAAAAAGGCAGAACCAGGAAGCGGAGGAGCGCCGCAGCCAGATTGGCACCGGCGACCGGTCCGAAAAAATTCGTACGTATAACTTCCCTCAGGGCCGTGTGACGGAGCATAGGATAAAACTGACTCTTTATAAGATTGATTCTGTCATGAACGGGGAGCTGAATGAGCTGATTGACAGCCTGATTGCAGCCGACCAGGCGGCGAAGCTTGCCAAGATGGGAGAAAACTAAGGCAGGATGGGCGTAAGCCTGTTACGATTTACGGCCCTGCTGAAAAGCGCAGTTTTTCGAACCGTAACACGCTCCGCGATGCACAGAAACTGCAAAAAACGCAATTTCGCGCTGTGTAACTTGGGATTTTCGCGCAAAATACGCACGAAAACACCTCGCGGAAAAAGAGTATTTACAGGGGGAAAAATGAAAAACAGAGAAGAGCTTATCAGTTACTGCCTGACATTCAAAGACACCTATCCGGATCAGCCGTTTCATGATCCCAACTGGACCGTAATCCGGCACCGGGGGAGCCGGAAGGTTTTCGCCTGGGTTTTTGAGCGGGAAGGCCGCACGTGGGTGAATGTAAAATGCAGTCCGGAATGGCGTGATTTCTGGCGGCAGGTGTATCCGGCGGTGATACCGGCATATCATCTCAATAAGACGCACTGGAACTCGATCATTCTGGACGGTACAATCCCCGAAGAGGAAGTGAAAAGAATGATAGGAGAGAGCTATGATCTGACGGCTCCGGTTCTGCGCAAGCCGGAGTCTCAATTTAAAAACCAGAAGGAGAACGGAACCGGATATGACAGAAAATAAATACGACGATGAAGTGTTTTTTGAAAAATACAGCCAGATGGACCGTTCCAAAGAGGGACTGGCCGGAGCCGGAGAGTGGGACACATTAAAAGAGAGCCGCAGCCGCCGGCCCATATGATTGACAGTGTCCCCGGCATGAAGGATGAGATGCGCCGTCCGATGATGCTGATTGTCAACTCTACGAAGCGTTGATTGAATCATCCGCCGTTACTGTTTATACTGAAGCTGTACTTAGAATCACAGGAGGTAAGCCGGAATGGACAATGATAAATCAGGGGCGCTTATATCGTCGCTGAGAAAAGAAAAAGGATATACACAGAGACAGCTGGCGGAGGCCCTTCATGTCAGCGATAAAGCCGTATCAAAATGGGAATGCGGCCTGGGCTGCCCGGATGTTTCGCTTCTCGGCGCACTCTCCTCGGTCCTCGGTGTAAACATTGAAAAGATACTGGAGGGGGAATTGGAACCTAACAGTGAAGACGGAGGAAATATGAAACGGATTAAATTTTATATCTGCCCTGACTGCGGTAATATTCTGACGGCCACAGGGGACGCCGAGGTTTCCTGCTGCGGAAGGAAGCTGATGCCGCAGACGCCGAAAAGGGCGGAGGAGGAACACAGGCTGAATGTGGAGGAGATGGACGGTGAGTACTATATCACCTTCACACATGAGATGGAGAAAGGACATTACCTGAATTTTATAGCTTATGTCAATTATAACAGTGTCCATCTGATACGTCTTTATCCGGAGCAGAGCGGTGAGGCAAGATTCCCGGGAATGCGCGGCGGAAAGTTTTACTTCGGGTGCAGCCGTGACGGGCTTTGGGTGCAGTAGAGGAGTACAGTTCGGCAGCGGAGTACAGTTCGGCAGCGGAGTACAATGCAGCCGCGGAGCGCAGTGCAGCCGCAGAGTATAGTTCAGCGGCGGCATACAGTGAAATAACGGCATACAGAGAAAGAACCCCCGGGGAGCAGGTGATTGCCCTTTTGGGGGTCTCTTTTATTTTCTGCTGCCGGTCTATGCAGCGGCAAACTTCCTTCATGTCCTTTATGACTGTATTCCGCGAGGTGTTTTCGCTGTTTTTGCGAAAATCCCGAGTTATGCGGCGCGAAACGGCGCTTTTAGCCGTTTCTGTGCATCATTTGTTGCAGTTTAGCCAAAGGATGAACTGTAACACTGGAGACAATCAGCTTACGGGATATGGTTTTTATATAGCCGGGGATGTGATATAATTTAAGATATATTTCCCGGCATATGCAGGAAGAGCGGTCCGAGAAATAATAGGGGAAAAGGATAATAAAAACAAACGGAAACAATAAAGATAACAACAAACAAAAGCAATAAAGAAAATGAAAACAATAATAACCAGGGAGGAAAAACAGTTGGGATCAAGGAAACCATATCCGATTTTGTCGCTGACAGACGATGAAAAGAGGAAAATAATTGATGAAATAAGAGCTTTTTACCTTGATGTGAGAGGGGAAGAGATAGGAATTATCCAGGAGCAGCAGATACTTGATTTATTCATGGAAACATTGGCGCCGATAATTTACAATCAGGCGCTGGATGACGCATTCAAGTGGTACAAAGCGATGAGTGAAAATCTGGAATCGGATTATTACAGTCTGTATAAAGACGTATAAAATCATATAAAACGGCTTTAATTTAAATTTTAAAATAATAGAATGAGCAGATATAGGGAACAGGGGTGGAAAATCGTTGACCGGGGAAAAGAATAAAAGAGAAGGCGGGAGGCACAAAAGGCGTCCCTCGAGAGCCATAGATACAATACTTGTCGTTGGGGTACTTCTCTGCGGCATACTGCTGGCAGGCAATATACTGAAGGAGACGGCACAGCGGAAAAGGGAAGAGGAGATACGGAAACTTGCGGTTCAAGAAGAGGAAGAGCCGGCAGGGTCTTTGAGGGATGGGGAAACGCAAAGCCTGCCTGACATGGAAACGGAGGAACCTGTGGAGTACCATTCCCCTGTGGATTTTGAGAGTCTCAGGGTGGTGAATCCGGATATAGTGGCATGGATTGAGATACCGGGAACCGATATCAGCTACCCGGTTGTACAGGCAGATGATAACGAAACTTATTTGAAACGGGATTTTGAGGGAAATACGAGCGCAGCCGGAACGATTTTCCTGGACTGCGACAGCAGCAGCGATTTGATGGGGCTGCATTCCATTCTTTATGGGCATCATATGAAGAATCAGACGATGTTTGCGCAGATTGTAAAGTTTAAAGACGAAAGCTTTTTCAGGGAACACAGAGAAATCATTCTCTATTTGCCGGAATCGGAGCTGCATCTGCGGACCATTGCCGCTGTGTACGGGGATGCGGACGGGGAGAAACGCAGAACGGAATTTTCTTCCCGGGAACGGTTTAACCGGTACGTGGATGAGATGACGAAAAACTGCAGCTTCCGTGAGCTGCCGGAGGGGGATGTGGAGGGGCTGTATTCGTTTGTCACATGCAGCTACGAATTTAACGACGCCAGAACCATTCTCTATGCGGTAAGAGAGCAGGAAGGGGAAAACGGCGCGGCGTACGGTAAAAATTGAATAAAACGGGTAAATTCGGACAGGCATATAAAAACACAGGTAAATATTAAGTTTTTTGTAAATGTTATCCGTTTACAAGCCCAATTCGTTTGTGATATATTACCTATAGTGCCGAAGTCTGCCCATTTCTGGTAACAGCTCATGCTGTCTGAACTGTTACCATTTCCGGGACCAGTGTTATGTTGGTATTGTCCCGGATCATACATAAGCAGAAAATAAAAAGTACGAGGAGAAGACAATGAAAGGTATCGTTCTGGCAGGCGGTTCAGGAACCCGCCTGTATCCGCTTACAAAAGTAACTTCCAAGCAGTTATTACCGATTTACGACAAGCCGATGATATATTATCCGCTTTCCGTCCTGATGAATGCGGGGATTCGTGATATTCTGATTATTTCCACACCGGAGGATACGCCCCGGTTTGAGGAACTGTTTGGCGACGGCCGGCAGTTTGGAATCAATTTAAGCTATGCGGTACAGCCAAGTCCGGACGGTCTGGCCCAGGCCTTTATTATAGGAGAAGAGTTTATTGGAGACGATTCCGTGGCTATGATTCTGGGAGACAACATTTTCCAGGGACAGGGACTCAGGAAAAGGCTCCGCGCCGCGGCCTCCAAGGAAAAGGGAGCGACTGTGTTCGGATATTATGTTGACGATCCCGAGCGGTTTGGCATCGTGGAATTCGATGAGACGGGCAAGGCTGTCTCGATTGAAGAGAAACCTGAGAAGCCGAAGTCCAATTACTGTGTGACCGGCCTTTATTTTTATGACAACCGGGTGGTGGAGTATGCAAAGAACCTGAAGCCCTCTGCCAGAGGCGAGCTGGAGATTACGGATTTGAACCGGATCTATCTCGAGAACGGAGAGCTGGACGTTATACTGATGGGACAGGGCTTTACCTGGCTGGATACGGGAACCCATGAGTCGCTTGTGGAGGCCACTAATTTTGTGAAAACTGTAGAGACGCACCAGCACAGAAAGATTGCCTGCCTGGAGGAGATTGCCTATTTAAACAGCTGGATCAGCGAAGATGATGTGGTGGCTGCTTACGAAGTATACAAGAAGAACCAATACGGCAAATATTTGAAAGATGTTCTGGATGGAAAATATGTGGATAAGCTCCAGGATAAATAGGGATAATCAGCAGAGAGACAAGAGGAGAAGCATACAATGAAAATCATCGTAACAGGAGGCGCCGGTTTCATCGGCGGGAATTTTGTACATCATATGGTAAATAAATATCCGGAGTATCAGATTATCAATCTGGATTTGCTCACCTATGCAGGGAACCTGGAGACGCTTAAACCGGTGGAGGATAAACCGAATTATAAATTTGTCAAGGGGGATATTGCGGACAGAAAGTTCATCTTTGAACTTTTCGAAAATGAGAAGCCGGATGTGGTTGTGAATTTTGCAGCGGAGAGCCATGTAGACCGCTCCATTACCGATCCGGAAGCATTTGTGAGGACGAATGTAATCGGTACGACCACGCTGTTAGACGCATGCAGGGAATACGGCATTCAGAGATATCACCAGGTATCCACCGACGAGGTTTACGGGGATCTGCCCCTCGACAGGCCGGACTTATTCTTTACGGAGGAGACGCCGCTCCATACTTCAAGCCCTTATTCCTCCTCGAAGGCAAGCGCCGATCTGTTTGTGCTTGCGTACCACAGGACCTACGGACTGCCTGTGACGGTGTCCAGATGCTCCAACAACTACGGCCCGTATCATTTCCCGGAGAAGCTGATTCCGCTTATGATCAGCCGTGCCCTGGCGGATGAGGAACTGCCGGTTTACGGAGACGGAGCCAATGTACGCGACTGGCTGCACGTATCGGATCACTGCGAGGCCATCGACCTGATCATTCACAAGGGCCGTGTGGGCGAGGTGTATAATATCGGCGGCCATAACGAGAGAACAAACCTGGAAGTGGTCAAGACGATTATAAAGGCGCTTGACAAGCCGGAGAGCTTAATCCGCTACGTCAAGGACCGGCCGGGCCATGATCTGCGCTATGCCATTGATCCGACTAAAATAGAGACGGAAATCGGATGGGAGCCGAAGTATAATTTTGATACGGGAATCAAGCAGACAATTGAGTGGTATCTGGAGAACCAGGACTGGTGGAAACATATTATCAGCGGCGAGTACAGTTCGTATTTTGACAAGATGTACGGAGACAGGTTATAACAGGAGAGTGCGATGAAAGTTTTAGTGACGGGAGTAAAAGGCCAGCTGGGATATGATGTGATGAACGAACTGGCAAAACGCGGGATTGAGGGTATCGGCGTGGACGTGGAGGAGATGGATATCACGGATAAAGACGCATGCCGCCGCGTAATTACGGAAGCGGGACCAGATGCCGTTATCCATTGTGCTGCATATACTGCAGTAGATGCAGCAGAACAGAATATGGAATTATGCAGGAAGGTCAATGCAGGCGGGACACGCAATATCGCTGAAGTCTGCCGCGATCTTGACATCAGCATGATGTACATCAGCACAGATTACGTGTTTAACGGGACGGGAGAACGTCCATGGGAGCCTGATGACGTAAGGGAGCCTCTGAATGCTTACGGACAGGCAAAATATGAGGGGGAGCTTGCGATTGAGGAACTTCTCGATAAATATTTCATTGTCAGGATTGCATGGGTGTTCGGCGTCAACGGGAAGAATTTTATCAAGACTATGCTGCGCCTGGGCAGGGAATACGGCGCTGTTTCGGTCGTGGATGATCAAATCGGTTCTCCGACCTATACTTACGACCTGGCCAGATTATTAGTGGATATGATTCAGACGGATAAATACGGCCGATATCATGCCACCAATGAAGGACTTTGCAGCTGGTACGAATTTGCTGTAGAGATCTTTAAAAAGGCGGGTATGGAAGACGTGAAGGTGACGCCTGTGGATACAGAGGAATATACAAGCCGGTATCCGGGCCAGGCCAAACGGCCGATGAACAGCCGGATCAGCAAGGATAAGCTGGAGGAGAACGGCTTTGAGCGTCTTCCGTCATGGCAGGACGCCCTGGAGCGGTATCTGAAGGAGATAACGTTTTAAATAAGAACACAGGAATCCAACATGGAATTTCATAATTCGGTTTAGCTGCAGACAGGACAGGAAAAGAGACAAATCAAGGAGGACATCCACAGATGGGAAAATATTTTGGCACAGACGGCTTCCGCGGTGAAGCGAATGTGAACCTGACAGTTGAAGATGCGTTTAAAGTAGGCCGCTTTTTAGGCTGGTATTACGGACAGAAAGCACAGGACGGCCGGTGTCGTGTGGTAATCGGCAAAGATACAAGAAGAAGCAGCTATATGTTTGAGTACTCACTCGTTGCAGGACTGACCGCCTCCGGCGCCGATGTCTATCTGCTTCATGTAACGACTACGCCGAGTGTTTCCTATGTGGTCAGGACAGAAGAATTCAACTGCGGTATCATGATTTCCGCCAGCCATAACCCATATTACGATAACGGAATCAAGGTGATCAATGAGCGCGGAGAGAAGCTGGAAGAAGAGGTAATCGAAAAAATAGAGGAATATCTGGATGGGAAGACGGCGGAGATTCCGCTGGCAAAGCGTGATGCCATCGGCCGCACCGTTGATTTTGCGGCAGGCAGAAACCGCTATATCGGATATCTGATTTCAATTGCCACACGCTCCTTCAAAAATATGAGGGTGGGACTTGACTGCGCCAATGGAAGCGCCTTTGCCATCGCAAAGAACGTATTTGACGCCCTCGGTGCGGAGACGCATGTGATCAGCAATAATCCGGATGGTATCAACATCAACACAAACTGCGGCTCCACTCATATCGGACAGCTTCAAAAGTACGTAAAGGACCATAAACTGGATGTGGGATTTGCCTATGACGGTGACGCCGACCGCTGTCTGGCCGTGGATGAGAACGGAGAAGTGGTGGACGGTGACAAGATTATGTATATCTGCGGAAAGTACATGAAGGAGCAGGGCACACTTGTCAATAATACGGTAGTCACAACGATTATGTCTAACTTCGGCCTTTACAAAGCCTTTGAAAGAGAAGGCATTAATTTTGAAAAGACAGCGGTTGGCGATAAGTATGTATATGAGAATATGGCTCAGAACGGCCATTGCCTCGGCGGTGAACAGTCCGGCCATATCATATTCAGCAAAAATGCCACAACGGGTGACGGAATCCTGACTTCCCTGAAAGTGATGGAGGTTATCCTGGAGAAGAAACAGACCCTCGGCAAGCTGGCTTCTGAGATTCAGATTTATCCTCAGGTACTTAAGAATGTCAAGGTTAAGAGTAAAGCTGAGGCTCAGGATGACGCCGATGTCCAGGCTGAAGTTCAGAAAGCTGCTGAGGCCCTGGGAGATACCGGGCGCATTTTACTTCGCCAGAGCGGTACGGAACCGGTAATCCGCGTCATGGTGGAGGCTCCCACCGATGAAATCTGTGAGAAATATGTAGATCAGGTGATCGACGTCATGAAGACAAAAGGACATATTATTTAAAGTCAGGGAATTTACATGTTACTGTCCTCAGAACTTATCTATTTAAAGGGGGGTGGGAACAGAAACTATCATATTTACGGCTGTCTGCCTGTGCAGACAGCCGCATAAATTTTCAGGTACAGCAGAGGGTGATGGATATGCGAGAGCAGCTTACGGAAAGTGATATCAAGAAAATCCGGGAAGAGATAGAATACAGGAAGCTGGTGGTCCGGAAAGAGGCTATCGAGGCCGTGAAGGAGGCCAGGGCCCAGGGAGATCTCAGTGAAAATTTTGAATATTATGCGGCAAAGAAGGATAAAAACCGGAATGAGAGCCGGATCCGTTATCTGGAGAATATGATAAAAAACGCCAGGGTGGTATCGGACAAGTCCGGGTCAGATGAAGTCGGCCTGAATGACATGGTGACACTTTATTTTGAGGATGATGAAGAGGAAGAAGTATACCGCCTTGTGACCAGTATCAGAGGAAATTCCCTGAAAGGGCTTATCAGTATTGAATCACCTCTGGGAAAGGCGGTAAGAGGCCATAAGGAAGGGGACAGCGTATACGTCCGGCTCAGTGAAAATGCGGGATATTCCGTTGTCATAAAAAAAATTGAGAAGACCGGAGAAGACGATACGGACCGGATCAGGAGCTACTAAAGGTTCAGAAAATGTGATTGCCGATGCGGCTTTTTACCTTTCTGCATAAAATTGACAAGGATTTGACAATAATAATTTATAAATTTTATAAATATAAAGAAAATTCCGAGAAAAATAAAGCGTGAACGCGATTTTGGTATGGGTTTGTAAAGTATCTGTAAAGTGTTATTGAAATTGCCGGATTCTGCCAATATAATGGATGAAAAGGTATAATTTTGTTACGGTTCACAAAGTGACAATATTCAATGCCAAACCAAGGGGAGGAAAAATTATGTATGCTATGTATTTTGTAGCGGTTGGTTCGCTGGCAGCGCTTTTGTTTGCAGCATCTATGTTTGCCAAAGTGAAGAAACAGCCCGAAGGAAATTCTGAGATGATCCGGATTTCCACAGCTGTGCGTAAAGGTGCCAATGCTTATCTGAAGAGACAGTATAAGGGTATCGGTATCTTTTTTGCAGTTATGTTTGTAATTTTACTTGTTATGGCTTTCAGCGGTTTATTAGGCTTCTTTACACCGTTTGCGTTCCTGACGGGAGGCTTTTTCTCAGGCTTGTCCGGCTTCATCGGTATGCGTACCGCCACAATGGCAAACTGCCGGACGGCGGAGGGAGCATCTCACAGCCTGAACAGAGGACTGAAGGTTGCCTTTTCAGCCGGTTCCGTAATGGGCTTTACGGTTGTAGGCCTTGGTCTTCTGGATATCACAATCTGGTATACAATCCTGAATGTTGTGTTTGGTTCACTGCCGGAGGCGGAGCGTATCGCCCAGGTGACAACCAATATGCTGACATTTGGTATGGGCGCCTCCAGTATGGCGTTGTTTGCCCGTGTAGGCGGCGGTATCTTTACGAAAGCCGCTGACGTCGGTGCCGACCTTGTCGGTAAGGTTGAGGCGGGTATCCCGGAAGATGATCCGCGTAACCCGGCCGTTATCGCAGATAACGTCGGTGACAATGTCGGTGACGTTGCCGGTATGGGCGCCGATCTTTACGAGTCCTATGTTGGTTCCATTTTATCTACATTCGCACTGGCGGTAGCCGCCGGTCTGGGTGTAAAGGGCGTCGCAGTTCCGATGCTTTTAGCGGCAATGGGAGTTATTTTCTCCATTATCGGCACCTTCTTTGTAAGTACAAAGGAAGATGCATCCCAGAAGAGCCTGCTTCAGGCCCTGAGAAAAGGTACGAACATCAGCGCTGTTTTAATTATTATTGCAGCATTTGTTGCGGTTAAGATTCTTCTGCCGGATAATATGGGTGTATATGCGGCCATCATTTCCGGTCTTATTGCAGGTGTCCTGATCGGAGCCCTGACGGAATATTACACATCCGATTCTTATAAACCAACCCAGAACCTGGCTGCTTCCAGTGAGACAGGCTCTGCAACCGTTATTATCAGCGGTCTGTCACTGGGAATGCTTTCCACAGTGGCTCCAGTAATCATTGTAGGTATTTCTGTTCTTGTAAGTTATTTCTGTGCAGGCGGAGCTTCCGACTTTAACCTCGGACTTTACGGTGTAGGTGTCTCAGCTGTAGGTATGCTGTCCACACTGGGAATCACACTGGCCACCGACGCATACGGCCCAATTGCCGATAATGCGGGCGGTATCGCCGAGATGACACATATGCCTCACGAAGTCAGAGAGCGTACGGATGCCCTCGATTCTCTGGGTAATACGACGGCGGCTACCGGTAAAGGCTTTGCCATCGGTTCCGCAGCCCTGACAGCCCTGGCGCTGATCGCATCCTATATTGATAAGGTACGCCAGATTGCACCTGATTTGCAGATGGATCTGACGATTACGAACCCTCCTGTCCTGATCGGACTTTTTATCGGCGGTATGCTGCCATTCCTGTTTGCGGCCCTCACCATGGATGCCGTGGGAAAAGCAGCACAGTCCATCGTAGTTGAGGTACGCCGCCAGTTCAAGTCAATCCCCGGCCTGATGGAAGGAAAAGGACAGCCCGATTATGCAGCCTGCGTTGACATGTGTACAAAGTCGGCCCAGAGCCTGATGATTGCCCCTGCCCTGATTGCCGTAATCGTTCCTGTTGTTGTCGGCCTGATTCTCGGAGTCAACGGCGTGGCCGGACTTCTTGCCGGAAACACGGTTACAGGCTTCGTACTCGCCATCATGATGGCCAATTCAGGCGGCGCGTGGGATAATGCAAAGAAATACATTGAGAGCGGTTCTTACGGCGGAAAAGGAAGCGACTGCCATAAAGCGGCTGTTGTCGGAGATACGGTCGGCGATCCGTTCAAGGATACGTCCGGTCCGGCTATCAACATTCTGATTAAGCTGACAACGATGGTATCGATCGTATTCGCAGGAGTGGTTGTTACATTCCATATTTTATAATATTTAATAAAGGCTCAGCTTTTAGACGGGAGTGTCGCATCCTGCCGGGAAATTATAAGGATTTCCCGGCAGGAGCGGTACTCCTGTTTTTTCGTATGGAGATTTAACTGAGGTTGGGAGGACGCGTCCGGAACGGACCATGTCCGGT
>OBXO01000675.1_pt1 | contig 22905 bp, 25 predicted proteins | sample 1501431 | NCBI WGS metagenome assembly OBXO01 (sample SAMEA2580163, study PRJEB22360) | human gut metagenome | biome: human gut; feature: human-associated habitat; material: faeces | place: Denmark | collected 2008/2010 | reverse complement strand
TTCATTGATAATCGATACTACATTATTATAATTTTTTTCCTCAATTATTAAAACCCCATTATTATATATTTTTATCTTTTTCTCATCTGTTACTTCTACTTTTATCATTAGTTACTCCTCCATTTTTTATTTTTTTACTATTATCCGTTAAGAGTAGTTCTATTTGTAAAATTAACATTATTAAAATAAAATCCAAATTTTAATCAGATGAACACTAGGTAAACACTTGCTTTGAAAACTTTCAGTTGATTTTTAAATTTCTAGAATTTCTTTACTTTAGCATTTATACCTTTTCGAGTTGTTGAAGTTTAAAAATTTATATAATTGTACAAAAAAAGATAGTCATTGACTATCTTAAGCTATCTCTTCATTAGTTCTTGTGAAAATAAATCTGAATAATTCTCTTTCATTGTATCACCCCTAAAAAAATACTAATCACATTGTAACATAATATAGTAAAAAATAAGGGATATATAACATTTTAGTCATATATCCCTCAATGATTAATAAGATAAACCAGCTAATCTACTATTTCTCTTATTGATTCCATTTATTTCACTACTCATGAATTTTGCAGTTCCTTTTGCTATGGCTCTACCATCTAAAGTAATAGTATTATCTACTTGAACAGTTCTTTCAGCTATTAATACTTCTAACATTTGCATCAATAAGGTGTTTTGATTCTTTAACGCATTAATCATTTCAACATTATTGCTTTCAGCTTTTATGCTAGATGTTGAAGCTACTGTTGATGGTTGATACATTCTTCCACCATAGACCATATCTCTAGTTAATGATTGCATACTAGCTACACTAGCCATAGCATCCAATGGAGCTACTAGAGCTTTAGCTTCATTAGTTCTAATAGTCCTATTGATAGTAACACTACCACTAACACTTCTATTTAAAGTGCTAATCACACTATTCCAATCAGAAATAATATTTCTTCTAGCACTATCTACACTATTAGCAATGTTGCTAACATATGAACCAATTTTTGATTGAGCACTAGAAAAAGCTTTAACTAAATCTTCTGATTTACTTATAATTTCATCCAGTTTACTCTTTGATTGAGTTGACATTTCTGTCATAGCAGTAACTGAAGCATTTTTCATATCATCCATAGATTTAGTTATAAGTATAGTTGATGTTTTAAGATTCTTCTCAACCTCAGGAGCTATTTTTCCTGATTCATCAATCATACTACTTGCAACTCCAGCCATGCCAGTTGAAGCATCAATAGCCATACCAGCAGTAGCATTACTAATAGCACTTTGAGCATTAGCCATATTACTAGATACTGCTCCAGCTCCTTCACTGGTCTTAACATCCATCTGACTTCTTACTGTTTCCATTGCAGAACTAATTGAACTTGCCATTTCTTCAGTATTTAATCTACCACTATTCTTTATCTGTTCAAAATTAGTATTAAGTATAGGAATAATTTCATCTATATTCATACCTTCTTTTATTCCACTGAACATATATCTAGTGGTATCATTCATGTTAGTTAAAGCTAATAGCTGATTACTGTTCATTGTAGTTAAACTATTAGCTAAAGCAGTAGAAGCTTCTTGATACTTTCCATCCATTATTAATGGTACTTGTTGCATTGCTAAATCTAATGATTGATTCATCATAGTTAACTCTGTATCTTGAAGATTTCTTAAGTGTTGCATACCTCTAGTGGTTGATAAAGCTATCTTTGCCATACCTTCCTCAACTGTTAATAGTTGTCTAGCTTCATATCTTTCCCAAGCTTGTTGCATGGTATCTCCACCAGCACCATCTAGCATTGATGCAATTAAATCGAACAACAACATTACTCCATTTATAACTGAACCAAAACTTAACTGTAAAGCTCCTGAAATAAATTCACATACTCCACCAACAACAGTACCTAATCCTTCAAACTTTTCTTGAAGTTTAAGTATTAACCCTTCATTTTCTCCTATTGCTCCAGCAAGGGCAACTAAAGCTCCTATTAATACATATGGATTACTCATTAAACTAGCTAAACTAGAGAAAGTACCACTCATTCCTCCCATTTTTGTTATAGCTCCACCTATAGCTCCAGTAACACCACCAAATAATCCTATAAGAGTTGAAGCCATCCCTAATAACGGAGATATACAAGCTACTGCAACTGCTCCCCATGCTATCCAATCCTGTTCACTATCTGATAAATTACTAAACCATTCAGTAAACTTTTCAACTAATTCAGTTGCCTTTTCTAGTATTGGAACAAGAACTTTTTCTCCAAATGGTTCTAATGCAGTTTTCAACTCATTCCAAGCTCCAAGCATTTGACCACTAACCCCATCTTCAACGTTATCTGACATTTCTTTCATAGTGCCATCAACATTTACTAATTCTGAACCATAGTCACCTAAAGTAGTAAGTAAAGTAGACCCTACATCTTCCCATTTTGTCATTTTGTTACCCTATAGGCTTTTTATCCTATAGCTCTTATAGTTTCCTATAAGTTCAGCATACATTTTCAATCTAAATATAGATTGTCGAATACTCGTGGAGGTATTATATTCTTACTTATGTAAGTTTCAACCTCTATGCGTTACGGTGAGCCACACCTTTTAAAGTGTGCTTTACCTCGGTATTAGCATATTAATATTTATGTTTACATATCAAAAAAGAGTGCTATTAAGCACCCCTACTAAATTTATTAAATAAAAATTGTTCAAATTGTTGTTTCGTATTGTTAAAGTATGAGTAGATAGAATGAAATTCTTTATGGCAACTATCACATAAAGTTATCCCATTTTCCACATCAGTTCTCCCTTCTTTGTACCAAGAGTAAGAATTTAAATGGTGAGCATTAAGATTTCCACCTTTATTATCTCCACAACATTTACAAGTAAAATTATCTCTTGTGTAAACTGAATCTCTCCATTCTTCATAACCTTTTATGTGTCTTTGGCTTTCTCTTTCTTCGTCAGTTTTATTGGGATTGTAATTAGGATTCTCTTCACCAAATCTTTTAATTCCATACATTGGATTATTTTTACCACTCCAATCTATAGCATTTAAAGCCTTACTTCCTATTGCTCCTATTTTATCATCCCAACAATCTTTACAACCCTTTGAAGTTTTTCTACCACTTCTATAAGTTTTACCACAATAGTTACAATTATGTTCATATCTATTATTGTTATACTCTTGCTCACACTTTTTACACCAGCTAAAAGGTTTCATAACTCCTAATATTTTACGAACATTAAAATTATCCAATGATAACTCTGCATTACATTTTGTACAATACTTAAAACCCTCTCTTGGTTTTGGTTTTATTGGAGTTTTTCTTCTTTTTAAGTTTTCACAACTTTTACACCTATTGGAACAACCATCTGCTTTTCTTTTGTCTTTCACAAATAATTCCAATTCTTTAACTTCACCACATTCTTTGCATTTTTTTGCATAATAAATAAACCTCCAGACTAAGATTTAAAAAAATTTCAGACTATTAACTTTTTAAAAGTTGAGGAAAGAGTGTCTGAAGCTCCTTTCAATTAGGTTAATTACTCCTAATCTATCCTCATAATATATTTTATAACAATTTTATTTTTTTGTAAACATATAATATTAACTTAGCCTTCACCGATTTTACTCGATTTTAATTCGGCACAATATTCTACCGAATAGTGCTACTGCATATTCATTTTGCTTAGTCTTATCTTCCATACCTGATAGAGCTTGAACTACTTTTAAAGTTGCTTCTTTAGCAGAATCCCCACCTTTATTAACTGCATCTGTAACTTCTTTCGCACTTAATCCAATGCCTTCTAAAGCTTTTGCTTGAGAATCTCCAACTTCTTGAAGGTTTATTCCAAGCTCCTTTATACCATCAGCAAGATAATCTAGTTGGAAAACACCATCTTTAGTACCCTTTTTAAGTATTGCTAGAAATTCATCAGCACTAAATCCAGCTTCTTTAAATTGAACTCCATACTCATTAAGTGTATCTAAAAATTCCCCTGAGAAATCTAATCCTCTTTGAAAACCATCAGCTATTAAATCAAAAGCTTTTTCACCACTAATACCAAATTGCTTTATTAAGCTCATAGCAGTTTTAACTACTTCTTTAGTATCAGTTCCAAAGGTAGAATTTATAGTTACAATACCTTTTGTGAAATCTTCTAATTGTTGCTCATTGAAAGTATCTCCAAATGCTAACTTTAATTCTTTAAGAGTTTCTACTGAATCTTCAAAGCTGAATCCATCATTTGATATTTCTCTTGCCATATCCTTCAACTTTTCAGCTTCTTCAGTTGTAGCACCTAAAGCATTTTTAAAATGAGTTACTGCATTATCTCCTTCGATAAATGCTCCTGTCATTCCACCTACTGCAACTGCTCCAGCTCCTGAAAGTTTATCAGCACCATCTTTTATTCCATCAATTTTATCTTTTAATTTCTCAGCACTTTCACTAGCATCTTTAAAACCTTTGGTTAGCTTATCAACGTTAAAGCCTTCGTCAATTTGCCTAAGCTCTTTGTTTAAAGATTCTACATCATTTTCAGTAGAAGTAATCTTATTCTTAAGACTAGCCATTTGATTTTCTAGACCTTTGACTTTAGCTTCTGCATTACTCATAGATGTGCCAAAATTCTTATACTTAGAATCTAAATTTTCAATTACTTTAGCTTGTTTCTCTAGTTCTTCTGCAGTAGCATTACCACTAGCTTTCATTTCATCTAGCTTCTTCTTAGCTTCTTCTATCTTTTGTGGTAGAGAATCATACTCTTCTTTAAGCTTCTTGATATTCTCCCTTTGTTCTTTATGTGCTTCTTCCAAAGCAACCATTTTCTTATTGTAGCTTTCCAGCGTATCTTGTCCAGCCTTTATAGCTTTTGAATAATCATCTATTCCTTTTTCTGATAAATTTAAAGCTTTCTTTGCCTGATTAAAGGCAGTTTCCATTTGCTTTGTACTTCTATTAACTTCTTGTAAACTTTTATCAAACTGTCCACTTAAAGAAGAAAGACTTACCAATACCTCTGCTACTGTTTCTTGACTTCTAGCCATAATATCGTTCCTTTCTTAATCTTAATTTCTACTAAAAAAATAAGGTAGATGAAGCACATTAACACTTTCACCTACCTTACTTAGTTAAAAAATCATTTCGTCAATATATACTTCCTTGACTTTTTCTTCTTTCTTCTCTTCTAATCCATTTACTTTCTTGTAAATGTCATATTGCTCAAATAGAATCTTTGGAGTTGACTCCCAAAACAAAACTTCACTTCTGTTAAGTAAGCTAACCCAAATATACTCCATAAAGCTCCAGTTCCAATCTTCTTCTAAATCAATTACTTCTTCTTTGTTACTTTTTTTTATCAGTGGGCATTGATTCAGTTAGAAGTTGTCCTAAATTTTCAAAAGCTGAGAATAATTCCATAATAGATAATTCATCGATTACCTCTCTTTCAAAATCTTCATGTCTAACTTTTATTCCTTGATATAATATTTCACCAATTATTTCTAAGTCCATTGCTTGAACACCATTCATTACTTGTGGCATTGTCAATCCTAGTTCTTTACATATATTTTTCATAACTTTAAAATTAAAAGCCATGTTATATTCTTTTTCATTTAATAGAATCTTTTTCATAACTAAGTTCTCCTTTATTCTACATATTGTAATTTTGAAAAGTAGAAGCTCCTTCCAAAGAAATTTCCGTCTTTTAAATCCTTTTCTGATAATCTTATGAAGTTATTACTCTTCATAATTCTTTTTAGCTCTCTAATCTTTTCTCCAATTCCTATAGCTTCTTCTGCATTATACCAAAGAGTTATAGCTATTCTAGTAACTTCTGCAGTAGCATCATCATCTTCATAGAAGCTATCATCTACACCAGTAGTACCAAAAATAATATAAATACTATCATTATTTTCTTCTGCTTCCATGAAATAAATTGGAACATTTAAAGGAGCAAGAGCTGATAGAATTTGTTCGTTAATCATAGTAACTACTCCTTTAATCCTTTTGCTATTGTTTCTTTAATTGCATCAAGAGAATTATCTATACCTTTTTGATAAGCTTCATCCATCCAAAACGTACCAAGTTTTCCCCTACTTCCATAATGTTGATAGTAACCATATCTTTGAACCTCTTCTGAAGCGTTCATAGTTCCTATATCAATTTTCTTAGTACCTTTTTTAGTTTTAACTTTAGATTTTTCTAAAGAATCTCTAAGCTTACCAGTATCTTTAGGAGCTTGTGCTTTTTGAGCTTTAAGCATTTCATCAGCACCAGCATTTAAACTATCTCTAGTAACTTTATTTGCTACTTTTTTCTCTAGTGAAGCAAGTTTCTTTTTTAACTGGCTCATATCAAAATCTAAACTCATTATTCCACCACTTCCTCACATAGTAGCTCCATACATGGATTTCCAAATTCTCTTTGAATATTTCTAATGTTGTAAGCTTTATCATTCAAGAAAACATAATCTTTTTCAGTTATATCTTCTTTATTTCTACAAACTAACTTAATCAAAGTTAACTCTCTATTACTATTAGCTAATGTCACTTCTTTTTCTCTATTTGAACTAATAAGTAATCCAGCTTTAATAGAATAGATTTTTTCATATTGAGCTACTTGTATTCCCATACTATTAGTTATCATTTTCTTTCTAAAAATATGGATAGTCTTTCTGAACTGTCCTATTTCATACTTCATTGCAATCACCTTCTTATAACAAATTTCTTCTGTGTGAGTTTAAAATAGTTGTTATAATTGGATTCTCTTTTAACTGTCCTGAAGTCATACCATTTCTGAAATCATAATTCATACTACAAAGTAATAGTAAAGCAGTAGTAATATCTTTATAGTTAGATAGTTCTTCTACTGGTATTCCAGTTCTAGTAACTGCATAGGCTATTGCAGATGGTATAACAATAGTTTCTAGATATAAATCATCTTCATCATCTTCTATTCTTAAGAATTGTTTAACAAGCTCAATATCTAATAATCGATTAGCATCAAATTCTCTTGCTTTAGTTTCTGATTGATTCTCTTTATCTACAATCTCTTTAAATCTCTTTGATAAACTCATACTATCTACCTCATTATAAAAAGGAGATAGAAAACTCTATCCCCAAATTCATTATTTTACTTTCTTTGCTAATGCCATAGCTGGAGTAAACTCAGTTTGAACTGCAGTGAACCACTTACTAGTGAACTCTTCTGCACCTTCATCAGTTGAGTTTGCTCTAGCAGATACTTTACCATTTGAAAGTAATGGCATAAATATTCCATTTAAAGTAACATTTGAAGATTCTATTGATTCTTCCTTTCCTTGATAAGTTGCTTCATTTCTAGAAAGAACTCCTTTGTATAATGTTACATATTGGAATCCACCTTTTGATAATGGTGCTCTGAACATAATTGCATATTCTGAAGCTACTGCATCACCACTTTGAGTGAATACACCATTTTCGTAAGTGTTTCCTGAAATCATTGCTTCTATTTCGTGTGATAAGTAACCTAATTCTATTGTTACTTCCTTACCTGAAAATGCTGGTATTACTTGCTCTACTACATCATCTGAATAGAAAGTAACATTTTCAGTGTTATCAGCTATTTCAATACTAATTAATGATGGTACTGCTACTGGCGAAGCATAAGTAGTACCTGATAAATCATCTTTTGTTATTTTTGCTATGTGTAAATCTCTTACACCGATTATTCTAGACATAATCTAATTACCTCTTTCTTGTTAATATTTTTTTGAATAATAAAAGAGAGCTACATTATGTAACTCTCTAACCTAGTTTTTTTAGTTTTAACTATTTCTTAGCTCTTGAGTTTAAAGCCATAGTAACATTACCAATAGCTATAGCTTCTTCTACAGTTGTAACTGCATCTAATCTTACATCTGCTCTAAATGCTACTGTTCCTGATAAGAAACCTATAGAATCATCTCTCTTGATATTGATGTTGTGTCTTAAACCAACAGTGATAGCTTTTGATAAGTTAACAAACATTGGCTTAGTAACATTTTCGTCAACGATAACTTCACAACCTAAGATAGTCATTACTGGTCTATCTGCATAAGCTCTAACCATTAAAGGTTGTCCATTACCATCTTTTAATTTTGCTATTTGTACTTCCATTTCAGGACTAATTACCCATACTGCTCCATTTCTGTAAGCTGGTTTAATAGCATAATACATATCAATTAAAGCATCTGTATCTATCGCTGAAATTTCTACTGTTTTAGCTCCTTCATCACCTTCTAATTTCTTAGCTACAATTTCATTTAAAGTTAATCCTAAACCTTCAACCATTTGCTTTTGGATTTCACCTTCTAAATCAAATCCAGCATCTTCAAGACACTCTTCTGATATAACACAAACTAGTCCATATTTATCAGCTTTTAAAACTTTTTCTTCAAATGTAGCTTGTGCCTTAGTATATTCTGCTAATTCTGCAACTTTAACGAACTTTGGTAACTTAGTTCCTTGTACTGTTAATGCTGAAGTTGAAGTAGTGTTTATTTTATTTGCTCTTTCAAATAATGGAGATACATCTGCAACTTTATCAATTACTCCACCTAAGAACTCAACTTTTTCTACACCAATGTTAGCATTAGTAACTTCTCCAGCTCTAACTTCTAATTCTTTTCCTTCTACTAATAAATTTCTTAATTCTACCATGTTGTTTTTACCTCTTTCTTCTACTTTTTTATTTTGTAATTTGTTATCAATAGCTCTGATTTCTTTTTGTAATTGAACTATCTTTGATTGTTCTTCTTCGTTGAAGCTTCTATTTTCAACTTCTGAACTGTTTAAAATATCTTCAAGCTCTGTAAGTAACAGTGCTTTCTTTTCAAACATTGCTTTTGTATTCATAGCAACCTCCTAATTTTTCTCAAATAAAAAACACCTAGCCTTTTATTGACTAAGTGTTTTACATCTTTGCTTTATGAATATCTATGAAAAGTTTTAACTTCTCTTTAAATTCATCATTATTTAATTCTTCAACTACTTCTTTAATCTCTTCATCTAAGATTTCTGCATCAACATCTTCTGAAGTAACCTTTTTTTCTTCAGTTGGTTCAACCTCATTTACAGTATCAACTTCATTCTTATCTTCAAGATTTTCTTCTGTAGTTATTTCTTCTTTAGATATTTCAGCTTCTTCAACTTCAATATCTTCTAATTGAGCCATAAGCTCTTTTTCTTGTAAATCAGCTATTGCTTCTCTAATCTTAGTTAATTCATCATTAACAGTATTACTTCTAATCTCAATTTCTTCTCCATCTTTTGCTCTTACTTCTACTGAAGTAGCAACATAAGCTGGTTCTACACTAAGAATAGAACATTCTAATAATCTAAGCTCATGAATAAATCTTCTTCTTAATCCACTAGCTATATTTGTTGCAGATTCTTTGATTGATTGGAAACCGAAGCTTGTACCACTAAGCTTACCAGCTCTAGCTAACTCTACAACTTCTGCATCATTAGTTCTTATTTTGTATCTTAATCCAATATTATCTTCGTAAATTTCACATTCATTTACTCCATTTCTTCCCAACTCTCTATCCCATTTATGATTAAATAGAATTGGAATATTTGGATTAGATTCTAAACTTCTTCTAAAAGCATTAGGCATAATTTGTTCTACAAAATACCCCACTTTATCCATTAGTCTTTTTGAATCTCTTTCACAAACTGAAATATATCCACTAAGCTCTACTGAATTATCTTCTCTAATTTCATAAGTAATATTATTTATAATACTCACCTCCTATTGTTGAAGGGTTTTAGATGATTTGGTGCCATCTTCTATATTTCCATCTAAATCTACAGTTTTACCCAAGTTTAATATCATTGAGTTTCCATTTTCAACATTGAATAACACATCTGATAAGTTCATCTTCAATACTCCATCTAAATTAGTAATACGAGGTAGGTTTTCTAATTCTCTTACAGTGTTAATATCTAAGATATTACTTTCAAGACCAACTTTATAAGCTTCCATCCTATCCTTCATACTTGCATCTTTACTAATTTCACTTAAATCAAATGCAAAGAAATATCCATCTAATTTTTCAGATTCTAATAAAAGAACTCTATTGTATTCTTCTACTATTTTATCTAAAAGTGGTATAAGCTTACTTCTTAAGAAACCCTTCTCTACTTGTTCATTTGCAGTACCATTTATAAGCTCAATGCTTGTACCAAATAAAGCACAAATTTGTTTATCTAATAAATTTTGTTGCTCTACTATTTGATTTTGTTGATTATTTCCACCTACATTTTGAAAATGTAAACCTTGATTTAATACAAATGATTGCTCGGTACCTGAGTTAACAAATTTTCTCCAGCTAGACTTTAATGCATCTAATTCCTCTTGTCCTAATGGAATATCTGATTCTATAATTCCTTTAGTTGCATTAGAGTTTTTAGCACTAACCTTATTGTTATTTAGCATATACATAGCACTTTCAAGTAAAGTCTTGTTCTGATTGATTAATCCACTAAATGTAACACCATCCGTAGTATTAGCTAGTGTTATAAAGTCGAAGTCATTATAAGGTTTACCCATTACTGAATATTGAACCTTCTTGAAAATTGGGTCAGTATTCCCAATAATCATTACATTACTTGGATTAACATATCTTAATGAATTTATCTTTAATCCTTTTTTCTCCACAAAAATATGGCTTCTACCTTGAATTAAGTAATCTTTAATCATATTGAATTTAGTGTTATATGCAGAAATAACTCCACCACAATCATGGTTTAACAATCTAGTTCTAACATCACCTTTGATTTCAACTATCTTGCCATCTTCTTTTTTGTAAAGCTTTACTTTTAAAGGTGCAATTCTACCAGCAATATAATTGATATTTGCATTTACCATAGGAATTTCTGTTAAATTCTTACTTGTAACATATACATTACTTGTAGTTGAACTACTTAATGATGAACTAAAAATTGAACTATTATCTCTCTTTTCTTTAGTTCCAAATAAGCTTCTAATATTTATAATCTCTCACCTCCTTTATAAGTCGTAACTAATGAATTGTTTTCTCTTATATCTAAGCTCTCTTTCCTCAAGCTGAGTCAGAGCTAATGCAAGACTAATAACCATATCAATCTTTCCATTACTAGATTTCTTTGTTAGGTACTTGTCCATATTTTCACTATATTTACATCTGCAATTAGCAAAGTTATCTAGTAATAAACCATTATCCAAGAAACATATTTCTTTATTTAATACCTTCTCTTCAAGTAATTTATAAATTGGAGATAATACTTTTGAGTGCATTGGTGTATCAATCATTTTCAGTCCTTGAGCTTCAAGTTTTGTAGCACTGCTGATAAAATTCCATCTATCATAAGCAACTCCCATAACTTTACAACCAAATGATTTCTCGATATTAGCTACATAATCCTCAAGTACACTATAATTGATTGTTAAATCACCACAAGCAATGCAATCGCCTTCTTGGATAAACCTACGATAATCACATTTCTCTTTAACTGATTTCTCCATGATTCTACCTTCAGGAATGAAGCACATAGACTTTACATAAATTTTCCCTTTATCAATACAAACTATACTAACACTTGTATTGTCACTTGAGATTGAAGCATCTATTCCAACATATACATTTTTACCCTTGAAGCTAAAACCATTTCTAGGTATTACACATTCCTTTATATAAGAAATAGGAATATAACTCTCAACTTTTGCACTTGGTAGATATTGATTTAATATAAATACTCTGAAATTCCTCATTTTAGCTGGAATCTCGATAGCTTGATTAAATTGATTCATAAGGAATTTTTGACCATCCTTATTCCAACTTGCCATCTGCAACGGTGAAGCTTTTTCCCATTTAGTAGAATCCGTATAATCATCTTCTGCATCTAATTCATATATCAATCCAAAAGTGTTTCCTGAATCCTGTGAAGCTCCAATTAAAACCTTTTTATACCAATCAACCATATCTTTAAATACATTTTGCTCATTATCAAAAGCAGTGCTGATATAAATTGCTAGTCTTGAAGAGTTAACTGACATTTGAGATAACTTAAGTGCATCTACAATATCAGGAGTTAATTGGTTAGCAACTTCATCTACAATATAAGTAGTTAATAATTTACCTAATAGATTTTGTGCTTCACCACTTAATGCATGACAAGTAGCTTCATTATGTTTGCACATAATCTTCTCTCTAGTTATCTTGAACATTTTTACTAACTTAGGACTTGAACGAATTATTGCTTCCATTTCCTTCTTAATAAGCGAAGAAATTTCCCTCGTTTTCCCAGCTATTGCAGTTTGAGCAAACATAGGAGCACGAAGTAATATTATTATTTCTATTAAAGCTGACAAAAATGATTTTCCATTCTTCCTCGAAATTTGAAGTATCACCTCTTGTATCATCTTTTGAGAACTTCCATCTTTAGCAAACCATCCGAACACATTTTCAATAATCATAGCCTGAAACCCAGCTATATGATTTATTATTGGTTGTCCAGTAAAAAATCCAGTTGCATAATTTGTATAATGTAACAATCCATAGATAATTTTCATCTCTTGCATATTGAAATAAAAATCAAAATCATCTTGATATTGTTTGTTTTCAAGCCTATCTATGTATTTTTCACATTCTTTCTTTACGTACTCATTAGATATAATCTTTCCTGACACAACATCTTTAGAGTATTTATAACCAATTAAATCAGTGAAATCTTTTGGTATTAACATTAGAAATCACCTCTTAAAACTTTCAACAAGTCATCATCATCTTCTTCATTTACATTTAACAAGGCTAACTTAGCTCTATCACTTGGGTTCATTCCAAGCTTTGATGAATAAGTATTGTATAGTTGAGCATATTTGTTATAGATAGCTACTGCTTTATGTTCAGATATATTTTCTGCTCCAGCTTTATTTGTATATGTAGTTAATAAACCTTCTGATTTTATTATCTCTTGACATTGGTGCATTTTAGCTAAAGCATCTGCAACTATTGCTACTGTAAATCCATCAAGTACATTTAATATACCTTCAGGAAAATTTCTAACAATTAACCTATAATACTTTCTGCCTAAAGTATCAAGATTATCAGGTGGAGTATCAGCTAAAATAGTATCACCTTGTAACATCTTCTCACCTTTTTTTCTTTTTTCTTTTTCTTCTTTGCTCATATTTGAATTAAGCAAATTTGTTGGTTTCGGTGGTCTACTCATAATAATACCTCCTTCCACCTGTTTTTCAATCGTTTTCTTTTAATGTTATGAAACCTCTTCATATTTCCACTTCAATCTAATATTGTCTTTGGATTTTCCACAACTCTTACCTTTACCCAATAAGTGCTTTGATAGTGATGAAGAATCAATATTGTAATAATTAGCACCTTCTGTGATACTTCCAAATCTCTTATTTGTTGTTATGCAAATAATACTCTTACTTCTAGGATGAAACTCACCAGTTCTACCATACATATTGGTCGCTTCACCAGTTCTACCATACATTGGATGATTTTCACCTCTTGGTATATTAGTAACTATCTTTTCTCGTGTTAAAGGATTGTCCAAATTCTCTTTATAAGTAACCCATCTTAAATTTTCAACTCTATTATCATTTCTTATAGTATTAATATGGTCTACACAAGGTTTATTCTCAGGATTAGGAATAAAAGCTTCAGCAACTAATCTATGAACTCTAAACTTATAACGCTTACCATTTTTGCATAGTTTTACAACTTGATATCCTTGTTGATTGTTTTCATCCAACTTTATAAATATTTTCTTTTTAACACTAAATACTCTTCCTTGATTTGAAATCTGATATAAGCCTTCAAAACCACAAATATCTACTAAAAGTTCTTTCATTTTCTTCTCCTTTCAACCTCACCCCCAAATACTAGTTTTCGGGAAAAAGTGTGAGAAAGAGTGCCCTTTCGTCCTCTTTGTTTTCCCTTATTTAAATAAAACCTTATCGGGGGTATCTATTAATATTTTTCTAAAGCTCACTGAGAATTTTATATTCTCCAGTTTCCTTTTCTCTTTTTAAATCTTCAATAAATTTTTCTAATTTTTCTTTTGAATTTATATTGAGCTTATGTATAAGCTTGTGATAATGAGCACTGATTGGAATTAAGTTACCAAAGTCCAATCTCCTATCCCAAGCTTCTGAGAGATAACATATATGATGTACATGATTAGCCACTGTAATCTCACCTAATTGCTCTGCTACCCAACACTTATACCTTGCTTTAAGAAGTACAGATAACCTCATAGTTTGCCATGCCCTCGAACTATAGAAACGATTTTCTCTAGCAGTTTTATCACTTTGATTTTCTCTTTTAGCTTTATAATTTACTTTTTGTTTAGGTTTACTTGGACAAATATGATTTCTCATATCCACTGCTTGCATACAATGACCACAATACTTGTACATATAAATCACCTAAATAAACATATTCAAAGCCAATAGTAATGCTAAAAAACTAATAACCTTCTTCTCACCATTTGTTATTGCTCTTGTTATAAATCCATATTTATTCATAATCTTTATCTCTCCCTTTGTAATATAATAAGAGAGCCATAAGTAATACTCATAGCTCATAAACAAAGGAGTAACTTTTTTCCTGAGTGCCATTCTGTTATGATTAAGGAATAGCAGTAATATAAAAAGAGTACCTATATAAAATACAGATACTCAATTAAGCAACTTTTTCATTTAATCCATAGTGCTCTAATGTAAACTCTAAAGCTAATCTATTAGCCTGACCATGTGACTTTGTGATTTTATAAGCTCTAATGAACTCTTCAATAAAATAGCGTCTACATTCAAGCAAATCTATTGTAATTTGATTCTGATAAGATTTTAAATCATCTTTTCCAATCTTAATCTTTTCACCAGTAATGATAATTCCCATAGCAGTATTAGCCATACCAGCCATTATCATAGGTTTACCACCTAGCTTAAAAAGCCTATCTCTATCTATCTTTTCAAGCTCAATATCTTCAATCACAAAATTGTGAGCCTTTACAGATACTAATAATTCATTTACAAACTTCATAAACTCAAACCATTTAGCTTTAATAGACTCATTCTCTTCTTTAGTTCTCTTGTTCGAATTTATTGGTTCAAATTGTGTAAGAACAATTGGTACATTCTCAAGCTTTATACAAGTAACTTCTTGAATACTTCCATTCGACTTATTACCTCTGCCTTTTTTCTTTTCAAAGTCGATAGTCAGCTTTTGGATGCTATTTGATTTTTCTAGTAACTCTAAAAACTCAATAACCTTTTTTCTATCTCCAGTAGATATTTGATTTTTAGAATTTAATCTTCCTAGAACCCTAAACATATCTTGTAATACCATCCACTCATTATTAATTACTTTTACTTCTTCACCAAAAAACAATTTAACCTCTACTTTATTCATATTTTTTTATCTCCTTTATCTAATTTTTTCTAATAAAAAAGACTAGAACATTTCGCTCTAGCCTTAGTTTTTTATTGTTATCTCTCTGTATAACATTAATAGAAAAAATCATCAGCCTTCAGAACTTACCTGAAGATTCTTCACTGATAAAGGAGCAATGGCTGGTACTTATCCAGCCATTGCTCTTATATATACTTTATACAACTAACTATATCTCACGACATTGTTAGCTCTATGAATTATACAAACTTAAATGTATACCCTTTATGAGTTTTTCTTAAACCATTAGCTACTTTTGACACATGACGATAATCAAATCCATCCTTTTCAGTATCACAAATATTTTTATATACTTTGATTAAAATACCATCACAATATGATGCTACTCTTTTCATTTTATTCTCATTAGCTTCTTGTAACTGCTTCTTATACTTAGTCATTCTTTAACTTTACCTCATATCCATCTATAACTAATAAATTTAGAAGTTGATTACTAAGTAGAAATTTAGATATATCTGCTACCCCTAAGTTCTTAGGTGTATTCTTGTTTAAGTAATCAATGAAATTAGTTATAACCTCAGAGTTAACTTCAACTCTTCTAGCATTTTCTACTTCTGCTATAATACATCCTCTGATATTTCTAAGTCTTTTCACTCTTGCTAATATTTCTTTATTATTTTCCATGACATAATACTCTCCTTTAAAATTAAATTTCTAAGGCTATTTGGTATCTCAGTTAGCCTTTCTGAGTATCTAAATCTTAGATAATTCAATATTCAATTTTTAGGAGTTCTGAAATAAACACGCTTTAACAAAAGAAAAAAATAGATGTGTTGTATAGGAGGTTAGCTTTTCATCTCCTTTTTTTACATCTCCAACACTAAGATATATATTTATAAAATAGTCTTAAGACTATCCTATCTCTACAAATTTTAAACCTTTATAATGATTTCTTTTACCTGATAACACTCTTGTAATTACATATACATCTTTGATACCTAAACTCTTCTTTATATGAGTCTTGTCAAGGTAGTAAACTTCATCTTCAGTTTCAACATCTATACTCTTATACTTATACACGATTCTAAAATTGTATTTTTTACAAATATCATTTGCATAGCATATTATCTTAGTTACTAATCCCATGAAAGAATCATTATCTATTGTACCTCTGTATAACTCAACAAGTTCATTAGAACCAATTTTAGAATATTCATCTACTAAATATTCCTCTAATTCTCTAAACTTATCTATCAATTTAATAACACTCTCTATAGTTTCGCTTCCGTTACAAACCTGATAAACAGAATAAGCAATGGTATAAGCTTTAGCTTTTCTTCTACTCATGTTTTGAATATCTAACCCTGAAGCTTCTATTCCTTTTCTTATTGATACTTTAAGAGCTTGTATCTTTGCATCATAAGCACTTTTACTCATATCATTTCTGTCACCTTCAAACAGAAAATCTACGTTATTCTGCTTTATATCTTTAGTTATTAAATCTGTTTCATATATAAATACACCTAATGGAGTATTTATCTTAGTTTTCTTAGGCATCATCTTTCTCATTTTCATATGAATCAGATTCTCTAGTAACTTTGTAGCATCATCAGCATTTACATCAGTTTCATATTCACTAAGATACTTTGTAGTATAAAAACCTTCTATTTCATCATCAGATTTTTTTCTATATTTAACTGAAGTTAGTAGATATATATCATATCTTGCAAGTTTACAAGCACATTGATAAAATCTTTGAACTACTGGTTTACTCATATCAAAATCTTCATCTAATACTTCTTGAAGTTCTTTCTCATTGAAATATTCTGAAGCTCTTATGATGCTTAATATTATAGTTTGCTTCAAATCATCTATTTGCAGTAAAGCATTTTCTGATTTTAAAGAATAGATTATTCTTTTTGTTAAGCTATTCATAAATTGATTTCCTTTGAATCTTATCGTTATACCAAAAGTACCATTCATTGGTTGCTCTTCTCTAACTAAATCTATCAATCTATAAACTATTTCCATAATTATTTCTTCTTTATTCATCATTGTTTCTGTCACCTTTCCTTTATCTTTTGTAAAATTAAAAAAAGAGCCAGTATTTCTACCAGCTCTATCAGGTGATTCCGTAATGATTGATTAAACCTTGTATCTTCACAAGGGATTTTTATATCTCATTTTTAGTCTTATATCATTTTTTATTATGGGCAAATAAAGAATTGATGATAACTATATGTCAAGAATTATAGGAGATTCATCATATAAGACTAAAAATCAAACATAAAGAGATTGAGAGATTAGGATTAACCCCTCAGATATTTTATTATTATGAAATTAAAAACACTTAAGTTTATAGGTGTTCTCTCTCACTGCCATCAGCCGAAGGCTGAACCCCTAGCAAAGCACTTCTTATTGAATATTAAAAAAGAGCAAAAAAAATAGTGGTAGATACCTCTTTACTGATATCTACCCACTTAATTTAAAACCATATCTGTCATTATTGGAGCTTAAAAAGGCGTCAGAGTAAGTATTCTTTAATCTCCTTCGGAGCTTAAAAAATACTTACTCCTCCTCTTTTTAACCTCTCAGCTCAACATCTCACATTATAAACCTTTTCTCGCTACGCTCGTAAAAGTTTATAATCTTCGAAGTTTCGCTGGTGAGTAATAGTAATTCTATAAAAATAGTGTGCAATAATTCCCTTTATATAATACAATTATTTAGGAAAAAACCGCACACTATTAATCAACAAAATATTAATCACTTATTTTCACTAGTAAATCAATTAACCTATTACCATCTAATTTAAATTTGTCTAGTTGTTCTATTGTAGTAATCTTTCCATTTAAATCACACTTTCTATCATTGACTTTCTTTTGCATTGTTTGCACACTTAATTCGTTTAAAGTTTGAATAGCCTTTTGATAGTAAGTTTTAGCCTTCTCTACCTTCATTATTGTTTCTGTTGAAGTAATAACTTTTGCTTTATAATAGAAGTTAAACTTTATTTCCTCATTCTCTTTAAGCTTTATGTTTTTGTAAAGCTCTTGTAGAATAGAATCTTTAAGTCTTAAGTTCATTGTATTTTGAAATTGAATCATTTTACCTTGTTTTATTAAAGAAGCCATTGAAGCTTTTTCATCTAATGAAGATAAATATAGATATTCTTCTTCCAATATCTTATTTATTAGTGTTTCACTTGGAGTATAGGTTTTAGCTACTCTATTTGTTATCTCTCCATCTTCTCCAACTGATTCAATACAATAAGATACTCTATATGTCCTGTCAATCCTACATACTCTTCTATCCTCTAATTTCTTTAATGTATAATCAACTTTATCTCTCAAAGTAGTATCATTACAAATTAAATGAAAGTTCTCTAATGATAATTCATTTATCTTACAATAACCTTCTTTATTATCCTTAGATAATCTCTTAACTTTGTAATATTTATCATTTACTACTCCAAAGTTCTCCATAATGTAGCTAGTTGTTACTACTATTTGATTGTTAGGTTCTTTATCTAACATAGTGCATAAAATAACTTCCATACAATCTTCATAGTTATCAAGTCTTGGTACTTCTCTTTTTGTTACAATATAGAATGAATTTCTACCTTCTTTTTGAATTTCCACTATGTAATCTTTCTCTATTGATTTCATAATAGAATTTTTAGTTCTAGTTGCTAACTTTCCAGTTCTTTCATAAGATTCTCTTTGCTCAATAGTTCCATAAGTTTCTACAAATTCTTTAGTTGTCAATTTCATCATGAATATATCTCTCCTTTTTCTTTATAACTTTATTTCTGAGTCATTTAATTCTCTTTGTTTATCTCATTTTTTAAAGCTTGTCTTATTAACTCTGATAAACTCATATCTCTTTTTTCTGCTTCTCTCTTATAGAAGTTCTTTTCTTCTCCTGAAATTCTTATAAATATTCTTTCTAATTTCATAATCTTATTTCTCCTTTGTTCGTACTTTATTATTAAAAAATTTTATTGGCTTAACTGCCTTACATTACTATTATCCGTAAGTGGTATCTGAAATGTAAAAAAAGCTGGTACTTTTTTAGCACCAGCTTGAATTTTTTAAACTTCTATTCCTTTAATTTTTACATTGTAGCTCTTAGCAGTTTCTTTTACTTCATCTAGTATTAGTTTTGCACCAGCTAGAGCATATAAATTCACACCATTGTTAGCTCCTGATACATAAACTTTACCTACTATTTCACCAGTAGAAGCAAATACAAATATATCAGCATTGTCAGCAACTTTTAAAGTTATGTAATCTTGTAAGTTAACTACTGCATCTTTAGAGAATCCAAATTTAAACTCTATGTTTTGAGATTGTATATCTTTCTTAGATTCGAATCTCTTAAGTTCTTTATCTCCAATGTTGGCTTCTTTTAGTTTTTTCTTGCTTACTTCATATTTTACTCCAAGAATTTCTACACCTTCTTCATTGTAAGTTTCAACTAGAGCTTCATATTCAGGATATTCTATAGAAAGCATAGCTTGAACATATTTGAAATAGAAATCAAATATAAATCTTTGTAATCCTTCAGTGTTCTTATTCATCATTCTGAATAGAGCAACACATACTTCTTCACCAGTGAACTTATTAGCTACTTCAATAGCTACTCTTTCAGCTCTGTAGCACATTGTTTTAGTCATAAGTGCTCTTACTTCATCACCATGAACTAAAGCTCTTACTGGTTTTCCTGAAGCATCTAGCATAGGTTTATCAGTTTCTATATATTCATCCAATTCTTCTCTATATTCTTGAACCATAACTATATATGGTTTATCTCTAAATCTTCTTTGAGTATTATAACTATTGAAGCTCTCTTCTAAAATACTTTGAACTTCTGTAACAACTGCTTCATCAATATCATAAGTATTTGCTATCTTGAATAACTCTTTGAATATGTCACTATTTCTCCAGCTACTGTTGCTCTTATAATATTCAACCCTTGCCAATATTCCTTTCCATGTTTCATTACTGACCCCATTCCATTTAGCGTAGCTCTCAAGAACACTTTCTCCAGTTCTATTAAGTGTAAATCCATTAATATCTTTCTCAGGAAGGAATTTAAAGTAATATGGTTTCTTATAGTTCTTTTTTAAAGTCTTGATATATTCTAAGTTAGGTAATATACCAGTTTTCGGTGCATCTATTGCAATTTGGCTTATCTCTACTGTCTTATATATTGCTTCTTGTACTTCATAGAATTGATTGCTAATTATATCTTTTACTACTTCCCTTGGTAAATTCATAGTTCTTTCTTGTTGAGAAAACCAGCTCCAAAACTCTTTCTTTTGTTCATCAGTTGGAATAGTTCCATTGAAGTGATTCTTATAAGTTATATTCTTATCATCAACATAAACTCCTAAATCTTGAGCTACATTTGAAATACAACTGTTAATAATCGCCACCTCGCCTATTATGTTTCCCATGTATGCAGTATTAGCAAAAGTTCTAGTATTCCAATTATATGGTGCTTCATTTATAGTACCTTTATCTAAATTAGTTGATATAAAGTGTATATTATCTTGTGGAGGTATTATTGCATCAATCATTAGTTTATTTGAAGTTGTAAATATTGTGTCAGTATCAAAATCTGCTCCTGATAAAATCTTAGCTCTTATATCTTTTGCATTGAATACACATAGTTCTTTAGTCCAATGACCACAATACTTGTTATATAAATCATCTTCTACAAAGTTCATAGCTCCAACTTCACTAAATGAAGCTATTGGGAATCTACAAGCTAATACTTGCTTATCTTGAGTATTACACCAAAATTCATTTACTTTCAATGAATCATTTATTTCTTGTACTTTTTCATCTGTTCTATTCATAACAAAATTTAATATTCCTAATGGAGCATTAACTATTGTTTTAAAATCACCTTTTACCCAAAACTTACCTGAACATAATTCTTTAACACTTCTTTCTACCATATTTGCAAGAGTACGCTTAACCCAAGGAAGCTTATAGAATCTATCAAAATCAGCTCTTAAAAGTAAGCATAATCTATCTGCTATTTCTACTTCTTCTTCATTATCACTATCTATAGCTCCTAAAAAATGATAGATATAATTCTTATCTCCTTTTAATACTCCACTTAATCTTTCATAAGTTTCTTTAGTTAACTCATTATAATCTTGAGCATTAAGTCCAAGTTGACATAGCAGTTGATAACTAGTTCTCTTATATTCTGCTGGTTCTTTCTTAGAAACCTTTGTTATAAATAGAGCATCCATTATATCTGCTAATTGTGATGGTCTTTTAGCTTCATAATCTTTTAAAGTTATTTTTAAATCTTCACTTTCTTTAACTCTTGCCCATTTGCACATTGAAGGATTAACTATGATTGTATTTTCATCTATCTTAATCCAATTTCCCCATACATCTTTTGCATAGAATGTATCTCCTACAAGTTTTAAAGTATCTGTATCACATTTATATGTGTTTTTGAAGTATTCTATGAAGTCTATTGATACTAATAAGCCTTTTAATGCTAACTTAATACTTCTAACCCCTATAAAACATGGTTCATGTTTATCACCTAAGTTAAGCTCCTTTGAAACTCTTCTCATAAACTCTCTCGAGCAAACACCACATCCATCGGCAAAAACTGAGTTATGTTCAAAGTCATTTTCAACTACAAACTCACCATTTTCAAATGTTCTAATGCTTTGAATAGTTTTATATTCAACTTCAGGAAGAACTAAGTAGTTAGGCTTAATTGTAGTATGATATGAACTACTTAAGAATAAACTTAATCTTGCAGTAACATCTTTATTCACATTTACTCCAACTTGTCCTTCTAATCCATCTAAAAATCCACAACTTACTATTGATTCATATTGTTTAACAATTCCTACTATATCTTCTCTAACATAAAGAGCTTTTAAATTTTTCATATCTGAAGGACTTGATAAATAATAATAATATCTGCTTTCTCCTAAAGTTAGTGGGGCATCTTTTAGCTTTAAAGCTTCTTGCTTATTATTGAATTGAACCTTTACCATCCAATCTATTCTCTCAACTTCATCAATATTTAAATTTAATCCCTTGAACATCATGTGTAAAAATGGATTCTCATTGATTATTATTTCTTTTGCTTCAAATCCAAACTTTCCAAATCCATCATTTTTAACTGTTACCTCTGTCATTTCAAATCTTCTTAACTTTTTCATAATAAATACCTCTTTCTTTCTTAATTTTTCTTTTGATTTTTATAATTTTTTATTTATTGTTTTCTTGAATTGATTTTTTAATCATTAGTTCAATTACCTTGCTCATGTTTTGTCCATTAGCTTCACATTGCTCTTTAAACTTCTTTTTTAAACTTTCTTCAATCCTTAGTGTTATTACTTATGTTTTCATAAAAATCTTCTCCTTTTTCTTATTTTGTTTATACTTGTTTATACATAGTGGGTAAAAAAATATTGTTT
>OBXO01000670.1_pt1 | contig 22996 bp, 30 predicted proteins | sample 1501431 | NCBI WGS metagenome assembly OBXO01 (sample SAMEA2580163, study PRJEB22360) | human gut metagenome | biome: human gut; feature: human-associated habitat; material: faeces | place: Denmark | collected 2008/2010 | reverse complement strand
ATATGTAAAAACTAGTTAGATAGAGTAAGATAAATAAAATTAGTTTTTGAGGAGGCAAATAAAGTGACAGAGCGTAAAGTATATGATTTGAAGAAAATGACAGGCTCCGAAATAAAAAAGGTGATTGAGTCAGTTCCTAAGATAGAGCCTATAACAGGGTTAGAAAGATGTGATAGCTATATGTTTGAAGAAGGCCCAGTCTATTTAACTAATCCAGCGTATGATGCATATACAGTTCCAGTTTATGACCCAGAGTGGACAGAGTTCTTATGGACAAGGATAGACATGGATGATGATTTTAGAAAAGAAGAAGAAACATTATGTGAGTTAGATGATTTAAGAGATCGTGAAGACTTTGAAGAAATAAAGAAGTTATATGGTGTTATTGAATAAAAAATGTTTTTGGACATGTCGCTGATATGGGCGATATGGCCCAGGAGGGGTAGATAATGGAGAAGCCAATTAAAGTAGGAGTTGAATGCTGGGAGCTTGTAGCAAAGGGAACAGGAGAAATTTGTGGACGTTACATGAGTAAATTAGATGCAATATTATATATGATTTACTACACAGTAAGATATTTAAATCTTATTGAAATAAAGCATTTAGAACTTGAATTTGAATGTAACAGGATATACGAAATTAAATAAAAATTGATTTTGAGAAGGTGAAATAAATGGAGGAAAAAATAATTACTTTAGAAAGGCAAGTAAAGAGGCAGCAGAAAAGTATTTATGTATTATTTGTAGTAGCAATATTATTTCAAGTAATCTTAATTAGTAAAGCTTATAAGGAAAAAGTGTTCTTGAAATCAGTATCTGATAAGCTAGAGATAATCTATGAACAAAAGGTTCAGATAAATCATTTAGTAGAGAGTTTAATAGATTAGATAAATAAAAAATGATTTTAGGAGGAGTACATATGAACGAGTACAGCAGATTAAAAAGAGCCATGAGGTTTTATGAAGAGGCTAACTTAGAAAAACTTGAAAGGGCAACTACACAGGAAGAAAAAGAAAAGAGGCTTAAAAGGGTAGAGGCTATTTCCAGATGTAAGGAGATTATGGCAGAGGTTAAGTAGTTTAATCAGTTTATTATGTATGCATTAACTAGGGTTTTTGCAACATTAACCCTCATTAATGTAACATTAACTACATTTAAAGGTGAATTATTGCTACATAATGTATGCATTAATACTCTTAATGAAGTCAAAAACTTCTTTAATACCTACTAAAAACAGTATTATGGTAAACCAATTCAAGGAGTTTTTTTGCTTAAAGTAGCATTTTAATATATGAATAAACTGTAAGTAATATATGAATAAATAATTAATGTAACAAAAACTAGGGTTAATGTTGACATTAACTAAGTTATTGCATACATAATGTAACGGAAACTAGCTTTAATGTCGACAATAATCCCTAAAGTAAAGTAAAGTAAAGTAAATAGAAAGTAAAGTAGAGTAGTAGTGCTCCTGCCACTACTCAAAATGAGTTGGAGGGATAAAGATGAATTACATCAAAGAAGCCGAAGAAGAACTTAAAAGATATTCAGATCTTAATAAATCACTAGAGGTATTAGGTGATGATATTAAGACTATAAACTTTGACTTAAATACCATTAAGACCACATCTTTAGATACCACACCAGGAGGTGGGAATATAAATGGTGATGATGCAATAGCCAATATGTTATTCAAGAAGCAAGTAAAGGAACGTGCCTATAAGAGTACTTATTCTAAAATTAAAACTATAGAAAAGGCTCTTAATCATATAGAAAAAGATGGAGAGCGTGATACAGACGATAAGCAATTATTGTTATATTATTACGTTGATAAATTAGGGGATGATAGAACAGCTGAGAAGCTTAATATATCAAGGTCTAGTTTTTATCGAAGAAAGTACATAGCTATAACCAGATTTGCTAGACAGTTTTTTGGAGTAGAGGTAAAGTGAGACTTTATTGATACTGAAATTTGCCAAAATGGGGGGTATACTATTAGTGTAAAGATGTGAGGTTAAGTTGTAGACCAGTTCAGGGCGCCTCCTTTTGGACTCCTTATCATTACATCTTGCCATGGCATTCTTAAAACGTCGTTCAATTGAAGGTATAAAACACAACCAAGGGGCCGGTTGTGTTTTATGGACTGTTAGCTTAGCGGTAGAGCATTCGGCTGTTAACCGAAAGGTCATAGGTTCGAACCCTATACAGTCCTTAGGAATTCTATTAACCTCCCCATAAAAAGCATCCTAGCTTGCCATGAATAGGGTGCTTTTTTAGTTTAAAGAAAGGAGTGGTACTTTGCCACGTATAAGAGATCCGAATAGAGACAAGGCATTTGAAATATATAAAAAGCATAGTGGTAACATAGACTTGGTTGAGATTGCAAGTCAACTAAGTGTGCCACCGGGAACTGTTAGAGGTTGGAAAGCCAAAGACAAATGGGAACAACAACTTAATGGAACGCTCCAAACAAATACGGAACGCTCCAAAAGAAAAAAGCAGAATGTTAAAAAGGATAAGGTTGAGCCAGAAATCCAACAACTTGACAAAAGTGAACTAACTGATAAACAAAAGCTTTTTTGTATTTACCAAGTTAAGTACTTTAATGCAACAAAAGCTTATCAAAAGGCATATGGATGTAGCTATGATGTAGCCAATGCAGAAGGATATAAACTCCTTGTAAATCCTCGTATAAAAGCAGAAGTACAAAGACTGAAGCAAGCAAAGCTTAATAGAGTGATGTTGGGAGAGGATGATATCTTTCAAAAAATGATAGATATAGCCTTTGCAGATATAACTGACTATGTGAAGTTTGGGAAGAAAGAGGTAGAGGTAGGTAAGACAAAAAATGGTGAGCCTATAATTGTTAAGGTAAACTATACAGACTTTAGAGAGTCAGATGAAGTAGATGGAACTTTGATAAGTGAAGTTAAACAAGGCAAAGATGGTATATCAGTTAAGTTGCATGATAAAATGAAGGCTTTACAGTGGTTAGCAGATAGAATGGATTTATTATCTACAGAGGATCAAATTAGACATAAGAATGAATCAGATAAGCTTAATATGCTTAAAGAAAAACATGCTAAAGAAATGGGAGATAATAACAAAGAGCCTATCAAGATAGAATTTGTAAGAGCAAGTCAAAGAGGTGACGCTGATGAGTAAAGTTCAGTTTGCACTCAATGACCACTTTTACGATTTTATAAATGACTGGTCTCAAAAGTTTTATTTCTTAGTTGGTGGTTATGGATCTAGCAAGAGCTATCATGTTGCAGCAAAGTTGTTGGCTAAATTGGTAGAAGAAAAACGAAAAGCTATGGTTGTCCGTGAAGTATATGAGACACATAGGGACAGTACTTTTTCTTTGCTTAAAGAGGTAGCAGAAGCTATGGGACTATCTGATATAATAAAATTTCATAGTTCACCTTTAAGAGTAGTATTCCCTAATGGTAGCGAGATAATCTTTAGAGGGATGGATAATCCTGAAAAACTTAAATCAATCAATGGAATTACAATTATTTGGCTTGAAGAATGCAGTGAAATTAAATATGCAGGATTTAAAGAGTTACTTGGGCGTGCCAGACATCCTAAGTTGTCTATTCATTTTTTACTCTCTACTAACCCAGTAAGTAAAGGGAATTGGTCTTTCAAGCATTTCTTTGAGGACACTAAGAATAAAGTGTTTATCTTAAATGATGAAGAGCTGTACCAGAAACGAATAGTAATAAAAAATAATACATATTATCATCATTCAACATGTGATGATAATTATTTTTTGCCTGAAAGTTATACAGAACAGTTAGATGATATGGCAACATATGACCCTGATTTGTACAGAGTGGCTCGTAAAGGTCGCTTTGGGATTAATGGCAAAAGAGTATTGCCTCAATTTGAAACAGCTCCACATGACGAAGTTATGGATTCTATTAAAGCAATTAAAAACCCTTTAATGAGAGTTGGAATGGACTTCGGTTTTGTAGATTCATATAACGCAGTTGTTAGAATGGCTATTGACCATGATAATAAGACATTGTACCTATATTGGGAGTATTACGATCATAACAAAACAGATGATATTACAGCAGAGGATATAGCAGAATTTAAAGAAACAAGAGAAAGAATTAAGGCTGATAGTGCTGAGCCTAAAACAATTAAGTTTTACAGGCAGATGGGATTTAACATGTGGCCATGTAAGAAGTTTCAAGGCTCACGATTAGCATATACAAAAAAGGTCAAGAGGTTTAAGAGAATAGTTTGCTCTGAAAGTTGCCCAAACATTATTGAAGAACTTAAAGACCTTACATTTGCTACTGATAAAGATGGGAACATTATTGAGGATGAATTTAATATTGACCCTCATACATTTAGTGCTATTTGGTATGGACTAGATGATTATGAAGTAGCAGATTTAAAAGGTGGTATGAGCATATTAAAACCAAAAGAGAGGAGGTAAACAATGCCGGCTATAGAATTAGAACAATTTAAAAAGATTTTAGAACGCCATAAATCAGAACATGATGATTATATTAAAGAATGCGAAGTAGTAAAGCGTTATTATGAGCACAAAAATGATATTCTTGAAGATTCGGCACCAGCTAACAGAAATAAGCATAAAGAGGATAACCCTTTAAGAGCTGCTGATAATAGAATACCTCATGATTATCATGCACAGCTCGTTAATCAAAAGGCTTCTTACTTATTCACATATCCTCCTATATTCGATACAGGAAATGATACTTTAAATCAGCAAGTGAATGAAGTGTTAGGAGATTATTATGAAAAATATTGTAATGTGCTTTGTACAGATGCTAGTAATTATAAAATGGCTTGGTTACATGTATGGAAGAGTATAGAAGGTAAATTTCAATATGCTCCTGTACCTCCAGTACAAATAATACCTATTTATTCAAGTGGATTAATTAGAGAATTAGCAGCAGCTATAAGAATTTACATTGAATATGATATTTCAACCGATGAGTGTTATACCATATATGAATATTGGGATAATGTTGGATGCACTACTTTTCGTAATAAGAAAAATGCTATAAGTCTTAATGATATTGAAACGGCTAATAGATTTATATCAACTTATTTAGACACGGGCGAGAGCGTAGAGTGTAATTATTACGCTCATGATTTTGGAGATGTACCATTTATAGAGTTCCCTAATAACAACATAAAAGATAATGACTTAACAAAAATTAAGCCGTTTATTGATGTTATGGACAATGTAGTCAGTGGATATGTAAATGATATTGATGATATCCAACAGATTATATGGGTACTAACGAATTATAGTGGAGCTGATTTGGATGACTTTAGGAATGACCTTAAAAAATATAAGGCTGTTAAAATGGAATCTATGGGGTCCGACGATAAGTCTGGAGTTCAAACAATAGCAATTGATATTCCAGTAGAAGCTAGAAATAAGTTGATTGAGATTTGTAGAAAGCAAATTTATGAGCAGGGGCAAGGATTAGATCCACATCCTGAAGGAGGTTATTCAAATAGCTCAGGTGAAGCACTTAAGTTTATGTATGCACCTTTAGAATTAAAATCTGGGTTAATGGAAATTGAATTCAAACCTGGTTTCAGTAAGCTTATTCGTTTTATTGCTAAAAGTTTAGGCCATAGTGAATACTTCCCAATTACTCAAACATGGACTCGAAACTCTATCAAAAATGATAAGGAGACTGCTGAAATTGCTCAAATAAGTTTAGACACGATATCAAGAAAAACTCTTTTAAAAAATCATCCATGGGTAGAGGATGTTGAAGAAGAATTAAAACAACTTGAAGAAGATACTGTAAAAAAACTTGAATATGAACAAAAAGCATTTGGATCGTACGACTTCAAGCGAGGGAATGATATAGATGTCTAAGAAGAGGACTAATCAATATTGGATTGAACGCTCTAATCAATTACTCGCTAGTATGCACCAGCAGTCAACACCTTATGTGCATGAGATTAACAAGTACTATGATAAGGCTTTAAAAGACTTGCAGAAGGATATTAATAAGATATTCCAAGTATATGCTAATAATCATAATCTTACACGTTCAGAGGCTAAGAGATTATTGAATACTAAGATAAGTACTAGAGAAATAGAACATCTTAGAAGAGAAATCAGTCAGATAGCTAATGCTGAACTTAAGAAGTCATTGCTTGCACAGCTGAATGCGAATGCATATAGCGCGCGTATAAGCAGAATAGAAGCACTTAAGCAGTCTATACAAGTACATTACAGTAAAGTATCAGACAAGCAACTGACACTTAGTAAGGCGGCCTATATTAATACTATTAGAGAAAGCTATTATATGACAGCTTTTAATCTTCAAAAGGGTATTGATATAGGCTTTCATATTGCACAAATACCGAATGAAACGATCAAGGCTATACTTAATACTAATTGGAGTGGAAAGCTTTACAGTCAACGTGTTTGGGGTAATTCTCAGCACACTATAGATTCTATTGCAGAGACGCTTACAAGTGGATTTATAAGTGGTAAAAGCGTTCCAAGAATGGTAAAAGAGATCCAAGAATTAACGCAGTATGGTAAATATGCAGCAGAAAGGCTTATTCGTACTGAGTGCACATTCTTTTCTAACCAAGGTGCTATGGAAAGTTATAGGGAATGTGAGATTGAAAAGTATGTATTTGTTGCAACACTAGACAATAGAACATCTAAGCAGTGTCAAAAGCATGATAGAAAAGTCTATGAAGTAGCTAAGGCAATGCCAGGTAAAAATCTGCCACCTCTACACCCTTTTTGTCGTAGTACTACTAGAGCCTATTTAGGTGAAAAGTATATGCAGAACATTCAACGTAGAGCAAGAGATCCAGTAACAGGTAAAACTTATTTAGTTGGGAATATGAATTATAAAGAATGGAAAAATACATTTGTTAAGGAGGTAAGTTAATATGGCAGCTATACCAGATAGCATTAAAATTAAATTAGAAGTTGATACAACAGAGTTAGATATTGCACTAGAAAAGGCTAGAGAATTACAAAACATATTGAATAGATTGACGGTAAATGTAACAACAAATAATTAGCACTGGCGAATTTTAACCGAATGAGCTGTTACTAGGAGGTGGCAGAGAGTAGGTTTAGCTAGTGCTTTTTATATTAAAGGGAAAGGAAGAATAGCAATGAAGAAAATCTTTATTTCTCAACCTATGAACGGTAGAACAGACGAAGAAATTTTAAGAGAAAGAGAATTGGCTATCAGAAGAGCAAAGAAGGCATTCGGTGATGACATTGAGATTATTGACAGCTTCTTTCAAGGAGCACCTGCTGACACTAAGCCGTTGTGGTATTTAGCAAAATCAATTGAAGTCATGGCACAAGCTGATGGTGTTTTCTTCGCACATGGTTGGGAAGAAGCTAGGGGATGTAAGATTGAGTACGAATGTGCTACAAAATATGGTATTCCGTACTACGTATGCTTTTAATAGCCAATTTAACAGGTTTTAGAATTGGAATCGGCTTTAGTATTGCTAAGGCTGTTTTTTATTGCCTTTTTATAGCTGTAGGCGTAAAAGAATAGCTAAATACTCAATCGTGAAGCGACCACGTATAAAAGCGTACAGGAGGAAAAGATGAAGAGAGAATGGTTAAAAGAGTTAGGTTTAGAAGCAGAAGTCATTGATAAAATCATGGACGAAAACGGAAAAGATGTTAACAAGGCTAAAGGTGAAACACAAACTCTTAAGACAGAAAATGCAGACTTAAAACAGCAGTTGGCAACAGCTAACACAACAATTACAGAACTTAAGGCAAGCAACACTAACAATGAAGCTTTACAGGCCAAAGTAACAGAGTATGAGCAGACCATCGAAACTATGAAGGCTGATAACCAAAAGAAAGAATTTGACTTAGCACTTGAAAATGAGCTTATCAAATTGAATGTTCATAGTACCAGAGCTGCTAGAGCAGAACTTGATATGGATAAAATTAAGTATGAAAATGGTCAGTTTACAGGACTTAAAGAACAAACAGATACTTGGGCTCAAGAAAAAGCGTTCTTAATCAAAACGGGTGCTACTCATACTCATTACAATCCAGCAGGTGGTGGCGACCCTGATACAAAAGGATATGCCGCACAAATTGCCGCACAAAGAAATAGTGGAACAGAACAAACGCAATTACAAAATAATCCTTATGCTAATGCATGGGGGTAAGAAGGAGGTCAATTTAAATGTATTACAAAGAAATCAAAAGAGATAACTCACCAGAATTTTTAGCAAGTGAGAAGTATGTAAATTTTACGACTACCATTAGTGATGAAGGCGTTAAAGCTGATGAACATGGACGTAAGTATGTTATTGCAGGAACAGTCATTGGCGTAGACGGTAAAGAATCAACAGCTGAAGGTGTAGCTGAGAATGCAGTGGCAGGCATTTTATTTGCTACTGTAGATGTAACTTATGGACCACAACCAGGTGCGCTTATGGTAGAGGGATATGTAAGAGAAGCGCGATTAAAACAAGCCATTGATAATAGTGGAACACTTGCAGAACAAATTAAAACATCATTAGGGACTACTTGCCCTAAAATCACATTACGATAGGAGGCTCATAATATGCCAAGAATTGAAGAATTATTATCATTAAGAGAATTAGTGGATTATACACAAACAAGACAATTCCCACCACTTATGGGGGAAGTATTATTCCCAGAACAAAAGATTGATGCTTTAGAGATTGAAATGTTAAAAGGTGCAAACAATCTACCAGTAGCAGCTTCAGTACACTCATTCGATACTGAAACAGAAATTGCTTCTCGTGAAGGAATCAATGCAGCTATTCAAGATCTTGCATTGATTAAGCGTAAACAAAAGATTTCTGAAAAAGAGCTTATTGCGCTTAATGCACCACGTAGTAAACAAGAAGAAAAACAAGTCATTGCTCGTATCTTTAATGATGTAGATGGTCTTGTGAATGGTGTAAGAGCACGTGTTGAAGCACTTCGTATGGAAGCACTAGGTACAGGTAAAATCGTATTAAATGAAAATGGCGTAAAAGGTACAATTGACTTTGGTGTTCCTAGTGGACAAAAATCAGCAAAGACATGGTTAAGTGGTACGCCAACTATTTTAGAAGATATTACAGCTATGGTGAATGCAGTTGTAACTGGAAGTGGTTTTAGACCTACAAGAGTACTTACTTCTCAAAAAATCTTAAACGGCATTCTTAAAGATGAAAGAATCCGCAAAGCCATGTATGGTGTGAACTCTGAAAAAGTTGCAAACTTAAATGACCTTAACCAATTACTTGTATCACAAGGTCTTCCGAAAATCGCTACATACGATGGTATGTATCGTACACAGAATGCAAAAGGTGAATATGTAACAAAACGTTACTTTAAAGAAGACTCTTTTGTACTTATGCCAGAGGGTAAACTTGGTGATACATTCTATGGTCTTACAGCAGAAGAAGTTCGACTTAGAAATACACCAGGTGTAGATATTGAGATGTTTGGAAATATCTTAGCACAACATTATACAACAAATGATCCAGTTGCAGAGTGGATTAAAGCAGTTGCTACAGCAATGCCTTCATTCCCAGCTGCAAATCAAATTTATATTGCAACAATTAGCTAAGAGGTGGCACGTGCTGCCTCTTTATTTGTGAGGTGATAATATGACAGTAAGCTTTACTCAATTGAATAAATTGAAGGCAAGAATACCTGAAATAGTTGATGACAGCCAAAATAATCAGTTGGCACAGCTATTAGAGGATGCAGAACAAGCTATTTTGGATTATACAAATAGAAGTGATATGTTACCTGCTATGGAGCCACTACAAAGAGAATTAGCACTAATCTATTACAATCGTATTGGATTAGAGGGTATAGCTTCACAGAGCCAAGGCGGTATTTCTATTCAAGTAGCAGATGATATTCCTAAAGAAATTAAATCTAGGCTTAACCGATATAGGAAGGTGAGGTTTAGATGAGGTTACTTGGACTTAAGCTGTATAAACTTAAAAAAGGTATCTATGAGAAAGACGATGAACTCAATGATATATTAGTTGGGTATGAACAAGTAGGCATGATACAAGCGAGTATACAACCTTGCAGAGGCATTGTTAAAGCACAGCTATACGGTGAAGAGATTACTCAATATCTTTCGGTTATGATGTATCCTAATTTGCTTGTACAAGAAGGGCTTTTTATTGAGCATGACGGTATACACTACAAAATACAGCCCATATCAAAATGGAGACATTGGTCGTTTGATATGAAAGCGGTGGTTTAATGAGCGTAAATATTAAAGGACTTGATAGTCTACTCAGTAAGATTGATCAACTAGGTGGTTCATCGGACAAGGCACTCGATAAAGCCGTTATGAAAGCAGGAAAACTTGTAGAAGGTGATGCTAAAGATTTATGTACCGTTGATACAGGAAGACTTAGAAATAGTATACACACTAAACTAGGAGGTTCGAGTGATGCGTATACCTATAAAGACAATAATGGAAATGAGTTTAGTGGAGGATTAGCGAACCTAGGGCAAGTTCATACAGCTATAGTGGGTACAAACGTAGAATATGCAGCGTATGTAGAGTGTGGAACAGGTCAAAGAGGTGAGTCTTCCCCAAGTCCACCTAAATACCCAGGTGCTCGTTATAGAGAAGACTGGTCAGGTCAAGAGGCACAGCCTTTTTTATGGCCTGCCTTAAATCAAAATAAAGACAATATACAAGAACTTATAACAGATGATTTAAAAAAAGAAATAAGGAGGCTGAGTAGATGATTTATGATGCTAAGTCTCAAGTAGCAAAAAAACTAGCTACTATACAAAATGTTAATGTTTCAAGTTCAACTAAAAAGGGGCTTAAAATGATTCCTTGCATTGTGTATAAGGAAATGGATAATAAGCCAACAGACCCATACAATCGATTCCAAGATGTTGTTTATAGTATAGATATATTCAATACGACAAGCACGAGTAAGTTAGCGAATGAAGTGGATGAAAAGCTATCTGAATTAGGATTAAAGAGAACAGCTTGTATCGATATGGATGATGGAGAACTTAGACATAAGCATATGAAGTTTAAAGGAACTATAGATACAAAAACCGAATTGGTTTATCAATAGAAAGGAGAAATTGCTATGAAATTAAACTTACAGTTTTTTGCGGGTATGGCTGCAACAGGCACAAAAATTGGACATGCAGCAAGCAGTGAAGGGCCATATACTGATATACCCGGGCTATTAGAAGTGCCAGAAATTGGTGGAGATCCTGAGAAAATCGACACAACTACACTTACAGATACAGTCAAAACATCAGTACCAGGGGTTAAGGATTTAGGAGATTTAACTTTTAAATTCTTATACGATACTGAAACATTTAAAAAGCTCAATGAACTTAAAGTTAAACAGTCTTTTAGGGTAACATTCCCGGATAAGATGACCGTTACTTTTGATGCTATACCTAATGTGAAAATGGGTAGTGCGGCTGTAAATGCAGCCTTAACCTTTACAATTGGAATGAGCTTACAATCAGCACCTGAATTTGGGAAAGAGAGCTAGGAAAATACACCTAGCTTTTTTTATTTTATCAATAGAAAGGATGTAGAAAGATGAATTATGTAGCTTTTAATGTAGGAGACAAAGAACTTAAGTTAAAGCTTGATGCAAAGAATACGGTAGCACTTGAAAGGGTAGTCGGGACAAACCCTTTAAATGAGCTTATGAAAGTGGCAAACGGTCAATTGCCAACTTTAGATTTTGCCATAACTACACTTCATGCCTCATTACAAAAGTTAGAACATGGATACACGCTTAACAAGGTCTATGATTTGTATGATGAGTATGTAGAAGATGGGCATTCGTTAGTAGATCTCATTCCTGTTCTTATGGATGTGTTCAAAGCAGCAGGCTTTATTCCTAAGGATGACGAGCAGGGGGAATAGAAGGCGGACAAGAGCCGCCGAAAACATTAGAAGAAATCTTTAATAGCTTATACAAGGTATCTATACGAAGTGGAATTAAACCTTATGAATTTTGGGATATGACGTTAGGTGAAATGATAGATGTTGTAGATGCTTATAACGATAACAAGTTAGATGAAATGAAGTATAACGCTATGTTAGCTTATCAGACTGGAAGACTAGTAGCTATAGGTGTAGGAAATGCATTTAGCGGTGGAGAATTCCCACAAATACATGAGATATTCCCTGGATTCTTTGAACCACCTAAAGTAGTTCAACAAGACAGCGAACTTATGAAAGCAAGAATAATGGCCTATGCAGAAGCTTGGAAGAAAAAACAGTAAGGAGGTGAGAGCATGACACTTGAAGAATTGCAGGTTGTAATCAGCGCTACAACTAAACCACTACAAAATGAACTTAAGAAAGTGAGTACACAGCTTAAAGGATTGGAGAGTACAACGAATAAGTCTATGGGTGGATTACAAAAGAGTGTAGATAAAACTGCATCTAATGTAGGTAAAATCTTTGGTAAATTAAAAGTAGCGCTTGTGGCTTTAGGTATAGGTAAGGCGATTAAAGACAGCTTTAATTTAGCAAGAACCTATGAAGCGAGTGTACAACAAGTAAATAGGATGTTTGGACTATATAGTGGTGCCTTAGAAAAATGGGTACAGCAGAATGCTAAAACATTCGGTATGGCACGTGCTGACGCTATGAAATATGCATCCATATATGGCAATTTAATAAGAGTTTTTGAACAAGATGGGGCTAAAATGACCCAATACACCACTGATTTAATGAAAGCTACTACTATTATTGCGAGTAGCACAGGAAGAACAGTAGCCGATGTAAGTGAGAGAATTCGTAGCGGAATTTTAGGAAACACGGAGGCTATTGAGGATTTAGGCATTTATGCTCAAGTAGCTATGCTTAAAACTACAAATGCCTTCAAACAGATAGCAGATGGCCGTAGTTGGGAGCAACTGACCTTCCAAGAACAGCAACAAATCAGGGTTATGAGTATACTGGAGCAAACCAGTAATCAGTTTGGTGATAGCATACAAAATAACATGAACTATCAGCTTATGCAGTTAACAGCAACGCTTAAGAATGTAGCACTTAATATAGGTCAAGCTTTTATGCCTATAGTGGGTGTTGTAGTGCCTATTCTTAATACCATGGCGAATGCTTTAGAAGTTGTAACAGCTAAGTTAGCAACTTTTATGAATGCTTTATTTGGTACTAATTTCAATGCAGGTGCAGGGGCAAACGCAAGTACGAGTCAAAACTTTACTAATATGGGTGTAGAGGCTCAAAAAGCAGGAGAAGAAGCTGAGAAAGCAGGTAAAAAGGCTCAAAAGGCACTTATGGGATTTGATGAAGTAAACACATTAAATCTTGGCAAAGATGGTGGTTCTGGCTCAGGTGCAAGTGGTGGTAATACTGGTGGGTTAGTAGAAACTATAACTCCTGTAGAGAACAAATTAGAAACAGCAGCAACTACTTTTGCAAATAGATTAAAAGCGGAGCTAGAAAGACTTAAAGCACTATTTAAAGAAGGTTTTGAAATAGGTATAGGTGGAGACTGGAAAGAAAGACTAGAGGAACTTAAGCAATCTATTGAAGAGATTAAAGGGAACCTTAAAAATATCTTTACAGATAGTGAAGTTGTAACAGCCTTTAACGGTTTTATAGATCAGTTTGTACTTAGGATTGGTAAAGAAGTTGGTAGTTTAGCTTCTGTAGGGATAACAATAGGACAAAATTTATTAGGTGGATTTAATAAATATTTAGAGCAGAACCAACAGTTTATCAAAGACAGACTTATCGGGATATTTAATGTATCTGGAGAGATTGCAGATTTAGTAGGAGACTTCTCGGTAGCTTTTGCAGATATATTTAGTGTGTTTGGTGGAGAAACAGCTCAACAGATTACAGCTAATCTTATAGGAATATTTAGTAATGCATATCTTGGAATTACAGAGTTATCTTTAAGGTTTGGTGCAGATGTTTTAAGTGTAATTGTTGATACTATAAATAATAATTCTGAGGCGATAAAAACAGCTGTAGAGAATACACTTAAACCTATTGAAACTTATACGGGTACTATCAAGGACTTGATTACGAATACGTACATGAAGGTGTTTGAAGCATATGAAGAATACATGTCCCCTACTTTTGAAAATATAAAGAGCGGATTTGATAAAATAGCTAAATCTCTATTAGATGCTTATAATACTTACATTTCACCGACAGTCGACAAAATTGTTAAGAAGTGGAATGATTTTTATAATAGTACACTTCAACCAGTAATCAATAAAGCTATTGATGTGCTTGGTAAATTAGGATTATCATTTAGCGAGTTGTGGGATAATTGTATAGCTCCTTTTGTAGCTTGGTTAATTGATTTTATGGGGCCACAAGTTTCATTTGTATTTGATAGCATAAGTGAGGTATTTTTAATAGTGGCTACGGCCATAACAGAGCAAGTAGGCAATCTCTTAAGTGCGTTCGATGGTTTTATAGACTTTATATCAGGTGTATTTAGCGGAGACTGGGATAGGGCTTGGAACGGTATAAAATCTATATTTAAATCAATTACAGATAGTTTTGAGAGTTTGATAAAAGACCCAATAAATAAAGGGCTTGAGTGGATAAAAACTACATTTACAAATGGTTGGGAACTTGCTTGTAATGGTTTAAAGAATACTTGGGGTAAAATGTGGGATGGTCTTAAAGATGGAGCCTTTAAAGGAATAAATTGGATTATTGATAAAATGAATAAATTTATCGATGGTATTAATAGAAAGTTAAGTTTCACGCTTCCTGATATTATGGGAGGAGCGACTATAGGCTTTGATATTCCTAATATTCCACGTCTTGCACGCGGCGGTATTGTAGATGGTGCTACATTTATGGGTAACTACATAGCAGGAGAAGCTGGCAAGGAAATGATTGTACCACTCGAAAACACATCATTTGTAGACAAGCTTGCAGGTGCTCTTGGAAATGCTGTATTAATGGCAATGCAATTTAATAGCCGTGGCTCCTCAGAACAAGCACCTACAGAAGCCGTATTTGAAATAAACGGTTGGGAAATTGCTAGAGCTATTATTCCACCTTTACAGAAAGAACTTAAGAGAACAGGGGTGAAACTCATATGATTAAAATCAATAATGTAAAAATCCCTGTCCCTAGCAGTTATGCACCAAGCATAATGGATATTACAAAAGCTGAACGAAACTCAAAAGGGGACATGCAAATAGACCTTATTAATAAAAAGTACAAATTAGAGTTGTCATGGAATTTTCTTGAACAGGATGATATGACAGCTCTATTAAATGCTTTAGAGGCTAATGTTACTTTTCAAGTTGAGTTTATAGATCCTAAGAGTGGCAAACCCAAGACGGCTACTTTTTACAAAGGTGATAGGTCTATGGGAATGCTAGATTTTATTAATGGAGCAGCAAGGTGGAAAGATATTAAAGTAAATTTAATCGAGGTGTAAAAATGAAAACGTCTAGTTTACAATTTAAAAATGCAATAAAGAGCAACGTACGTGAATTAGACGTACGTTTTATTTTTTATAATGAAGATAAAAAGTATTTTATAAAAGGCAAAGATATTCAGTCTTATAAATACAATGCTACATGTGAGAAGGAATTAGGTGGAATAGAAAAGAAGATACTTACTATTACATTAATGAGTAATGTTATTACAAAGCTTATTAAAGAAGGAACTATACTTTATAAAGAAACATGGACTAGATTTAATAATAACTGGTACAGTGATTTCCAAGAGGAGTTTGTGGTGTCAGCTAAAAAAGATGATGATGGTAAGGGTACGATAAAAATAGAAGCAGTAGATACGCTTACTTTAATTAGAGAAGAACCTATGCCTTATGTACCACAGCAAATGAATACTACATTAAAGAGTTATTTTAAATCCGTACTTAGCAAGTTAAGTGGCAATGTAACAATTCCTAATGATTTAGTTAATACTAATCTTTCCCTTGGATTTTTAAAAAGCAATGAAGTCCATGAAAACTTATTAGAACTGGCTATAGCAAGCCAAGCTTTAATTCGGACAGATTTTAATATTAAAAAGTTTACAAAGACTGATATTGTAGACCGCCTTAATTATGGTAGTGGATTAATTGATTATAGTGTAGATGCTGATGATTTAGATGCCTATAGCAAAGTAGTTGTAGCTTTATTTTCTCCAACAGCTAGAGAGTATAAAAATCTTGGGAGCATCATGACTACATTACCACCCGCAGCAAGAGGTTATAAGCTAGGTACCATTGAATTCGATGCCTTATATATTCCACAATTAATGGTATTTGATTCAGCTATTGAAATGGATGATTATAGGCTAAGTAGTAGCAGTTGTAGCTTAACTGTAACAAGTAAAGTAAATGCTATTGTCGATTTAACAACTCAATTTTATGGATTAGATGTTAATAGCGTAAAGACTTCTGAGGACAACGAAGAGAATAGAACAAAGTTTATTAATAATATCTACATTCAAAGTCCTGCTATTTATGATACACGTATTTATACATCAAAGCCTATTACTATTAAATATATAGGTAACACTTTGTATGAAGTGGGAGATACGATAAGAGTAGACAATAAGTATGATGTGCTTATATTAGAGCATGATTTAACTTACGATGGCTCTCTTAGAGGAACAATAAAAGGGGTGATAATAGATGGATAATAAGTTAAGCGATAACATATTGACTGGGTTAAATGGAGTAATTGAAGTAAATGGTAAGCTTAATCAAACTCATGTATTATCTGGTGCTCAGAAACAAGAGCAATATCAACTTAGTTATGAAGCCTTAGAGATTACAGGAGATAAGAATTACTTCTTAAGTTACTTAACATATGAAGATGGTACAGTTCACACCTATTTCTTCCCTATTCAATTCGTAGGTCCTCAAAAGATTGTATTTGATGTTCCGTTCCCAGTAGCTAATATACAGTTTTTTATATATGGAAATATCAGACTAAAAGATACAAAGCTACAAAGTGTTTTAGATAACACGCTAACAGAGGAGCAAAAGCAATTATTAAATACAGTAAGCACGAATAGTGAGTACTGGGATAGAATTATTGCTGTAACAAGTGCTCTAGGTAATATTCTAACAAACAAACTAGAGGGAAGTATTAATACTGCTTTAAATAGTATTGCAGGTTCAGAAGGTAGAATGTACTGGGAAGATGGTAAGTTTATTTGCCGTGATGGTAAGACAGATGCAGAGTCTACAATGGCAATGTTACTATCTCCAGCAGGCTTTATGATAGCAAATGATAAGTTAGCAGATGGGAACTGGAACTGGCGTACTTTTGGGACAGGTGCAGGTTTTACTGCTGATGAAATTATAGCTGGGACATTAAGAGCTATTGCAATAGAAGGGGTAACTATTACAGCAAGCACGCTTACTGGTGGAGAAATTATAGGGGCAAAAATTAAAGGTGGTTCGCTCAATATCAATGAAAAATTTATTGTTGATAGTATGGGTGACGTACAAATGAGTGGATCTGTAACTTGGGGAGCAGATAATAGCCCAGTAAAAGTTAAATATTCTTCCGATAATAAAAACTGGCATTATAACTTTGAAAGTAATGATACATTTGCTAAGTACTCCTACGATGGAGGCCTAACTTGGACAGAAGGTATAAAAATACGTGGTACCGATGGGATAAATGGAGTACCAGGACAGAACGGAGCAGATGGTCAAACATACTATACTTGGATTGTTTATGCAGACGATGCTTTTGGAAATGGTCTATCACTTAGTTCTAATAATAAACGGTATATTGGTATTGCTTATAATAAACCTTCTAGTACACCAGAACTTAAAGCGTCTCATTATAGCTTTAGTAAAATTCAAGGGGAGAATGGTCTTGATGGTTCGGACGGATTGCCAGGGACCAATGGTCTTGATGGTAAGACTTATTATACTTGGATACGTTATGCGGATGATGTAAATGGTAATGGACTTTCTAATGCCTCAGAAGGAAAAGCTTATATTGGTATTGCCTATAACAAAGAAACAGCCACAGAAAGTAATAACCCTAAAGATTATACTTGGACAAAAATCAAGGGGGATGATGGGAAACCTGGAAGTGATGCAAATGTACCCTCTTATATTCAATCTACTAAAATTACAGGAACAAGGGTAGAGAGTTGTGAATTAGCTGGTAATATTATAACAGGTTCTGAAATTAGAGGGTCTACAATGATTGGTGGTGACGAGCAAGGGGTCTATACAAAGATTGACCCAACGAATCCATTAGCGGTATATCGCCCAACAGGTAAGATAGCAGAGTTATGGGGAGCAATTGATGGGTCAAGTTATTTACACCTATATACTCGGGAAGGTGTAGATAAGTTTTCAATATCATCAGGAGCGAGATCTGGTAGTGACACCTTCATTAGAGATACAGGTACGATAGATATTAAAAGCAACAAAGCTGTAACTATAACTTCAGCGGATGCATTCTCGTTGTACTGCTGGAACAGAACATCAAACTCATATATCCTAACTGGTAGGTCGTACATGGAGATAGGTAACAGGTCAATAGAGAATTATATAATGGGTACAGATGTACACATTAACTGTGATAGATTTTATGTAAATGGTAAAACTCAAGTTGCTAGTTTAGCATCACAAAGTATATCCGGATTAGAGGTTGCATATATGGAACTTGAAGCTAAATACTTAAAAGAATCACAGGCTAGAAGCGAGTTAGAAGTAAAACTTATGGAGAAGGGAGTATTGTAAATGACATTATTCGAGGATTGGAAAGAAAGATACTTAAACAATACTTGTACATTAGAACACTTACAACGCCTACAAAAGATAGGTAGATTGTCAGAAGAGGAAGTGCGACACATAATCTCATTAAAGCGACTGAAAGACAAGGAGTTGATTTAATGGTTAACTACAAAATAAATGTTTACCTTAAACATACAGAGATGGAAAATATGTATGTTAGAGAGTTTATAGAATTAGTTACACAAGACATTAATGGAAATAATTTTGAATTTACGGTCTATGAGGATGATAACGTTTATGACCTTACAAATAAAAGAGTAACGATGGTTGTAAAATCTGACTCAGGAACAGTCATTCAAGAAAATTGCCAAGTTGTAGATGCGAAACAAGGGAAGGCTACTATAACGTTGCCTCCAGATATGTTGATAGAAAATGGGCCATACATGGCAGAAGTACAAATCTGGGAAGGTGTAAATAGCAGGGTTACAACGTTACCTTTTGACTATACGGTAAGGTTATCTTTAGAAAATGATGAAAGTATTAAAGCTGACCCTAGATTTAGTCTATTACAAGTGGCGTTAAAAAATGTAAATGATGCAGATGGAAAATCTAAAGAGGCTCTTAAATTATCTAAAGAAGCAAAAGCTATTTGTGATGACTTAGTTCCAAAGGCAAATACAGCATCACAAAATGCACAAGAAGCGTTGGATCGTGCATTAGATGTAGCTACTAAGACAGAACTTGATGAACGTATTACATTAGATGGTACAGCTCAGACAAAATTTGATTTTATAGGGAGTAAGATTGCGCAAGGGTGGATAGATAATTCAACTCATGATTTTAATTTAAATAATGATGACTTTAGTATATTGTTTGATTTAAAATCAACTAATTTGGCTAGTACAACAACATTACTTCATATTCCAAATGGGTTTCAAGTATTTTACTCAGCGTCCACAGGCAATATAAGGTTTGGGGTGTATGGAGAGACAACTATCTATACAGAAATGGAAAAATATGTGCCATATACTCACTATATTTTTAACGTGATAAAAATTAATAATGCTGTAATCGTGAAATTAAACAATAATAGTTATGCGCTTGATATTTCAAAAATGAAAGGTGGAACATCTAAGATATTAATTCCATCAACTATGGATGGATTATATAATATTTATAAAGTTTATAATAAGGCATTTGAGCCAATAGAAGCACAACGCAACTATGCTATTCTCAACAACTTGCCAGCTATTAAAGAATTTCATACCACAGACTCTACAGGTAAAACAAGTATTTTAAGGCTAGGTTCTGATGAAGACCATGTTGAAATGGCTAGTGGTAGAACACTTAGAGAAGAATATATGGGTGTACTTAAAACAATGGGTAAAGAGTTTACAGCTGATGCGACAGGAAAGATTAGTGTAGATAATGGGGTTGAAGCTAGATTGATAGGTGGAGAAATCACAGGGAAGACAGTTAAAAGTTTAATATATGATACTATAAAGGAAACATTAAATTCAACAAATAAAAATATACCAAGATGGAAAACAGTTAATGCTGATAAGCCTTGTTTTGTTATATTAAAAGTATCCAATGTGATAGGAAATCCTACAATACAGTTAACTATATCACATAGTACTGGTGCATTGGGTTATCCTAAAGCACAAGTTCAATCTAATGGCTACTGCAAGATTGATTTATCTAACTATCCTACTGAAAATCTTAGAATTGACTATGTTGGTTTATTATCGCCTAGTGAGTCACAATCTGTATATATTGAAGAGTATACAGTAGCATACAAAGATGATATTAATTTTATTCAGTCTACTTTTAACGGATTATCATCAACCCAAGCTATTATCAATAATAACGGACAATCATATCCTATCTATGCTAACGAAGAAGATAAGGCAAATAAAAAAGTTATTTCATTGTATGGGATAGGAGAATCCAAAGATAGCTTAGATGTTAAAGATGATGGGACGGGAGTATTAACTAAAAATGTATTATTTACAACCGCTAATAGCAATACTTGGACAAAAGCTGTAGAAACTGATACAATGGTTAGTTTTGGAACACCCCTTTTAAATGCAAAAGGGTTTAACAATAGTATAGTTGCAACTTGTATATGTGACCCACTTAAAGTGTTTGCTACTACTGCTGTATACAATGCTACAATAAAGGGGATAGCTATCAATCAAAATGGGTGGTTATATTTATCAGTATTAAAAACTGACTTAGTAACACTTGATAGTAGTGGTGTGAATACATGGTTAACGAACGTAGGGTTTAAATTATGGTATCAATTAGCTACACCTATAGTAACTCACATTCCAAAAGAACTTATACCTACAATCCTAACCCATAAAACTAATATTCTAGAAGTTGGGGGTAAAGTTAAAGCAAGTAGCTTTAAAGTGACTTTACCAGTTGATAAACTAGCTGAAATAGAAGCTAGATTACAAGCCTTAGAAAGTACTACAGTAGATGTAGTTTTAAATAAATAATAAAAAGAGAGGAAGATGTACATGAAAGATTTTTATTTAGTGATTAAAGCAAAAGTAGAGGCAGGTCAGTATAAGCTGGAGGATATGTTAAGCGACCTTCAATTAGCGTATGAGAAAGACAGGATTACCTTAGAACAACATGAAGAGTTAGCTGAACTTGCTAAAGTAAGGGTGGATATGGAGTATGAAGGTAATAACATGCCTACTAATTACGACTTAGACCAAGATGTTGTGATGAGTGAACATGACCTTAGCATTGTTGATTTATACGAAATGGTGCTTGTAAGTGCAACAGCTACACAACAAGCTAAGATGGTAATGGGACGTTCAATATCCGATTCCTATGTACGCTTAATTATTAGAGGTGTAAGAACTTTTGATAGTGTGCCTGCACCTATGAAGCAAGATGTAGCAACAAGGCTTATTGAAGAAGGTAGACAAGACTTAATTACGGATACAGAATATTTACCACAAGAAGAAATTGACCCAGATTTCAGCGTCAATCCAGAAGAAGTACCAGCAGAATAAAATAAAAGACTGATTTGTTAAATTAAATAGGGCATAGAAGAGCAGCTTAATAGGCTGTATTTTTTATGCCTTTTTATATTAAGGAGGATAAGAAAATGGATGTAAATATGTTAGAAACATTAATTAATAGCTTAGGATTTCCTATTGTTATGGTGGGCGCATGCGGCTTTTTTATTTGGAAGATGTACCAGGCTCAATTACAAGATAAAGAACGATTATATGTAGAACTGGGGAAGGCTACTGCGGCGAACGAAAAGTTTGCAGGTATTATTAGTACGTACACAGGTAAATTGGAGTCTATTGAAAATAAGGTAGATAAAATTCAGGATAAGGTGGGTGCATAAGATGGTCCAGATAACAAAGAAGCTTATTAAATACAATCATAGTGGTATCAATAAACCAGTCTATATCGTAATACATGAAACAGGTAATACAGATATAGGTGCCGATGCAGAACGCCATTATAGGTATTTTAATGGTGGAGATAGAGGAGCGAGTGCCCATTACTTTGTAGATGATAAACAGATCATACAGGTAGTAGAGCATAATGTACAATCTTGGCATAATGGCAAGAAGTATGTTTCTAATCCAGCAGTGCCACAATGTAATAACAGTAATAGCGTAGGAATAGAAATATGTGTCAACCAAGATGGAGATTACAGTAAAGCTGTAGCCAATGCTGTAGAATTGACTAGAAAGCTTATGAAAGAGTTAAATATTCCTGTAGATAAGGTTATTAGACATTATGATAGCTGTGGCAAGCAATGCCCTGCAAAGATGCTTAAAGATCCTAAAATATGGTCAGATTTTAAGAAAGCTATCCAAGGGGTACAAATAGATAAGGAATACGAAAAAACAGTGCAGAATCTAGTATTAGAGGGTATCATTGGCAGTCCTGCAGCATGGACAAGCATTAACATTAAGAATGTACCAGCACTTATTAGTAAGATAGGTATTAGGCTATTTGATGTAAGCACTTATGATACGGTAGTAGCTAAGCTGTTAGAGGCTAAGATTATCAGCAGTCCTAGTATATGGCAGGATAAGAAGTATACAGAACAGAATGTGAGAGATTTAATAGTTAAGGTTAGTGGTTATTTGGGGTAATGAACTGCTACCCGTCAAGTAGACAACTAAAAAAATAAAAACTTTTTACTACCATTAGATTCAGATCTAGTGAGAGTGTGAAGAAAACTCTGTAAATTTAAATTCTCGTACAGCTTTCTATGATAA
>OBXO01000667.1_pt1 | contig 23165 bp, 15 predicted proteins | sample 1501431 | NCBI WGS metagenome assembly OBXO01 (sample SAMEA2580163, study PRJEB22360) | human gut metagenome | biome: human gut; feature: human-associated habitat; material: faeces | place: Denmark | collected 2008/2010 | reverse complement strand
GCTGGTAGGAAAAATTTATATTTTTTCAATTGTCTACTTGACGGGGAGCAGTTCATTCTCAAGATGAATCCCCTTTTTACAGCGGCTGATTGCAAAACTGATATGATCTGTCAATGTAACATAGATGCTCTGATTTAACTTCAGCTTCATTGTCTTCTTTGCATAGGAAATGATCTCGTTCGAGATCTGAACCTGCTCAAGCGGCATCTTCGCCAGCAATTCCTTGAGCTGTTCTGCTATGCTCTGACTCTTGATACGGAAAACCTTCTCTATCTTCTCCGCAGGAACTTCCTGTCCCCGCTTCATCTGGAATCCGATTCCGCGGCCCATGATAACAACTTCTAAGCCTTTTTCGTCAAATGCAGATACAATATTGTTATTAATTATTTTGTCTATAACCATCCGATTGGCCTTTCTCTAACTTTGGGAAAAACTCCCTCATAATAAAAAAGCCAAACTTTAAGGCATCCCCCTTGATTCCTTCGGTGACGCTCATAAAATCTGGTTTTGCCTGCCTAACAGTAACAATCCTTCTTTAATGATAACAATTCGTCAATGTTATCTCTTTTCTACGTGACTCAGTATAACAAACCTGCACATAAAAGTCAATCAAATATTTTATAATTTGTTAATAATATTTATATTTTTTTTATACTTTTACATAATACGCGATTTTTTTCGTTATTCTTTACAAAAACAAATTCCAGGCATACGCTTAAAATTCGTCTCTGCCTGAAATTTGGTTTTGTCTACTGACAATCACCACACTGTCTAGTCTAACAGCGAAACGGTTCATTGTCAACCTTTACAAAAAATTATTTGCTTTTTTCATCAAGGTAGTCAATTTTGACAAGCCTTAGTCCCTGTGGTGGAACTGTCATTCCTGCTGCCTGGCGATCCTTTGCCTCAAGAATGGCCGGAATCTGTTCCGGGGCAATTGCTCCTCTTCCGACTCCGATCAACGTACCTGCAAGAATCCGGACCATATTGTAGAGGAATCCATTTCCACGGACACGAATTGTAATAAGCTCTTCCTCTTTCTCTACTTCCAGATCATAAATCGTGCGAACCGTATCTTCCACCTGAGTATGAACATTACAGAAGCTCTTAAAATCATGTTCCCCTTTCAGATATCCTGCTGCTTCTCTCATCTTCTCAAGATCCAGGTCAAAAGAAACATGATACGTGTCTCTTCTTCTCATCGGATCCGGAAACTTGCTATTTAAGATTTTGTATTCATACGTTTTCTCTGTATCACAATGTCTTGGATGCCAGTCTGCTTCCACCTCATCTGATGCCACAACCACGATATCTTCCGGAAGCAGTGGATTCAATGCATAGGCAAACCGGTCTGCCGGGATTGTAGACTCTGTGTCAAATACAGCAACGTTTCCCTTCGCATGGACTCCAGCATCTGTGCGGCTTGCCCCGATCACGATAATCTCTTCCTTCGTAAGTCTGGAGATTGCCTGATTCAATTCACCTTCAATCGTCGGCACTTCCGGCTGCACCTGCCAGCCACAGTATGCTGTCCCGTCATACGCCACTCTCAATCTGATTCTTCTCATATCTGTTCTTTCTCCTATACTATGAGAAACACGCTCCGCGAGTTTCTCAAGTTATCGCGGCAGTCGCCAAGGTCTCGTGCAAGCACGGACTTTGGCTCGTTGCTCGCGTAAATAAAAGGGACAGAAATCTCCGTCCCTCTTCTCTATTTATTTTATTCTAAAAAATCCACAATTTAAACGGCACAAATCTTCCGATCACTACAATCGCGATTAGATATCCCAATGTGATTGCATAAGCAAGTCTGTCCTGATAATGATATTTCAAAGGCTTCATCTTTGTACGCCCCTCGCCACCATGATAACAGCGGGCTTCCATTGCCATCGCCAGATCATTCGCTCTTCGGAACGCAGACACGAAAAGCGGAACAAGGATCGGAATCATTGCCTTTGCTCTCTGGATAATATTTCCTGATTCAAAATCAGCTCCTCTTGCGATCTGCGCCTTCATGATCTTGTCTGTCTCTTCCAGCAGAATCGGAATAAAACGCAGTGCAATAGACATCATCATCGAAATTTCGTGTACCGGTACATGGATTCGGTTCAGTGGATGAAGCAGCTTCTCCAATCCATCCGTCAGTCCGTTCGGAGTCGTTGTAAATGTCATCAAAGAAGATCCTGCAACAAGCAGTACAAGACGAACTGCCATGAACACAGAAGTACGAAGTCCTGTCTCTGTGATCGTAATGATTCCCCAATGGAATAACACTGCACCGCCTCTTGTAAGGAACAAGTTCATAGCCACTGTAAACAATAACAAGATCACAATCGGCTTAAGTCCTTTTCCGATAAACTTTGCCGGGACTTTAGAAACGTGAATCATGCACGCAAGAAATACAAATGCCAATGCATATCCAAGCACACTGTTCTGCACAAATAAAGAAATCAAAAAGATCAGTGTGCAGACAATCTTCACACGCGGATCCAGTCTGTGAATCGGACTCTGTGCCGGATAATACTGTCCTATCGTAATATCTCTGATCATGACTGCACCTCCTGTCTCTTCTTCAGGAAGTTGTAGATCTCGTCCGCAGCCTCTTCCACAGTTGTCGCATCTGCTGATACATCAAATCCTTTTTCTTTCAGATCATGCATTACATATGTTACCTGTGGTGCTGCCAGTCCAACAGCCTCAAGCTCTTTATAATGGCGGAACACTTCTTCCGGCGTACCGTCAAGCATCTTCTCTCCATCATTCATCACGATCAGGCGCTCCACGTATTTCGCAACATCTTCCATGCTATGGGAAACAAGAATTACTGTCATTCCGGTCTTCTCATGAAGCAATTTTACCTGATCTAAGATCTCATCTCGTCCCTTCGGATCCAGTCCGGCTGTCGGCTCATCCAGAACAAGTACCTTCGGATGCATTGCAAGAATTCCCGCGATTGCCACACGACGCTTCTGACCTCCGGATAATTCAAATGGGGACTGCTTATAATATTTCTCCGGAAATCCTACAAGCTCCAAGGCTTCTCTTGCCTGCTTCTCGCACTCTTCCTTGGAAAGTCCCTGGTTCTTCGGTCCAAAACACACATCACTTAACACATCAACTTCAAACAACTGATACTCCGGATACTGGAACACAAGTCCTACCTGTGTACGCAGTTTCTTCATATCATATCCGTCCTCGTAAATGTTCTGCCCCTCATAAATTAATTTCCCTGAGGTTGCTTTCATCAGACCGTTCAAATGCTGGATCAAGGTTGATTTTCCCGAACCCGTGTGTCCAATGATTCCGACGAACTGTCCCTGCGGGATCTCAAGACTGACATCCTTCAGCGCATGATGCTCATATGCAGTTCCCGGGCTATATACATAACTGATATTTTCTAACTTAATTGACATAAGGCATCCACCAATTCTTCCCTTCTAAGAATTCCTTTCGGCAGCGGAACTCCTTTTTGAATCAATGCATCTGCCAGCATTGTCACCTGTGGTACATCCATACGGTACTTCTTGAGTTCATCCACCCGGCTGAAGATTTCTTTCGGTGTACCATGCATCACCACATGCCCTTCATCCATTACAAATACCTGATCCGCATCGATCACTTCTTCCATATAATGTGTGATCAGGATCACCGTAACATTCTTCTCTTTTCGAAGCTGCTCTACCGCTTCAATCACTTCTTTTCGTCCATTCGGATCAAGCATCGCTGTCGGCTCATCGAGCACGATACACTTCGGCTCCATCGCGATCACTCCTGCGATCGCCACTCTCTGCTTCTGACCTCCGGACAATTTATTCGGAGAATCCTTTCTTCGCTCCAGCATACCGACCGCGCGCAGACTGTTCTCTACCCGTTTCCAGATCTCATCCGTAGGAACTCCTAAGTTCTCCGGACCGAATCCTACTTCCTCTTCCACAACAGTTCCGATAATCTGGTTATCCGGATTCTGAAATACCATACCGGCGCTCTGTCTGATGTTCCAAAGCTCATTCGGATCTTTCGTATCTCTTCCGTCCACCCACATCGTTCCACCTGTCGGGACAAGAATCGCATTCATATGCTTCGCCAGGGTAGACTTTCCTGAACCGTTATGTCCAAGAATCGCCACAAAAGACCCCTGCGGGACATCAATGTCAACTCCGTCAATGGCGCGATGGGATCCGATCACATTACCTTCTTCGTCTCGTTTATCATATTCAAATACAAGCTTTTCAGCACGTATCATTCCCATGGAATATACCGCCTTTCTTATTATGAAAATGCATAAGAAAATAAAACTTTCTAATGTCTCTGTATCGTTATTAGTTGCATAAGGCGAACTGCTGAAAAGCAATTCAAAATTTATTTTACGGTATCACAAAAAGATTTGCAAGCATGCATACAGTAAAATACAGTAAAATGCGAAAATTTAGTTATTACAGCACCTTTCGTCCATTGAACCTCCATTCCGATTATGATATTCTTATCTTATTAGAATATAGAACAGAACGAACCTCGATTATCACATTTCTGGTTACTGTTCACACAAGGTGCGACCAGCAACGCATCTCGCCATTTTAAATCGCCTTTGGCGATGGGGCGAGATGCATTCAAGCCAAAGTAACCATTTCTGTTCTGAGTAATACTAGAATGAGGAGGCACATATTATGTCAAAATACGTTATGGCATTAGATGCCGGAACCACAAGTAACCGCTGCATTTTATTTAATAAAAAAGGGGAAATCTGCAGCGTCACACAGAGAGAATTCACACAACATTTTCCGAAACCGGGCTGGGTTGAGCACGATGCGGATGAAATCTGGGCAAGCATGCTCGGAGTTGCTGTGGAGGCTATGAACATCATCGGCGCAGAACCTTCTGATATCGCTGCAATCGGTATCACGAACCAGCGCGAGACAACAATCGTATGGGATAAAAATACCGGCGATCCTATCTGCCACGCGATTGTCTGGCAGTGTCGTCGTACTGCTGAATTCTGCGATTCTTTGAAGGAAAAAGGACTGACAGAAAAGTTCCGTCAGAAAACCGGCCTTGTACTTGATGCTTATTTCTCCGGAACAAAGATCCGCTGGATCCTCGATAATGTTCCGAAAGCAAGAGAACGTGCCGAGCACGGAGAACTGCTCTTTGGTACAGTAGAGACCTGGCTGATCTGGAAACTGACGAAAGGCGCAGTACATGTTACAGACTACTCCAACGCATCACGAACCATGCTTTTCAATATCAATACATTAGACTGGGATGACGAGATTCTCGAAGAACTTCAGATCCCACGCTGTATGCTTCCGACACCGAAGCCTTCCAGCTGCATTTACGGAGAGACAGATCCTTCCGTCCTCGGCGGAGCGATCCCGATCGCCGGTGCTGCCGGAGATCAGCAGTCTGCACTTTTCGGTCAGACCTGCTTTAAACCGGGAGATGCGAAGAATACTTACGGAACCGGATGCTTCCTTCTGATGAACACCGGAGAGAAACCTGTCTTTTCCAACAATGGACTGGTCACCACGATTGCCTGGGGACTTGACGGAAAGGTTACATATGCTCTGGAAGGTTCTATCTTTGTCGCCGGTGCGGCAATCCAGTGGCTGCGTGATGAACTGCGCCTGATTGATTCCGCTGACGACTGCGAATATATGGCAAAGAAAGTGAAAAATACAAACGGCTGTTATGTTGTACCTGCTTTCACCGGACTCGGTGCTCCATATTGGGATCAGTATGCCCGCGGAACGATCGTCGGTCTGACACGTGGGGTAAATAAATACCACATCATCCGTGCAACCCTCGAATCTCTCGCTTATCAGGCATATGACGTCCTGACTGCCATGAAGGCAGACTCCGACATTAATCTTGCCTCCCTGAAAGTAGACGGCGGCGCAAGCGCAAATAACTTCCTGATGCAGACACAGGCTGATCTGATCAACGCACCTGTCCACCGTCCGGTCTGCGTTGAGACGACTGCTATGGGAGCTGCTTATCTGGCTGGTCTTGCAGTCGGCTACTGGAACAGTCTTGAAGAAATCAAAGAGAACTGGGCGATCGATCAGATCTTTGAACCTTCGATTGATCCGGAAGTCCGCGAAAAGAAACTGAAAGGCTGGCACAAGGCTGTCAAATATTCCTTCGACTGGGCGAAAGAAGATTAACATTTTTATATCTTTGAAAACGAATTTCTGCATAAAGAGCATATAGAAAAGCTGCTGTCCGTCTGTTGTTCACGAGTCCCGCAAGCAACAGTTCAGACAGCAGCTTTTTACATTTCATATTCTTCTCTTTTATTTACAGCTCATCAAGACTTTCCTTGAATCCCTCTCCAAGCACCTCACTCGTCTCAGTGAACATTACAAACGCAGAGTCATCTACCTGGTAAACTGCATTTTTCACAAGATACGCTTCTGACTTGGAACATGCACAGAGCAGAACATTTCTCTTACTCTTTGTATAAGTACCCATTCCTTCCAAAGATGTTACACCACGGTCGGTGATTCTTCCAATCTCTTCCGCTGTTTCCTCTCCCTTCGATGTAACAATGATTGCAAGTGTTCCTGCACCGATTCCGTAAAGAATCTTGTCAATCACCATAGAGCAGACAAATACTGCGATCAATCCGTAAAGAACTGAATCAACATCACCGAATACCGGCCATCCGATCAAAATAATGATCAAGTCGATCAACAACGTCAGTCGACCAAGAGACATATGTGGTCTCTTCTTTTTGATCGTCATCGTCAGGAAATCCGCTCCACCCGAAGAAGAACCTCTCATATAGAAAAGAACCATTCCAAGTCCAAGCAATGCTCCCGAGTAAATTGCTGCAAGCAGACGCTGCCCTGTATAGTATGGGAACATCGGAAATACAAGATCGACAAAGATCGTCGAGATAATCATTGTTCTCGCAGTCTTTATCAAAAACCGCTTTCCTACTGTTTTGTAACTGATGATGACCAGTGGAATATTCAGTATCAATGTCATTGTACCGACCGGAAGATTCCATAACTTGTTCATAATCAATGCAATACCTGAAATTCCTCCAGGCGCAAAATTTCCTCCCTCTGCAAATGTATAGATTCCGGCACCAAACAAAATACTTCCTATAATATCATACAAAATATCCACTGCAAGCTCTTTCTTCGGATGCTCAGCCCGCATCTTTTTATTCTCCATCATACCATTTCCCTTTCGTTTACATCTTATTTTCTATTCTGTCGCTTTTGCATTCGGATAAATCTTCTCCATCTTCGCATCATCATAATGCTCATCTGCCCATTTCTGAATGCTGTTTTCCGCTACAACGCCCTTTCCACGTTCGTCATAACGAACAAGTGCAATACATGACACAGCCACATTGCAGACCATGAAAATGATCAAAAACCAGGTGAGCACCTTCCCTGTCAGCATCGGGATTTTCTCAATCCATGCGGAAATGTACGGGTAGATCTTCTTAAACCAGACAACTGCTGCAATTCCCCAGAAGAAGCAGTATAATAAGTTGATTCGGCCTCCTAAGTTAAATGGAATCTCGCTATAGTCCCAAAATACTTTCCCGAATACAATTTCCGTAAATACACTACAAAGATATTCATACGCTCCGCCGAGCAATGTACCGATGATAAATAAGAAGCTGTCACTCTTATCTTTATATTTGTAAAGCATTGCTGTCACAAGTGCGATCGCCAGTCCCCAGACAATACTGAACGGTCCCCAGACCACACTGGAGCGACTCATCCATACACCTGCCGTGATTCTGCAGAAAATCGTCTCTGTAATGTCTCCAAGAAATGCTCCTACAAAAAACAACAGCACGATCTTATAGAACCCACAGCCTGCGGCAAATACTTTCCCCTTCTCCGATTCCTCTTCCTTGCGGATCAGTTCCATTGCCTTTGGATACGCTTTTTGGATACGTTTCCCAACCCATCCGGAAATCGCACTTCCAAGCTTATTGCTGACTTTATCCAGACCTTCATTCGTAGCTTCCCACCGCGCGAGGTTCTTTCCTTTTCCACGAAGCAGCAGATAAGATCCGAGGATATCCACAACTAACACTCCAAGAAGAACCAAGACAAGGATCTTCATCAGGAACAGAGGCAACATTTTAAATACTATGATCGCAAATCTGTTTCCCCAGCGGATTCCGAGATATCCAAGAGCACCCCAGATAAGAGAAGCCGGGATACAGATATATCCGTCCAGATTCCATTTGATCCTGGAGTAATCCCACCATCTGGCTTTAAATGCCTTCTCGATCAAATGCCCTGCAACCCACTCGATCACTGTAGCATAAATCGTCGCAAATAAAAAAAGCCAGACTCCTCTTAGCTCCTGTAATCCAAATGTCATGAACAGAGCGGCGATACCGTAGATCACACAAAACGGTCCATTCACCAAACCTCTGTTCGCAAACTTCTTCTGTTTTACTGTTGCGGCCGCTGTCTCCAGCACCCATCCTAAGAAAGAATAGATGAAAAACAACCAAAGCAGTTCATACCATGTAAAACGAATCATTGCTCCATCTCCTTTGTACCATGTTTTCATTCACATCTTTCTTAGTATAACGCATCTCAATGCTTTTTCCTAGGGATAAATCCAAAAATAATTAATACTCCGATTAGCCCGATTCCAACATAACCGGCTTTCCTCCATAACGTATCTCTCTCGATCAGACTCTGATCTTCCTCTATCGCTTCCGTTCTGTTCTGCTCGGAAGTGGTGATAATCTCTTGCTGGCTACTGTCCGCCTCTTCTGCTGCATCAACTGCTGCCTCCGGCTGTGTTCCAACCTCATCACAATACACAACATATCTTCTGGAATTCTGCGTATAAGGATGACATGTCATCAAAGTCACCATATTCCGCCCCGGCTGAATCATGATCTTGTCACTCTCATCCGGCAGGATAATCTCAATCTCAGACACACGGTACGTCAATGTTTCCTGACAGTTTTGTATCGTCAGTTCATCTCCGATCTCCAACCGCTCGATCTCGCGGAACATCGGAATCCCCTTCCATCCACGGTGCGCTGCGATCACACAATTACTGTCTGTGCCCTGTACCGGAAATGAAGTCTGTCCAAGCATGACCGCACCTTTCGCCATCTTCTCCTGCGTCGCGCCGAGATATAACGGCAATGTCACATCCATCTTCGGAATATCAAGAATCCCGATCATCCCATCATCGATCCCATACTTTGACAGATCTAATGTCTCCTGCTCGTAAGACCATGGATCAGTCAGTCCTGACTGGCCATCAGAAAAGATCTGCTGATTATATGCCTGCATCTCCTGGTAGAACTGGGCGTTCTTTGGGATCTGGTTGGAATCGGCAGAGGTAGAGTCTGTCTGATTAGATACACTTTGTTCTGCTTCTGTCTGATCCTGGAACTGTTCCATCACTTTCTTATTCTCATATCCTGTTTTTAAACTGTTAAGATCCGGCCACGCAAATACAATTACACCGCCAAGATAGATCAACACACAGAGAACCGCTGCCAGCCTCCTCATTTCCTCACGCTCCTTTCTCTCATCAGAATCCTTTCCATATATAAAATACGCTCTTCTTTCTGAACTTCATCTGTCTTACTGTTGCCTTTACAAGCTTATCATACTCGTCTCGTGCAAACTGTACATCCTGCTCTGAGATTACCTCATATCCATAATGCACCTGAAGAACAAGAGTCCTGAACTTTTCCAACTCCTTCTCCGTAAATTCCGGATAACGCAGTGCAACTTCTCTTTCAAATTCTTCTTCCGTTGTATCCACATCTTGTGAAAATCCACCAAACAAAAGCACTTCATAGAAGCTGCAAAAGATTTCTTTTACCTTCTGTTCCTTCGATAATTTTCTTCCGTTGCCCCGTCTTCTTCCGGAAATCCAACGTCTCCTTGCCTCAACTAATAATAAGAAAAGAATAATTCCGCTCACAATTTCTACTGTTTTGCCACTGAAAGCTTTCTTTGTATCTTTAAAAAGATCTCCCGCTTCCTCTTTCCAGTTTTTCTTCTCTTCCTTTTTGTCCTTCTGATCCTTCACTGAATCCATCTGAACATCGGTACTTTCAACATTCTCAATCGTTCCGTCAAATCCAGGTGTTGTCTCCACCGGCATCCATCCGGCACCCGGCACATAGATTTCCACCCATGCATGTGCATTGTCATCCTGGAGAACTGCCGAGTAATTCCCCTCACTGTTTTCCGTAAATAAGTTTGCCGGTGCCGCATAACCGACTACATATCTTGCTGGAACTCCACACTCACGGAACATCAACGCCGCTGCGGAAGCGAATGCTGTAGAATCTCCTTTCTTCCTGTCAAACAGAAAATATTCTACATAATCTTCTCCCTTCGGCAGCTTTTTTACAGATTCTGAAAAGGAGCATTGTTTCCAGAGCGTCTGTCTTATGAACTGCTTCACATCCGTGATCCGCTCACTGACAAGATCATCCTTCTGCTCTTGTGTGATATCTCCGCTCATTTTCTTTTTCCACTCTGCTTTTTTCTCCTTGCACATTTTCTTCAGCTGTTTCAGATCTGAAGGAACATCTTCATAATTATTTTCTACATATACCTCATAAGAAGTCTCCACTTCGTCAAGTACACTTTGCTGATCATCCTGCTTTGCCCACTCTGTCATTTCCTTCTGGAAATCTGTAACCGGAAACCATGCATAACTGTCATCCTGCGCTGTCTGCCCTGCAACTGAACCATCTCCGCCGATCATCTCATAATAGTCGTTCAGATAAGCCTGATATGGAACATAGGTATACTTTGTATTTGCATTCAATCTCTCTACCGTCATCTGCTCCGGCTGCTGTGTCTGCGTATACATCATTCGCAAAAACGGAAGATTCTGCAGATAGAGAAGGGAATTTTCTTCTGTTTTCCAGTTGAAAGCCGCATCCTGCAGCGCATCTTCATCTCCCGGTTTCCAGCTGTCTCCGGTATATTCTGATCCGACAAATCCTTTTAAATACAGAACCTCTTTCGGCTGTGCAGATGTCGTCACACGGATGGATTCGATTCCATCATAGGAAGATCCTTCGACATCTCCCAATTCTCCGTCCGAGACACCACCTCCGACCCCTTCAAGCGAAAGATTCAACTTACCACCTGATATTTTCGGAAGGAAATCATAAAGGAACTGCATTCCATGAACTTTCACAGGCGCTGATACATCTGATAACGTCACGATTGGCTTTGAAAGAACCGGTCGAAGCAGGTAAAAGGAAGTCAGAAGCAGAATCGTTCCTGCTGCGATACACACGACAGAGGCTCTGCTCTGAATTCTTCGAACCGCCCGGAGATTCTGACAAAATGCCTCGCTCTCTTCTCCGCCCCAGAACTTCTTTCTCACACGGATTCCGGATGCTGCCGTGATGCACAAGAAACTAAGGAGTAATAGAAAAAGAGCTGCTTTCGATACATTTCCCCCACTTAGCAGAACAACCAGTAACACAGGAAATGTGATCAACAGAAAATATCCTTTCTCGTGTCTCTTGATCATTCCCTGTGCAAGAATCCACACAACACCAAGGAACAAAAAAAGGAAAAACAGTGTCGCAGAATTTCCGGCTCCTGATGGCACACTCAAATCTCCCTGATAAGACCGGTTCAACTGCTCTGCCATCTGCATCCACACATAAGAAATGCTTGCCATCAACTCCTTCTGTATCAGAAACATGACCAGACAAAGCACAAAAACAACTCCTAAAAAGAGAAACACGCAATATTTTTTCAACTGTCTTTGTTCATAATATAATGTAAAGAGAACACAGTACACAAGCATCGCCGGATAAACGAGCCATTTTGCAAATGTAATAGAAAATGCTTTTGTAAACAGCATACAAAGAGCCACTGTACTTAGAAAGCACAGTCCCGTCATCCACCAGAACGAGGCAGAAGAAAGTCTGTCTCCCTGCGGATCTTCCTGTAGAATCCGTCTGCGTACCACACGGATTCCTGTCTCTTCTGTATGATTTGTTTTTTTCTTCTTTACAGTTCCAGTTCCCATTCCATTAAATCCTCTTCCAGTTTCTCTTGTCGGAATGCTTTTATACATCTTCCGCCATGATAAAGTTTCCCTGAAATATCAAGCTGCATTCCGAGCTCTTCTGTCCGCTCGCCAAACTGCCGGAAATATAATTTCTGAATCTCATATGCTTTCGAATATACTCTGGAGGAACAGATCTGTTCTAACATACGAAAGGTTTCTTCCTCCGAAGAAACATCCGCTTCCTTTAACATCTGATTCTGTTCATCCCACCAGATCACCTTGTGATGCCAGTTCTGCTCCTGCATAGACCATGACAGTGAAGCCAGGATTTCAAGAAAATGATCCAGCTTCTGCTGTGTAAACTTTTCTTCTTTTCCAATATGCAGATCAAGAAAAAGCAATACTGTGCGTTCCATTGGCAGACTATATTCCTTCACCATAAAATCATCTGTCTTCGCAGATAATTTCCAGTGGATCCTGTGAGAAGTATCTCCCGAACGATATTCCCTAATGTCAAATACTTCTGAAGTATCCTCACCGATTCTATTTTTTGAAAACAGCTGTCCTTCCAGATTTTCTTCCAGTTGAAATGATTGCTGCACCGGTATTTTATGAATCACCGGAAGTACCATCACTTCTTCGGATTGATATTTCTTCTCGCTCCCTCTCGAAAACAACCGCAGATAATCCTGTGCCTTCACCTTCTCAACAGACACTTTCACTCTGCCACAATATTTCGCTTCAAGGAAAAACTGTAACCGCACTTTTTTCCTTGCCTCGGCCATCGCCGTATCCTTTGCGCTGAATCTGCTTTTTGTAAATTCATTCTCACAGCTGATTTCCACAGGAATTGATTCCATCGGCATGAAAGAATGATTTTCCAGTTCAACTTCCACCGCAAATTCCTGCCCTTTCTGTACATATCGGACCGGAACGTGTAGACGGGATTCCAGATTTCTCGCAAAATACTCTGCCTGAAGAAAGAGAAGTGGAAGCATCAACACTTCATATGCGAAAAGTGTCCGAATCAAAGCGGATTCCCAGAAAAGCGCAATCACAAGCGTCACAAATAAGATTCCGCCATATATTTTTTTATTTCTCATATGCCTGTCCTACTTCATTCTATAGATTTTATCGTCTCTGCGGCACTGGTTTTTTCACAGTATCTAACACTTCACCAAGCACTTTCTCTGCGGTCAGGTGATTCAGACGCCCTTTCGAACTCAGACGGATTCTATGCTCCGCAACATTAAGAAATACATCTGAAACATCGTTCGGAATCACATAGCTTCTTCCTGAGAGAAATGCAGATGCCTTAGCCATCTTCGCAAGTGCCAGTGCACCTCGAGGACTGACTCCAAGCTCGATCATTTCATTCTTTCTTGTTGCATCCACAAGGTTAATGATATATTCATAGATCACCTGATGGATTCGAACCTCTTCGGTCAGCTTCTGCATCTCTTTCAACTCATCCCGGAAGATTACCGGCTGAAGCGCATCCATCGGATTCGTCCTGTCTCTGCTCATAAGAATCTTCAACTCATCCTGCTTCTCCGGATAGCCGATCTGCAGACTGATCATAAAACGGTCGAGCTGAGACTCCGGAAGCATCTGTGTTCCGGCAGATCCAATCGGGTTCTCTGTCGCAATCACATGAAATGGTTCCGGGAGCACATGTGTAATCCCATCTACTGTTACATTTCGCTCTTCCATCGCCTCCAGAAGCGCCGACTGTGTCTTTGGAGAAGTACGGTTAATCTCATCTGCCAGAAACAGATTGCACATAACTGCACCTTCCTGATACTCAAAACTTCCGAGTTCCTTCCTATAAAGAGAGAATCCTGTAATATCTGCCGGAAGAACATCCGGAGTAAACTGGACACGGTTCTGTTCCAGATCAAGTACCTTCGCAAATGCAAGCGCAAGGCTCGTCTTTCCGACTCCCGGAATATCTTCCACCAAAACATGGCCTCCTGCAAGAATTGCTTCCATGATCTTCTCCACACATTCATCTTTTCCAATAATCACATGCTCTACTGCATCAATCGCTTTCTGCAGCTTCTCATAATACTCCATTGCTTACTCCTCCATGTCCTGTTTCTTACGTTTTAAAATCGAGAAAAAGATACCGCTTTCAATCAGCACTGCGACAAGAAATGCTCCCAGAAGCCACGGCCATACATCAACAATACGCTTCGTCAAAGCGCCTGTCTGCATCTGATTCTTTGTCTGTTTATCCTGTTCTCCTTTATATTCCGTCCGTTCTCCACGAACTAAAAGCCGATGAGAGTTGATCGCATATGGTGTACATGTCACAAGCGTACAATAATCTTTTCCATCAATGATCTCCAGGTCGCCGGATTCATTTGGCTCTACTACCTTGATCTGATCCACCTTATATGCAAGAATCTCGTCTAATACATGAAGATAAAATTCATCCCCGATCTCTAACTTGTCCAAGTCTGTAAATAATACCGCACTCGGAAGTCCCCTGTGTCCTGTCAACACACAGTGCGTACTCTCTCCGCCAAGCGGATACGAAGACTGCTCCATATGACCGACACCCTTGGAAAGAACATCCTGACTCGTTCCGTTATAGATTGGAAGATTCACATCAATCTTCGGAATCGTAATATACCCTAACGCTTCACCGATATTCAGAAGATCTGCATAACTCTCTCCCTGCTCATTATTTTCATTTTCATCATCCACTGATACAACATTGCTAAGCTGCTCATTATATTTCTTCGCTGCTTCCTTCATTGCATCAATCTTCTCTTCGTCCATTTCTTCTACATTTGTCTCATAATCTTTCACAACCTGACTGGCATGCCGCTGCGCAACCATGTTACTGATAAATGGATACGATGCGATTCCCAATCCCGTTATGAATATAATAACACAAAATATAACCCGAATCTTTTTCATCTGACTCTTCCCCAAAAATAAATCACTGCCCGACACGTTACTGTTCACAGCAGCGTAAAATCTACTTTAGGAGAGAACAGATTCTTCTGCCCTCTCCTATTTATATAGCATTATGAAATTAAAAGTTTATAGCAATTGTTCTGATTTCTTACGCGTCTTTTCTTCTACCTTTCAGAAGTACAAATGCTGCTCCTGCCATCAGTGCAAAACCTGCGATGGAGAAGAGAACTGTTCCCATACCACCTGTTATTGGGAGGTCAAAACCTGTGTAGTTCTTTACAGTAACTGTAAATGTTCCATCTGAACCAGTATCTCCACCTGTAAAAGTTTTAGTACTTACAGTAGTTGTATCAGCAACATTTCCATTTACATCTTTTGTAATAGTTGTTTCTGTCTTTGTTACATAGTCAACTTTAATTTCCACTTTAACTGGTTCTTTCAGAAGATTATATTGTTTTCCATCTTTTGTTTTTACAGTCTTTGTCTCTACAAGATAATAAGTCCCATTTTTTAATCCTGATTTCTGAATTTTTCCGTCGGCATCTGTTGTTAAGTTCTGTTCAACTAATGTTCCATCACTTCCTTTTAAATCAGCCTCTGTAGGATTAGTCTTTGCTCCAGTATAACTGTAAAGATCAAACGTTACACCTTGCAGTTTAATAGTTGAATCCTTTCCATCAACTTTTTCGATATTCATCTGGAATGAATATACAATTGCCTGATCTTTAATTTTATCTTCTCCTGGTGTATTGCCTTTATTTGGATTATCTGGATCTTCTGTTGGATAAATTGCATTTGAGTAATCTAGTTCTGCATCATTTAAATTTCCTTCTGATCCAATTATTGCATTTTCATTTAAGTATGTATTAAATGTAACTGTGATAACTTTTACATTGCTAGTTGCAAGTTTTGTTTTTCCAGCCTCTGTAAACTCAATTGTCCATGTTCCACCTGTTGTGTTATCTTCAGGTACTGTCAATGTATAGTCTGTGCTTGCCTCAAGAGTTGTGCTGTTGTTTGTTGTAATTTCCAAATTAGCCTTTGCCTTATTTTCCCATGTAAGAGCATCAGACATTTTATCTGTCAGCTTATATGTTTTCAATTCGTTTACATTAGAAGGAACGGAAGCCTCTACTTTCCATGTAACTGTATCTCCTACAGATGCATCTGTATCATTGTCATATGAACCATTTGCATTTTCTACTGATTTTTCAAGACTTGGTTTTTCATTATAGACAGTAATTGTAGCACTTTCTGATGCTTCTGTAGTACCTACTTGAATCTTTCCATCTGTCTGAACAGTAAATTCGTATGCTGTTTTTCCATCTAAAATATAACCTTTATTGTCATCTGTTCCGCCAAGATTTGTCTCAATAAAACGATATGTTGCTGGTGCAAGCCCTGTTACATTAATTACTCCTGATCCATTCGTCTTATACTCATCTACTTTTGTCCAACCTGTTGTTTCTTTTTTCTGAAGTTCAAAGCTTACATTTTTCAAAGTTTCTTCAGTTTCAGATCCATTCACCTTAATAGTCTTACCTTTTTTTATTAAAGTAATTCCACCATATACAGTTTCATTCTTTGGGTTAGCTATAATATCGTATACCCAGTCATCACCATCTTCATTTGTCATTGGCACTGATACAAGGAAATTTGCTGTCTTATTTACAACCTGAGAAGGTGCTTTCGTTTCTTCTACAAGATAAATACCTAAATCTAGCTCTGTAAACTTAGCAGTTGCTTTTCCACTTTCCATTACTGTTGTTGCGGATGTTCCAGTTAAACTTCCATCTGCGATCTTCGAATCTACAACTGATTTTATGTCATTATATTTAGTTTCACTTGTAATATTTACACCCGTAATTAATGATTTATATTTTAATTCTACAGGATTACTTCCCTGCTCTAAATCTGCAATTTTATAAATTGTAAATGTTACTCCTTCTAATGGTTTAGTTGTGTCATCACCTTCGTATTTATTAATTGTAATACTTCCTTTTTTAGTTGTGTCAATTGTCGGCATTTTAGTCTCTGCTGCAAATGCCGTCACTGTCATTGTTGACAGTACCATTGCTGCACTTAACACGCCTGCCAGCATTTTTCTAAATTTTCCCATACTTTCCTTCCTCTCTTTCACTTTATCGTGTTATTATTTCTTTTTATTGTTGCGTCTAGGAGATGTTACCCTCCTTTCTGCGTTTTTGTAATCTATACATGAAGAGTCCTACCCCTGCAAGGGCAATCCCCCCAAGTATCACAATGTACCTTCCATATCCTCCTGTAGCCGGAAGATTGAATCTTGCCTGATTGGAAATCGTAATAGAAATGGTATTATCCACTACCTCACACTCTTTATTATCAATCAGACTCTTTCCATTCCTGTCGATCACGATAATAACCGGATCTTTCAACAAACTATGGTTCTCTGCTGCCTTTGTCTCCGTCAGACGATAGGCTCCATCTTCCAGATCCTTGAATTCTGCAATTCCTAACGGAGAACCACTGTCACCTCCATCTGTTTTTACTGTTTTGGTTTCGAAACTATTATCAACAACAAGATTTCCTGTCGATGTATCTTTCTTCATCTTTTCCAGTTTAAACTCGGCACCATTCAGTGGTTTCTTAGTTGATGCATCTTGTTTTGTGATCTTAATATTGGTCTTAGGACTGTAAGTATTTGTTATTGTAAAGGACTGTGTTTTACTTTCTGAAGTCCCTGTGGTAACCTTTGAACAATCAACATTATCGCTGTAAGCTACTTTGTACTTATCATTCAGATATCCGCCACTTTCAATCACTGTCTCACTTCCATCGTCTCCTGATACCTCTACAACTCGATAGATATATGGAACCTCTGGATCTTCTTTATAATTCACATATTGATCCAGATTTTTGAATGAATAACTCCACTTTCCGTCATATCCTTGAGAAAGTGTTATTGTTTCGTTTGTTCCATCGTATTTAACTGTTTCCCATGTTGTTCCTTTATCCTTGCTTCTCTGAAGCCGGATCTTAATTGAATCTGGAAGTGTGATACCCTCTGTATTTTCCCACACTTTTGTAAGATTAAGATTGATTGTAGGTTTTAACGTATTCTTGAAAGTAATAATTGTAGCATCCGATGATGTATCTGGATTTTTTATTCCATCCCCTTTCATATCACTGGAAGCAATTACCTTACCGGCAACAACTTTCGTGACCGGATCATATCCTGCATCGAATGAATTATTATTATTTACAATTACACTTTCCAATGTGGAACCATCTGAACTATTAATCTCGCTGATTCTATAATCTGTTCCTGCCGGAATTCCGTCAATAGTCACCGACTCTCCAGCTTTGATTGTATATTCCTTTACAATCTTCTGAGATTCCAACGAGAGCTCTGCAACATTACTGAACTCTACACGGAATGTATACTCACCGTTCAATGTATTCGATCCTTCTGCAGTTTCTTTCCGAATCTCTATTTTTCCGGTTTTTACTTTATTGACAAATGTTGCTTTCAGCTTTGTCATAGTTGTCTGATTATCAGGAGCTACATATGATCTGAATACAATTGTATTTTCATTATTTGTCTTACCATCTTGATTCTTCGCATATCCGGTAGAAGTATATCCGCTGTTAGGTATTCCTACATTACCATTTGAACCCGGCTTATATACTTCTTTACGGCCATCCCGAATGGTATTGCCTTTAACATTTTTAACTGACGGAGTAGAATCTTCATTTTCCACCGTTGTTCCTGTTCCCATTGTTGACACAGCCTGTCCATTTTCATAAAGTGTCCATGTCGTATCAAATACCGATGAATTCACATCTTCCGATACAGCAATGTAGCTTCCTCGTCTAAACTGATCACTAAATGTTGCTTTCTCTCCATCTGCCAAGGCGAACATTCCGTCACTGCCGATTCTGTACAGTTTTGATGAGCCATCATTTTTAGATAATGTATACTGTGCTCCTTTCGGATATTTCAACGTTCCACTTGTCGCAGAACCATAATCCGGAATATCCTGTTGTTGTGTTACAAATCCAGTTTTGGCTGCTGCTACAACGGAAGGAATGAATATAAAATCATCCAAGTAAATATCTCTCCCGAAATTGTAATTAAATTTGATTGCTGTAATCTTGGAATAATCAAATTCGTTGTTTCCTTTTAATTTGCTCAAGTCAACCTGAATCGTATTCCATTTTTTCTGTACAAGACTACTGTTTCCATAAGTCTTTCCTGAAAGATAACCTCCTATTGTTTTTCCTGAGAAATCTTCCAATTCCAGATAGGTACTTGTAAGTCCCGGAATGTCCGGATAGTCATAGTACATCTTGAATTGCAAGAATGCATTTGTATCAGATGCATCAAATGTTTCTCCATCTGCTGGTCGTATGATTCCAAATCTTTGGTTAGCATATTCTCCTTCCGCATCATCACGGTTTGCCTTCCAGTGAACTACCTTCGATTGACCATCCTTGCTGTCTACAATTTCAAATGTATTCTGTGGAGATGCACTTGATAACTTTTCTTCTGAAAAACTATCATTATAAATTTTAGGCTGTTTTTCATCGGAAGATTGTGCTTCTTTTGTTCCATAATGTGTTGCCTGATTTTGAATCGTGAATGGGAATACGGAAGCACCTTCAAACAATGATGCCGGGAATAACTCTGTATTCACATCTGTTGTATCAACTTTCTTTTCCACAGCGAATTCATTTTCATCCGGGAAGTTGAAGGATACTTTCATGTTTGATTCCCACATACCACGTTCCATATAAAACATGGTGAGTGTATGCTCATCTGAATTCGAACCTTCAATATTAAAACTACTCTTGGTGTCCTTACTTTCTGTTGAAGATCCTTGACTTACCTTTGTCTCGCTAACTGTTGCTGTTTTCTTTATATCTTCTCCACCAAAATCAATCTGACCTGTTACTTTTCCATGTGCTCCACCAACATCCAGCGCAAGATTTCCATCTACATACACCCAGACATCATCATCACCGGAGAAGTTGAATTTGATTGGATATTCTTTTCCATCTGTTCCTACTACCTTTCCATCGTCTGTCAGGCGGAATTTAAATTCTAACTTCGTACCAAATCCATAGTTATATTTACTTGCCTTGCATGAAGTTGATGTTTCATTAAATGGAAAAAATCCATATGTATTTTGGTCTGCACTGGCACTATTTACATTCTTAGACCAATCTTGTTTCCCTACATTCTCCAGATAATAATTCCCTGATTCTGTATCAGTACGCATTGCCAATGTTGTATCTGCACTATCAAAGTACCAGTATTCAACGCCGTTATCATCTTTTTCTCCTTCATCGTTCAGTTTTTGTTTTGTAAAAGGAAACGAAACATTCTTATATATCTTTGCAAGCGCTGTATGCTTACTATTATCTTCTGTAAGAAATTCCTCATTAAAATGTGGTTCTAATACTTTGTTATCTGAAGTCATTAGATTGTTTTTATTTAATTCCTTTGCTACCAATCCTTGTGCTGCAGCATCATAATATTTGTCTTCTCCAACTCCATTCGCATTCAATGTTGAATTGTTCGTAGACATAAAACCACTTTGATTATTTTTATCATATCCATAAAGTGCTAATGTATCGGCGATTGTAGAAAAAGGATTACTCCAATTGCTATAATTTGGCTGGAAATGCCCTGTGTAAATTGGAATAGCTACTTGCTTCTTCTCATAATAATCACTCAAGGCCTGATTAAACTGACGGAATGTAACATAGGTTCTTTGCGAAGATTCCTGATAATCGTCATAATCATCTCTGTTTTTTCCATTTAACTCGTAATCCGAATAATAATCATAAAAGGTAGAATTCACGTATAACGTACTCGCATTTCTTGTAAAGGTGCTTTCTTTAATATCTACAACATCTTTACTACTATGTTGCTTTGCTTCCTTTTCCGGGTCTCTTACGGTATAAGCTTCATCCCAATATCCACCACGATTTCCACCTTTATAAATAACATCATCACTTGAATCACCGTAATAACATGGATTCATCAAACCACCTGGAATCGTTACTAAATCTGTCACATCACCATTTTGTGATACATTTGCGTCCTTGAGATCATAAGCTGCAAATCTTACTTTATTGTATCCATCCGGAAGATTCGCCTTATATACATCTGGATAGCCTTCTTTATTATCTAATTCCATTTTCCCGGTTTCTTCAGCCGTTCCGTTTGTAGCATAATAATAAACATCCCTCGTACTTGGATATGGAATTCCTTTTCCACCATTTTTCACACCATCTGTATCTTTATAGGACAGTTTGGATAATGTTGCGTCATAATAAACTGTTACTGCACCTGCTGTTCCCCAAGAAGAATCCTCCACAGAACTTATGTAGTTATAACAATACGTCGAGTCACTGTATACAAAGCTTTCAGTGACATCTGTTTCTCCGATTCCCTGTCCATAGAAATTGGAATAGGCATCTCCTAATGTTTTTTCATCTGATGTGTTTACAAAACGAATGTAGGAGCATGCCTCATTTGGAATCGTTACTGTAAATTTCTTATTTCCAGTACTGGCTGTCATCTTGATTCGTTTTACTTCTTTCAGATTTCCTGAACTGTCTTTCTCATAGAATACTGCTGTTACACCACCGGAAATATCTTCATTGCCTTTATTATAGAAAAGGATGTTTTTTTCAGCGAAGTAGGTGTGGTCGTTAGGATCGAATGGGGTAAAATCATCTTTCCATCCTTGACTATCTTCATATATATGATTATTAATTTCAGACGTTGGTGTCCATTTATCATTTATTGCCAAAATCTGATCTTTCCAAGTTGTTCCATCATATGCTTGAAACTGCAAAATATAATATCCACCATGAGGAGTTGTTGTTTCTACCTTATATACTTTTTTTCCATTATATTCTTTTCCAGTATTCTGCATTTCTACTGGATGTTCGGTCCAAAGATTTTCTTTCGAACTCAACTTACCATTTAATTTTATCGTATAGCTTTTATCCGTCCACTCCTTTGGTGCTGCGAAGTAAATTGTCACTGGTATTTCCGCACTTGCAGCCATCACTTGTGATTCATTTTCTCCGTCCGCATCCTCATCCGCAGCTTCGCTTTCTGATTGACTTACTGCCTGACCTTCCCAGACAACTGTCGCTTCATTCTCTTTGCTCTCGTCTGCTCTCTTAGCTGCTTCTGTGATATCCTGCTCCTCTTCGAATGCCTTTGCCTCAACCAGCACTTTCTTTGTATAGCTTGCTTCATCTGTACGATACTGAAGCTGCATATCAAAGTTTATTGCTGTTGTATCTGTTGGCATTGTGATCTGCAGATATTTAGAAGTAACTGTTCCATTATCGTCCTTGTCGTTCTTCCACTCTGCTGTTGGACTTACCTTTGTTCCATTATTAAGAGTCACTGAGTCTTTCAATGTCTCATCGATTGTTTTCTGTGTGTTTTTATCTGTAAGCTGATCGCTTGTCAGAAGATTGACTGCATCTATATCTGTTGCCGCAGATCCGTCCTCGTTTTTTAGATATACATTCAGACAGACTGATTGCGAGCACTGCCCTTGCGCAGTCACATGAATTGTCTGTGCAACATTCTGTTCCACAGTTTGTTCAGAATCTTTAGAAATATTAATTTTTATCCGATCTTGTTCGTCACTGCTCTCTCCTGTTGCAAATACAGTATTTCCTGTTAATACTGTTCCAAGTACCATTGTCACTACAAGTATCAGACTAACTCTCTGTTTTGCCTTTACTCTCATTTTTCGAACTCCATCCCTTTTCTATAAACCGATAATATACTTCTTTCTCTCCTCTGCTGTCTATCGGCATTCTCTTGTCTTTGTTTCATACACTATATTAATATAACTTTCCAATTTAATGAATATTAAATTTTCATGATTTATAACACAATTTCAAGAAGTTACGTGTTTTATCCCCAAAAAATAACCCAGAATCAACTGATAAATTTTCTCTTTTATCAATTAATTCTGGATTATTTCATAGTAATAGCGTAAACTATTCACAGTTTACGTAATAGTAACGCCTGTTGAGTATTTGTATTTTTATAGAAGTGCAATGTAGCACTTTTAGTTTTTGCAAGAAAAAAACAGCGCTTTCGCACTGCTTCTCATTCCTGTCTATATTCCATGTACCTTCAAAACTACATACAGTTAAAACCAACATCATCATCCAAACCTATCACTGCTTTGGTTATGCCCTCGACCTAT
>OBXO01000660.1_pt1 | contig 23417 bp, 13 predicted proteins | sample 1501431 | NCBI WGS metagenome assembly OBXO01 (sample SAMEA2580163, study PRJEB22360) | human gut metagenome | biome: human gut; feature: human-associated habitat; material: faeces | place: Denmark | collected 2008/2010 | reverse complement strand
AATTTGCCTAGTAAAAAGCTACACTATAACATGCAAAATCTGTAATTACTTATTCTTCAGTAGCCGAAACTAAATCTTCTTCACCCAGATCATCCAGATCTAAATCATCTGATAAGTCAAGTCCAAGATCCAGATCGTCATCATCATCAAAATCTTCGTCTTCGTCATAACCCTGATCCAGTGTATAATCGGTATCCAGTTTTACGTTGCGGTATCTCTTCATGCCGGTTCCGGCAGGAATTAATTTACCGATAATAACGTTTTCTTTTAATCCGATAAGCGGGTCAATCTTACCTTTGATTGCTGCTTCTGTCAGTACTTTCGTTGTTTCCTGGAAAGATGCTGCCGATAAGAAAGAATTGGTTGCAAGAGATGCCTTTGTAATACCAAGCATTACTTGTTTTCCGTCAGCCGCTACCTTGCCTTCTTCTATTAATGCATCATTTACATCTTCAAAATCAAGTATATCTACCAGTGTACCTGGAAGTAATTCAGAATCTCCATTATCTTCAATTCTGATCTTCTTCAGCATCTGACGAACTATAACTTCGATATGCTTATCATTGATCTCAACACCCTGTAAACGGTAAACACGCTGAACTTCCTGAATCATGTAATCCTGTACAGCACGAACACCTTTAATCTTCAGGATATCATGTGGATTTACGCTACCTTCTGTCAGTTCATCTCCGGCTTCTAATACTGCGCCATCCTGCACTTTGATTCTGGATCCATAAGGAATCAGGTATGTCTTAGCTTCACCGCTTTCATCGTTTGTCACAATAATTTCACGTTTTTTCTTGGTATCCTTAATTGCTGCAATACCAGGAATTTCTGTAATAATAGCGAGTCCTTTTGGCTTTCTTGCCTCAAAAAGCTCCTCGACACGGGGGAGACCCTGTGTGATATCGCCGCCGGCAACACCACCGGTATGGAACGTACGCATGGTAAGCTGTGTTCCTGGTTCACCGATAGACTGGGCTGCAATAATACCAACGGATTCACCTACCTGAACAGCTTCACCGGTAGCAAGGTTGGAACCATAACATTTTGCACATACTCCGATGTGTGATTTACAAGTCAGAATTGTACGAATCTTAATCTTGTCAAATGATTTCCCGTTTGCATCCACACCTTCGCTCATGATACGTGCTGCACGTCTTGGCGTAATCATATGGTTTGCTTTAACAAGAACCTCACCATCTTTATTTGTAAGAGTTTCGCAGGCAAATCTTCCTGTAATTCTCTCCTGCAGACCTTCAATTTCTTCTTTTCCGTCCATGAATGCTTTAACATACATACCCGGAATTTCTTTTCCTTCACAGCAATCTACTTCACGGATGATTAAGTCCTGAGAAACGTCAACCAGACGTCTGGTCAGGTATCCGGAATCGGCTGTACGAAGAGCGGTATCAGACAGACCTTTACGCGCACCATGTGCAGACATAAAGTACTCCAATACGTCAAGACCTTCACGGAAGTTCGATTTGATAGGCAGCTCGATTGTATGACCTGTTGTATCGGCCATCAAACCACGCATACCGGCAAGCTGTTTAATCTGCTTGTCAGAACCACGGGCTCCGGAGTCAGCCATCATGTAGATGTTATTATATTTATCAAGACCGTCAAGCAGTGCCTTGGTCAAAATATCATCGGTGTTCTTCCATGTTTCCACAACTTCTTTGTAACGCTCTTCTTCCGTGATCAGACCACGTTTGTAGTTCTTTGTAATTCTGTCAACAGTATCCTGTGCCTGCTGAATCAGCTGTGGTTTTTCCGGAGGTACTGTCATATCGGAAATGGATACGGTCATCGCTGCCCTGGTAGAGTACTTGTAACCCATAGCCTTAATATCATCAAGGGCTTCTGCAGTCTTGGTTGCTCCGTGAGTATTGATGATTTTCTCCAGAATCTGTTTTAATCCTTTTTTACCTACGTGGAAGTCTACTTCCAGCTTTAATGCATTTTCCGGAATATCGCGGTTTACAAAACCTAAATCCTGAGGGAGAATTTCATTAAAGATGAAACGTCCCAGAGTAGATTCTACATTTCCGGTAAGCTTGCTTCCATCCGGCATGATCTTTGTCATACGAACCGTAATTCTGGTCTGTAATGTCAAAGCTTTATTTTCATAAGCAAGGATTGCCTCGTTTACGCTTTTAAATACTTTGCCTTCTCCAAGTGCGCCCGGTCTCTCCTGTGTCAGATAGTAAATACCAAGGACCATATCCTGTGAAGGAACGGCAACGGGACCACCATCAGAAGGTTTTAACAGGTTGTTAGGAGACAGCAGTAAGAAACGGCATTCTGCCTGTGCTTCCACAGACAATGGAAGATGGACAGCCATCTGGTCACCATCGAAGTCAGCGTTGAACGCAGTACATACCAATGGATGAAGCTTAATCGCCTTACCTTCTACCAATATCGGCTCAAATGCCTGAATACCAAGTCTGTGAAGTGTGGGGGCACGGTTTAACATAACCGGGTGCTCTTTAATAACTTCTTCCAGAACATCCCATACTTCCGGCTGAAGTCTTTCTACCATCTTCTTCGCATTCTTAATATTGTGAGAAGTACCGTTTGCTACTAATTCTTTCATAACGAAAGGTTTGAATAATTCAATTGCCATTTCCTTTGGCAGACCGCACTGGTAAATCTTAAGTTCCGGTCCTACAACGATAACGGAACGTCCTGAGTAGTCAACACGTTTTCCAAGTAAGTTCTGACGGAAACGTCCGGACTTACCTTTTAACATGTCAGATAAGGATTTAAGGGCTCTGTTACCCGGTCCTGTTACCGGACGTCCACGGCGTCCATTATCAATTAAAGCATCTACCGCTTCCTGAAGCATACGTTTTTCATTACGAACGATGATATCAGGTGCGCCTAATTCCAAAAGTCTTTTCAGACGGTTATTACGGTTGATGATTCTTCTGTATAAGTCATTCAGGTCAGATGTGGCAAAACGTCCACCATCCAGCTGAACCATAGGACGTAAATCCGGTGGAATAACAGGAACAACTGTCATGATCATCCACTCCGGTCTGTTTCCTGAACCGCGGAAAGCTTCTACCACTTCCAGTCTCTTAATGATTCTGGCTCTTTTCTGACCGGTAGAATCCTTCAGTCCTCTTTTTAATTCAACGGATTCCTTTTCCATGTTAATGGCTTCTAACAGTTCCTTAATGGATTCTGCTCCCATACCCACACGGAAAGTGTTTCCCCATTTTTCTTTTGCTTCCTGGAACTCTTTTTCTGTCAGAACCTGTTTGTACTGTAAATCAGTAGTTCCTTTATCCAACACAATATAATTGGCAAAGTACAATACTTTTTCCAGTACTCTCGGAGACAGATCCAGAATTAATCCCATTCTGGAAGGGATACCCTTAAAATACCAGATGTGGGAAACAGGAGCCGCAAGCTCGATGTGTCCCATACGTTCTCTACGAACGCTGGCTTTGGTTACTTCTACGCCGCATCGGTCGCAGACTACACCTTTATAACGGATTTTTTTATACTTACCGCAGTGGCATTCCCAGTCCTTGCTGGGTCCGAAAATACGCTCGCAGAATAATCCGTCTTTTTCTGGTTTCAGGGTTCTATAATTAATCGTTTCTGGTTTTTTTACTTCTCCTCTGGACCATTCTCTGATCTTATCCGGAGATGCTAAACCAATTTTGATTGCATCAAAAGTCATTGGCTGATACGTTTCATTGTTTGCTGTTTCAGGCATTGATGGTACTCCTTTCCATTGTTAGCTACCTACGTTTACTCTTCATCAAGAACTTCTTCTAGGTCTAAAAATGCTTCCTCTTCTTCATCTTCCACATCAACTAACTCGCCGTCCTCAAATTCCTGCTGGCTAAATCCGAAGTCTTCCAGAGGTTCTTCCTCATTGTAGCCCTTATCGCCTTCAATAACGGAATGCAGATCTGATTCGCCAAAATCAATCGTTTCCATGATTTCAACTTCTGTCTGGTCTTCCTTGAGTACTTTCACGTCAAGTCCCAGGGACTGAAGCTCTTTTAACAATACCTTAAAGGATTCCGGTATACCTGGTTCCGGTATATTTTCTCCCTTGATGATTGCTTCATAAGTCTTCACACGGCCGATAACATCATCGGACTTCACAGTCAGAATTTCCTGCAGTGTATAGGATGCGCCATATGCTTCCAGCGCCCAAACTTCCATCTCTCCAAAACGCTGTCCACCAAACTGTGCCTTACCGCCAAGAGGCTGCTGTGTAACCAGGGAGTAAGGTCCGGTAGAACGTGCATGGATCTTATCATCAACCAGATGATGGAGTTTCAGATAATGCATGTGTCCAATTGTAACTGAACTGTCAAAATACTCTCCAGTACGGCCATCACGCAGTCTTACCTTACCATCACGTGAAAGCGGTACACCTTTCCAGAGTTCTCTGTGTGCTCTGTTCTCATATAAGTAATCCATAACATCAGGAAGCAGTTCCTGCTCATGTTTCTCTTTAAATTCATCCCACTCCAGATTCACGTAATCATTTGCCAAATCCAGAGTATCCATAATATCAACTTCGTTCGCTCCATCAAATACCGGTGTGGATATATTAAATCCTAACGCTTTTGACGCAAGACTTAAATGAATCTCAAGTACCTGTCCGATATTCATACGGGAAGGCACACCAAGGGGATTCAATACGATGTCAAGCGGACGTCCGTTTGGCAGGAATGGCATATCTTCTACCGGAAGTACACGGGAAACAACACCCTTGTTACCATGACGGCCGGCCATCTTATCACCAACGGAAATCTTTCTCTTCTGTGCAATATAAATACGTACTGCCTGATTTACACCCGGTGATAATTCATCTCCGTTTTCTCTGGTAAATACTTTGGCATCTACGACTATACCATATTCTCCATGAGGGACTTTCAGAGAAGTATCTCTAACTTCACGCGCCTTTTCACCAAAGATCGCACGAAGGAGCCTTTCTTCTGCAGTCAGCTCGGTCTCTCCCTTAGGGGTTACCTTACCAACCAGGATATCTCCGGCACGAACTTCCGCACCGATACGGATGATACCTCTTTCATCCAGATCCTTTAAAGCGTCATCGCCCACACCAGGAACGTCTCTTGTAATTTCTTCCGGTCCTAATTTTGTGTCTCTGGCTTCTGCTTCATATTCTTCAATATGGACAGATGTATAGACATCCTCCATAACCAGTCTTTCACTTAACAATACCGCATCCTCGTAGTTATAACCTTCCCAGGTCATAAATCCGATTAATGGGTTCTTACCTAATGCAATTTCACCATTCTGTGTGGAAGGTCCGTCAGCAATAACGTCTCCTGCCTGCACATGATCGCCTTTAAATACGATCGGTCTCTGGTTATAGCAGTTACTCTGGTTACTTCTTGCAAACTTCGTCAAATGATACTCATCTTTTGAGCCATCATCATTTTTCATAACGATTGTCTTAGATGTGGAACGTTCAATTGTTCCTGCTTTTTTGGCAACTACGCAGACACCGGAGTCAACCGCTGCCTTCATTTCCATACCTGTTCCAACAACCGGTGCATCCGTTGTCAATAACGGAACTGCCTGACGCTGCATGTTAGATCCCATCAGCGCACGGTTAGCATCATCATTTTCCAGGAAAGGAATCAATGCTGTAGCAACAGAGAATACCATCTTCGGAGATACATCCATGTAATCAAATGTAGTTCTTTCATACTCCTGGGTTTCTTCTCTGTAACGACCGGAAACATTTTTATGAACAAAATGTCCTTCTTCATCCAGAGCCTCATTCGCCTGAGCAACGTGATAGTTATCTTCTTCGTCTGCAGTCATATATACAACATCTTCCGTAACACGCGGGTTAGACGGATCTGCCTTGTCAATTTTACGGTACGGTGCCTCAATAAATCCGTACTCATTGATTCTGGCATAAGTTGCCAGGGAGTTAATCAGACCGATATTGGGACCTTCAGGCGTCTCAATCGGACACATTCTTCCATAGTGGGAGTAGTGAACATCTCGAACCTCGAATCCCGCTCTATCTCTGGACAAACCACCAGGACCAAGTGCGGATAAACGTCTTTTATGTGTCAGCTCACCAAGCGGGTTATTTTGATCCATGAACTGTGACAGCTGGGAAGAACCAAAGAATTCTTTAACAGCTGCTGTTACCGGCTTAATATTGATCAGTGACTGGGGTGAAATTCCTTCCAGATCCTGTGTAGTCATACGTTCGCGTACCACTCTTTCCAGTCTGGAAAGACCAATACGGTACTGGTTCTGAAGCAATTCGCCTACTGCTCTGATACGTCTGTTTCCTAAATGGTCAATATCATCTGCATTACCAATTCCATATTCAAGATGCATATTGTAGTTAATGGAAGCAATAATATCTTCCTTTGTGATATGCTTTGGAATCAGCTCGTGGATATTCTGCTTGATTGCATATTTGACATCTTCAATATCGTCATTTTCTTCCAGTATTTTTTCAAGCACCGGGTAATATACTAACTCTGTAACACCAACTTCTTTTGGATCCACATCCACGAAATTCGTAATGTCAACCATCATGCTGGAGATTACTTTCGCATTACGTTCTTCTGTCTGAATCCAAACGAAAGGAACTGCCGCATTCTGAATATCGTCAGCCAGTGAACGTGTCACTTCGGTACCTGCTTCTGCAAGAATTTCACCTGTTGTAGTGTCTACAACATCCTCTGCAAGCACATGCCCGGAGATACGGTTGCGAAGCAGAAGCTTTTTATTAAATTTATAACGTCCAACCTTAGCAAGATCATATCTTCTAGGGTCAAAGAACATACTGGTAATAAGGCTCTCTGCACTTTCTACTGCCAGCGGTTCACCCGGACGGATCTTTTTATATAATTCCAGAAGACCTTCCTGGTAATTTTCTGATGTATCCTTTGTTAAACTAGCCAGGATCTTTGGTTCTTCTCCGAACAACTCAATGATCTCAGCATTGGTACCGATGCCGAGAGCACGGATTAATACTGTAATCGGCACCTTTCTGGTTCTATCTACACGAACATAGAAAACATCATTGGAGTCAGTTTCGTATTCCAGCCAGGCACCTCTGTTAGGAATAACGGTGGCAGAAAATAACTTCTTACCAATTTTATCATGAGCAACTGAATAATAAATCCCTGGCGAACGAACCAACTGACTAACGATAACACGTTCAGCACCATTAATTACAAAGGTACCTGTTGCAGTCATTAAAGGTAAATCCCCCATGAATATCTCATGTTCATTGATTTCGTCATTCTCTTTATTATGAAGTCTCACCCTAACCTTTAACGGTGCAGCAAATGTTGCATCTCTCTCCTTGCACTCCTCGATGGAATATTTCACATCATCTTCACATAATGTGAAATCTACAAATTCCAAACTCAGCTTGCCACTATAATCCGCGATTGGAGAGATATCTTCAAAAACTTCCTTCATTCCTTCGTCTAGGAACCATTGGTATGAGTCTTTCTGGACCTCAATCAAATTGGGCATTTCCAGAACCTCTTTTTGTCTTGAGTAACTCATACGAAAGCTTTTGCCGCTTTTGATTGGTCGTATCCTGTTTTTCTCCATTGACGTTTCACCCCTGTTCTTTCTATATAAATATAAACTATTTCCAACAACCCGGTTTTGGGCATAATGATACCCTTGGGCACAATCCTGCACAATAGTGCATCTTCCACTTTAGCATAAAGAAAAACTGCTGTCAAGCAGTTTTTTCAGAAAAAATTGGTTTTAAATTGGTACAATTTGGACATCAATAATTAGCGGCACCATAGTTTAACAGCGCGCGGGTATCTCTCCATCTGGACTCACTGGACGGACATCCCAGTACCACAGAGATGTAGGTCTTACCATTTTTACTTAATACCCCTGCAAAGCAGTGTCCGGCAAGTGTGGTCCATCCTGTTTTCCCTCCCTGGAATCCCGACATCTGTCCCAGCATATCATCCGTGCTGTATACCGTAAAGCCCCTGCCGTTTGAAAGACAGGAAAAGCTGTATGTCCTGGTTTGGATAATCTGGCAAAACAGGTTATTTTTAATGGCATAACGCAGCATCTTCGCCAGGTCCGAAGCGGATGATCCATGATTTCCCATCTCCAGTCCGTTTGGGGTGACAAAGGTTGTATTTTTACATCCAAGCTCTCTTGCTTTTTGATTCATCAGGTCCGCAAAGTTTTGTACGGAACCGCTGATATGCTCCGCAATTGCCACCGCCACATCATTATAGGAAGGCAGAAGCAATGCATACAGCAGATCCTGCATCCGGTAGACCTCTCCGGGATTCATATACAGCTTGACTTCTTCCTGGGCTGACGCATATGCCGATACGGAAACCGAATCATTCAATCCGGCATACTCCAATGCAAGTATTGCTGTCATTATTTTGGTAGTACTGGCATTGGGACGGTTTTGGTTTGCATTTTTCTGATAGATGACTTTTCCTGTCCCGGCGTCAATTAAAACCGCAGAAGGAGCAGAAAGGCTTAACGCAGAAGCACTTACCTTTTTCCCGGAAGCATCCACAAACTTGCTGCCTACAAAGGTACTCTTTACCATTGCCCCATTACTTCCCAGATAGTAATCCCCAACCCACTTATTTTTCACCATATATCCGTTATTGCCAAAATAGTACCACTTGCCGGATACTTTCTTCCAGCTGTTTTTCAGATAGCTTCCGCTTTGATTCTGATATTTCTTCCCTTTGCCGTTAGTCCGGATGCCCGGCTTCATAAATCCATATTTATCAAAGCTGTATTTAACGCCATTTATGGTAATTCTTTTATTTTTGACCACATAACCATTTTTATCAAAATAACATCGTTTGTTATTGATCGTCTTCCACTTATTTGCTATGTACTGGTTCTTATCATTTCGGAAACGCCAGCCCCTGGAAGTTTTCACAAGACCTTCCACATATTTCCCGTTTGCCTCCAGATATCGTTTTCCTACCCATCCCTGTGTAACGGCGTAACCCTTCTTATTAAAATAATAACGATTCCCATCGATGGTTTTCCACTGACTTTTCAGATATCCCTCAGAACCATTCTTATAGCGGTACCCTTTCTGGGTTTTCTTAAAACTCACTATCCACCGGCCTTTGGAATTTACGTACCGGTCACCAATCCAGCTGCTTTTTTGCAATCTGCCGCTCTTCGTATAATAATACCAGCCTGTACTTTTATGCTTCCAGGCTGCATCCGCCTGAGATACAGCTGATCCGCCCAATAACATAATCAGAATTAATGTGAACGGAATAAAAATTCGTTTCTTTAATTGGTTCATTTAACTCTACCCCCACTTCATCTTTCTAACCAGCACGCGTTTGAAAATTCATTTCCGCTATCACAAAACAAATTTAAAACACGCTCTGGCTCTTAGAAATATTATACATGATTTTATAAGATTAACCAAATCAAATTTGCCATATATAACTTTATGAAATAGGGAATTACTTTTATAAAGTTGTGCATTCTGACAGCTGTTGGTTTAACTTTGGGAGGGCACGCAGATAGCGGGAACGAATTTTAAAACACTCATTGGAGGTTTTTGTGTCTAGTGTACCCGACGTATTTATGCCGGGTGGCACTACAGATACATAAAAATGCGCCGATGCCAAGATGATCTCCTGGCACCAGCGTAATTTATTTTATGTTATCCCGCAATATGAAATTGAGCAATGATATTTGGATCAGATTGTTCCATCCCAGGTAGAAACCGTTTTTGCTTTCTTCTCTTCTTCGTCAAACCACCGGGTTGTCACTACTTTTCCTTCTGTATAGAAACGGTATCCGTCTTTTCCAAGGCAATGCAGATCTCCAAAGAAAGATTTCTTATGGCCATTGAACGGGAACATGCCCACCGGAACCGGAATACCTACATTGACACCCACCATGCCTCCGTCGGTACGCCGTGAAAATTCTCTTGCAAAATGTCCGCTCTGTGTAAAGATTACAGAACCATTTGCATAGGGATTTGCATTCATGACCGCAAGTCCTTCCTCGAAATCTTTCACGCGTTTGATGCAGAGAACCGGACCAAATACTTCTCTGTCTCCAATCGTCATTCCCGGTTTTACGTGATCAAAGATCGTAGGTCCTACATAACAGCCATTCTCATATCCCGGTACCTGAATATCTCTTCCATCTAAGATCAGTTCAGCACCCTCTTCAATGCCTTTTGCGATCCAATTTGTTACAAACTTCTTATGGCCTTCATTTACTACCGGACCCATGCCTGTTGATTTGTCGTAAGCCGGACCAACTTTGATTTCTTTAGCTTTTTCTACAATAGCACGAACCAGATCATCTGCAATATCTTCCTGGGCTACAACTACCGGAAGTGCCATGCAGCGTTCACCGGCACATCCAAATGCTGCATTAATAATACCGGCTGCTGTTCTTTCGATTGGTGCATCATTCAACACCAGTGCATGGGTTTTCGCTTCACAAAGAGCCTGAACACGTTTTCCATTTGCTGCTGCAGTTGAATAAATATGTAATCCTACTTCCGTTGAACCTACAAAAGTAATTCCTTTGATATCCGGATGTTCTAAGAACATTTCCGCTTCATTTCTGGAACAGGTTACGATATTGATTACGCCATCCGGAAGTCCTGCTTCCTTATATAATTCAGCGATGCGCATACAGGTCTGAGGTGTAAATGTTGCGGCCTTTATTACAATGGTATTTCCACAGGCGATGCACATTGGTGTCATCCATCCCATAGGAATCATTGCCGGGAAGTTAAATGGAACTATTCCTGCAAATACACCCAGGGGTTCACGATACATTACCGTATCAAAACCGGAGGAAGCATCCATGAGACTTTCACCCATCATCAATGATGGTGCAGAAATCGCCTGTTCCGTTCCTTCTTTTGCTTTCAGGACATCTCCTTCTGCCTCAACCCATGCCTTGCCATTTTCTCTTGCAACCAGTTCTGTCAGTTCATCCATATGGGTGATCAGCAGATCTCTCAGCTTATAAAGAATCTGTACACGTTTGATTACAGGTGTTCCTGACCAGCCCGGATAAGCTGCCTTTGCTGCTGCAATGGCTTCTTCCACTTCTTCGGAGGTACAGCAAGGTACTTTTGCAGTAATTTCGCCGGTACTTGGATTGCAGGCATCCGTATAACGTTCCGTCTTAGATTCTTTAAACACACCATTTACATAATAACCCAGTTTCTTAACATCGCCCATGATAAATCCTCACTTTCATATTTGTGGTAAACTATTGTAATTTCTTGATTATATTTTGGATATATCTAATATTATCACAGAACTTAACCAAAATCAACACAAACTTTTCGTTATTTTATTCACAAAATAATCAGGATATTATCTGTGAGCACTTATGTGTTCCTAATCTTCAATTATCTATATATTTTTATGATTGGCGGGCTTTGGTGCGCCTCAGAACTGCATATCTTCCTTACTGATAATTCATTACACAATATCAGCTATTCAATACATGCCCTGTCTTAGTTTTTACGTCTATTGGTATAATACGAATTATAAATATATCAGGAGGAAACAGATATGAGAAAGAGAAATTATTTACAGAAACTATTTATTTTGGCAATTTTATCACTTATGTTTACCCTTGTGCTGGGAATGACAGCACTGGCAGCATCCAAGACGTCGTCACTTCGCAATAACAAATGGTATACGGATAAAAGTTATGGCAATAAACAGACAGTATATCATAAGATTAAAGTTACAAAACCAGGTCTGATTTCTGTCTCGGGATACCGCTTTAGTACATACACCAGTTATAAATGGCCTATGGGAATCCGGTTATGCAACAGTCGGAAAAAGGAATTAGATACTTTTACAAAATATACTTCGGGAAGCAACAGCTCAAAACAGTACTATTGTGTGAAAAAGGGAACTTACTACATTAAAACAAATGACAGCAGCTACAAATTAAAATACAGTTTTAAAGCAATTTCGGATAAAAGTGGTTCGAAACAATCCAATGCAAATAACCTTCCCCGTAATAAAACGGCACAGGGAACCCTGTTACTGGGTGAATCCCCTTCTAAATCTGACTGGTACAAAATCGTTTTACCTGCACCGCAAAGGATCAGTTTTACATACGGTGCCTTGGCTAATAACAACTGGATAGAATTTAAAATCGTATCGGCAAGCCCCTATATTAGGATAGATAATGCATCAACTTATCGGGTAAATTCTACTAAGACAGAAACTACCCAATCTGTATTTCCTGCTGGTGTCTATTACATTCAGGTATTCCGGGAAGGTTATAAATCCGCGTGCAATGGTTCCTATACTTTAAAATGGAAATAAACGTGCACTTTACAGACCAGGAAAACATTTCAAGTTCATAAAGAAAAAAAATCCCCGCAGACACCTGGAACCCAGGAATCTGCGGGGATTGCTAATCATCAAATTATTTTAATGTAACTTTAGCGCCTTCTGCTTCTAATTTAGTCTTTAATTCTTCAGCTTCTGCTTTAGAAACGCCTTCTTTAACAACCTTAGGAGCTCCGTCAACTACTTCTTTAGCTTCTTTTAAGCCTAAGCCTGTAGCTTCACGAACAACTTTGATAACTTTAACTTTGTTTGGTCCAACTTCTGTTAATTCAACGTCGAACTCATCTTTTTCTTCTGCTGCTTCTGCTGCTCCGCCTGCTGCTGCTACTACAACACCTGCTGCTGCAGATACACCAAATTCTTCTTCACATGCTTTTACTAAGTCGTTTAATTCTAATACAGATAATTCTTTGATAGCATCAATAAATTCTGCTGTTGTTAATTTTGCCATTTTATTTTCCTCCATATAATTTTTAAATTTTTTACGGATACCCGATTTCCCGGTTCCAAGTTTACGTTGAATTCTTAAGCTTCTTTTGCTTCTGCAATCTGATTAAGAACACGAGCAAGATTTGTAATAGGTGACTGGATACTTCCAAGTAACTTGCCAAGAAGTTCTTCTCTTGACGGAACGGAAGCTAATGCCTGTACGCCTGTCTCATCGTAGTAAGCTCCTTCTACGACACCTGCGATCAATTTGATAGCCGGAACAGTCTTTGCATGTTTTGCTAAGATTCTTGCCGGAGCAGTTGCGTCTTCTTTCGAAATTGCAATTGCATTTGGTCCTTCCAGATGTTTGCCGAGTGCTTCGCAATCTGTATCTTTGAATGCAAAGTTCATCATTGTATTTTTGTATACTTTGTAAACAACGCCAGCTTCTCTAAGCTCTTTACGAAGAGCTGTGTCCTGTTCCACGCTGATTCCACTGTAAGTTACTAAAATAACTGATGCTGCATCTTTGATATTTGCGCTAATCTCTTCAACAACTGGTTTTTTAAGTTCAACTTTTGCCATGAATGGTGCACCTCCTTATGTTAGTATGTGTACCGCCGTAAAAAAACCTCTTTGTGCAAGACAAAGAGGTTTCATAAATCATTCTTATAAGAACTCATTACTCCTCGGTAGGCGTTTTCACCTTATGCCTTGCGGCACCTACTGTCTTCGGCAGTTTTCTAATAGACTATAGCATAGTATGTCTGAATTTGTCAAGCAGATTTTAACATTTTTTCTACTCATCTTACTCTTTAATTTTTTTATGGAACTCCTGTAAGGAATGAACCTCTAAACGATCTCCCTTTTTCACTGCCTTAATTCCTTCTGCCGTAGCTTTTGCGCCAGCCATAGTTGTCATATAAGGAATTTTATCCTTAATAGCAGCTTTACGGATATAGCTGTCATCTGTTGCACCTTTTTTATCAATCGGTGTATTGATGATCATTTGAATCTTTTTATTTGTAATGGCATCCAGGATATTCGGTCTTCCTTCATTGATCTTGGAGATCTTTTCCACTTCAAAGCCTGCTTCCTTAATCAGTTCATAAGTGCTTCCGGTAGCCATCAGTTTGAATCCGCAGTCATGAAGCCCCTGTGCAACTTCTTTTACTTCCGGCTTGTCTCTGTCACTTATGCTGAGCAATGCAGTGCCTTCTAACGGAAGTTTGGTCTGGGTAGCTTCCTGCGCTTTATAGAATGCTTCTCCAAAGCTTTCAGAGATACCAAGTACTTCTCCTGTAGAACGCATTTCCGGTCCTAATAACGGATCCACTTCCGGGAACATATTAAATGGGAACACAGCTTCTTTGACACCGTAGTGTGTAAACTTCTTCTCTTTTAATGACAGAACCGGAGATGGTCTTCCCGTTAAATGTGATGTCATAATATCTGTAGCAAGTTTTACCATTTTGATATTACATACTTTGGATACAAGCGGTACTGTTCTGGAAGCACGTGGATTAGCTTCAAGTACATATACCACGCCGTCTTCAATCGCATACTGCATATTCATAAGTCCGACTACATTCATCTCTGCCGCAATCTTTCTTGTATAATCCTTAATTGTTTCGATCTGCTCTTCTGTCAGGTTCTTAGAAGGAAGAATACATGCGGAGTCACCGGAGTGAACACCTGCAAGCTCAATATGCTCCATCACTGCCGGAACAAATACATTGGTTCCATCGCTGATGGCATCTGCCTCACACTCAGTAGCATGATGTAAGAATCGGTCAATTAATATCGGTCTGTCCGGAGTAACTCCAACCGCTGCCTTCATGTAGAATGTCAGAGCTTCATCATCATGAACCACTTCCATGCCTCTGCCGCCCAGTACATAAGAAGGACGTACCATTACCGGATATCCGATCCTATTAGCAATCGCAAGTGCTTCCCCTACGTTTACTGCCATTCCAGCTTCCGGCATTGGAATGTTCAGCTTCTTCATCATATCGCGGAACAGGTCTCTGTCTTCTGCCAGGTCGATTGTTTCCGGTGTTGTTCCAAGAATATTTACACCGGCTCTCTTCAGGTCATTTGCCAGATTTAACGGGGTCTGACCGCCAAACTGTGCGATAACACCTACCGGTTTTTCTTTCTCATGGATGCTGAGCACATCTTCCAGAGTCAGCGGTTCAAAATACAATTTGTCAGAAGTATCATAATCCGTTGACACCGTCTCAGGATTACAGTTTACAATAATCGTCTCAAAGCCTAATTCTTTTAATGCAATTGCAGCATGTACGCAGCAGTAATCAAATTCAATCCCCTGTCCGATACGGTTTGGTCCACCACCTAGAATCATAATCTTAGGCTTATCACTGTTAACCGGGCTTTCGTCTTTCATATGGTAGCTGGAATAGTAATATGCAGAATCCTTGGTCCCGCTTACATGAACCCCTTCCCAGGCTTCTGTAATTCCGGCATCAATCCTTGCAGATCTTATTTCATCTTCTGTCACTTCCAGAATCTGGCTCAGGTATTTATCTGCAAATCCATCTAACTTTGCCTGTTTTAATACATCTGTCTGTGGGACACTGCCTTTTGCAGCTTTTAACACTTCCTCTTCTTCGACCAGTTCTTTCATTTGTTCAATGAAGTAATGTTTAATCTTCGTTAATTCAAATAATTCCTCTACGGAAGCTCCTTTTCTAAGGGCTTCGTACATAATAAACTGGCGTTCGCTTGTTGGAACGGCAAGCATTTTCAAAAGTTCTTTCTTCGTCTTAGAATCAAAATCCTTTGCATTGCCCAGTCCGTATCTGCCGGTCTCAAGACTTCTGATTGCCTTCTGGAAAGCTTCTTTATAAGTCTTACCGATGCTCATTACTTCACCAACTGCGCGCATCTGTGTACCCAGTTTATCCTCAGATCCTTTAAATTTCTCAAATGCCCAGCGTGCAAATTTAATTACAATGTAATCTCCGCCCGGAACATACTGGTCCAGAGTGCCATATTTTCCGCATGGGATTTCATCTAAGGTCAAACCGCTTGCCAGCATTGCGGAAACCAGTGCAATTGGGAATCCGGTTGCTTTAGATGCAAGTGCCGAGGAACGTGATGTTCTTGGATTGATTTCAATTACGATAATACGGTCACTGACCGGATCATGTGCAAACTGAACGTTGGTACCGCCAATTACTTCAATCGCTTCCACGATTTTATAAGCCTGTTCCTGAAGTCTTTTCTGAACTGCCTCTGATATGGTCAGCATCGGTGCGGAACAGAAGGAATCACCCGTGTGTACGCCCAAAGGATCGATATTTTCGATGAAACATACCGTAATCATGTTGTTCTTAGAATCACGAACAACTTCTAACTCCAGCTCTTCCCAGCCGAGAATGGATTCTTCAACCAGTACCTGGCCTACCAGACTTGCCTGTAAGCCTCTGGCACATACCGTCTTTAACTCTTCTACATTATAGACCAGACCGCCGCCGGCACCACCCATGGTATAAGCAGGTCTTAATACTACGGGATATCCCAGATTGTCAGCAATTTTCAAAGCCTCTTCTACTGTATATGCCACTTCGCTTTTTGCCATTTCGATTCCCAGGCTGTCCATCGCCTTTTTGAATTCGATACGGTCTTCTCCACGCTCGATGGCATCTACCTGAACACCGATAACTTTCACATCATATTTATCTAAAACGCCTGCCTTTGCCAGTTCGGAACACAGATTCAGCCCGGACTGTCCGCCAAGGTTTGGCAATAATGCATCCGGACGCTCTTTTTCAATTATCTGAGTCAGACGTTCTACATTTAATGGTTCAATATAAGTAATATCCGCTGTTTCCGGATCTGTCATGATCGTTGCCGGATTGGAATTTACCAGAACAATTTCATAACCAAGGTTTCTTAACGCTTTACACGCCTGTGTTCCGGAATAGTCAAATTCGCATGCCTGTCCAATGATGATAGGACCGGAACCGATAATAAGTACTTTGTGAATATCATTTCTCTTCATGGTTTTACCTCTCATAATATCTATTTGTATACTATACTACACAAAATCATTAGGTCTATTATACGTTATTGTAAGAGATGTGTAAATATATAATTTAATCCCATGACAAAGTTTTGCCACAAAGAACTTTTAAAAATGTCTTTCTGACAGACGTGCATTCCGGTTTGCTTAAGATTCAGGCACGCTCTCTTCGTTTATACTTTCTGAGAACCGTTTCAAAATGCTCAAGCATTTCTTCCCTGGCATAAACCGTGGTTCCCTCTTTCAGGGTTTCCATATAATCCTGCAGCATATCATACGTTTTCTTTTCACTGATCACAACTCTCTGGCTCTTGCCTTCTCCATTTCTTACGAACACCTGTGCCTGATCCTTGTCAAATGCTTCCATGTAAATATTTTTCATGGTTCCTGCATCGTCCATGCGCAGCATGTAGCCTTCTGAGCTGCCTTTTTTTATCTCTGTATAGACTTTCTCCAGAATCTGATATGTATGCCGGTGTCCCAGGGGATGATGCTCTGCATCCGGTCCGCCGACAATTGTCCCCTGTCTTGCAAACTCCTCAAGCCCCGTATCCGGAAAGTAAAACCTGAATTTTCTTTTCTCCTGTATTTCTCTTATATCCCGACTGTTTTCATTCATCATCTCACTACCTCCACCAGATAGATTGTATGGTTACTTTTTATCCGTCAAATCATTCTTTTTTGTATAAGCTTTTAGCAATAAGTACTATTATAACATGTTAACACTTTCATAACAACATCCGATCGAACGTGTGACCGCTTTTTGTATAAAATAAAAGAGTATCCTTCCAATGGGATACCCTTCTCTGACTTATTTACGTTAATTTCCTGTATGCTCTTTCATTGCTTCCAGATCCTTTTTATCACATTCTCCAATTCCATATCTCGCCATTTCATAATATTCGGTCATAGTCAGACCATTTGGCGCCTCTGAAAATAATTCCCTGCGTATTTCTTCCGGAGTCCTGGATGCCGGCAGCTGTCCGCCTTTCTTCATTCTGCTTTTTACATATCTTTTATACATTTTTCTGATTTTCATATTATTGCTGCCGGTTAACAGTTCCCGGATTGTCCACCTCTTTTTGTGCTTCGGTTCTTTTTCCTCTTTCCACAGAAAGGTGCTGGACTCCTGGATCTCTTCCACGGGCTTCTTCTGCTGAAATTTCCGGTAAAGGCGGTAAATTCCATAGGCTGCCAGAAATACAATCCCTGCAGTTACAGCTGCTTTTAACACGATTGTAAAAATCTGCTCCAGCATCTCCATCCATGAGCTTTTTTCACTGATTCCCTGGGGGAACATCTCCGCTATATTGTTCTGGGGCTGTAATGCCTCTGACTGAGGCACCTCATTTGACTCTTTTAAAAAGAGTGCCAGAATCCACCCCACAATCCCCAGCAGTATATTCTTTAAAGCATTGAGGATATGATCCGGTGACAAATCTTTAAACAAAAAAATTGCCAAAGCGCCGCAGAGCAGAAAAGCCAGCATCATAACATTTCCTACCCATTGAATCCGTTCATAGGGAATACTGGTATTTCTTTTATTCTTTACAAAAAAATCCCGCATATTTTCTAAATATATGAGAATCATTTCCGAAAGCCCAAATATGCTCACTGCAAGCACGCTGATCTGCTTCAGGATTTCACTGCCGGTATAGCTTCCTATTCCATAGGCTGCCAGAAATATCCCTGCCCATGCAAGCCAGGGCCGCTCCTGTTTTTGCTGGATCCGCAGAAACAGCGAAACGACGGCTGCAAGCCCGGTGACAAATGCCAGAAGCAAAGCCGCAGGTTTCTCCGGAATCAAAAAATACATTCCTGTGGTTATCAGTACGTGCAGTGCGAGGAATATGGTAAAATTCCCAATTGTCTTTCGCAGAATATAGAATATTACAATAGGAACCATATACACTGCCCCTTTTAAGAACCACTGCGTCCCAAGAATATTCCCTTTCCATAGTCCGGCAAGTGCAGATGCATAAATGATATAGTACAGGCATACCTGTGCCACAATTTCCATAAATGCCGTATGAAACTGGCATTTCCCTGCTTTTTTCACTCCTTTGAACAATTTAATCACCTGCCTTTCACTTCGCTCAACCGCCTTTTTCCACTTCCCAGAAAATGATATCCCCTGCAATTCCGGGATGCATCTCTGCTAACGTTCCGCGATACACGGGTGCGATCCATATGGAACCTCTGCTCTGCTGCTTTAGCCTTAAAAAGTCTTCCTGCAGTTCTTCCCTGCAGCTGGTGGATACAAACACATAAAGGATATTTTCCCTTTTCCGGCTGCAGATTTCCTCCATCTGATCATGAAAGCGCCCGGCTTCCAGTGTCAGATCAATTCTTGCCAGCTGTTCATCCAGCATTTCCCCATGTGCCTCTCCACTGCCGGACCGGAGATACAGGCTCTCTTTTGTTATTTTATCTTTTCCATTGGATATAAACTGAACCGGAACCCCCTGTTCCAAAAACCGGCCTGCTAAGGTACTTACGATGCGGATGCCCTCTTCCAGCAGATCATCGTGATGCCATATGGTATCCTGGTCCGCATTAAACAGAAAACAAATCGCCTGAGAGGCGGTGGCATCATGCACATTTACCATGTAGGTGCTATTCTTTGCGGATATTTTCCAATTAATGCTTTTCATGGAATCAAAACTTTGATATTCCCGGATACCTGCAAATGCAAAAGGGTCTTCCTGGAGATACTTCCTGGTCTGTATATTTCCCATAATCTGTTCATAGGGCGCATCGATCTGCTTCAGATCTGCCTTTGCCGGAAATACATAGAGCCTCGCCCTGTTCTCACAAGTGCTGTAGTACTCTCCGGAGAACCAGATATCACCCGCAGTGAGATCTAAATCCTTCACATCATATAACCCCCGCTTTGCGCAGGCAACCTGATGTCGGCGCACAATTTTCTGATAGGGAAAGAGGGAAAATATATCACATTTATAGCAGTAATCCGTCACTTTCATATTTTCTTCTTTATCAAAATGCAGTCCTTTATCCGTCTTGAACATTACTTTCAATGTGGGCAGAATCATCCATTTCCGGTTGCTTACCACTTCATATAGTATGGTTTCACTGCCCTCAGTGACTGCACGGTTTTCAAAGGACACCGATGCACTCAGCCCTTTTTTCCAGTTCTTCTCATATACAACACGCTGTATCAAATAAACCATAAATAGGCCTATTACTATCAGGATAATTTTCATATTTCACCCCCGTCCCCGGACAGAATTGTAATCCAGCCCTTACTTTTCCCAATTCTCAGTAGGGACAGGCACCTGGTCCAGTATTTCTTTTATTGTATTTACTGTATTCTGCGCCCGGTTTATACCGCCGTACATCACCACCCGGTGTGCCATTACCGGAACTGCAAGGACTTTCACATCCTCAGGTATCACATAACTTCTTCCCTGAACCACGGCATAGGCCTGTACCGCTTTTACAAATGCCAGGGTTCCCCTGGGACTGACGCCCAGTTTGATTTTATCGTGATTTCTGGTTCGGGTAATCAGCGCAAGGATATATTCCCTGACCGCAGTATGGACAAATACTTCTCTATGTACCTGACTCATAGAAAGCAGGGTATCTTTCGTGCATACCGGCTCTATTTCATCGAACGGATCACCTTTAATAAAACGCTCTATCATCTGCAATTCCTCTGATTCTTTTGGAAGCCCCATGGACAGCTGCATTAAAAAACGATCCAGCTGTGCCTCCGGTAAGGGATAAGTCCCGGCTGTTTCAATGGGATTCTGAGTGGCAATAACCAGAACCGCCTCCTCCAGACGCATCGTCTCGCCGTCTACCGTTACCTGCTTTTCCTCCATACATTCCAGCAGGCTGGACTGGGTTCTGGGTGTTGCTCTGTTAATCTCATCCGCCAGCACAATATTGGCAAAAACCGGCCCTTCACGATACACAAATTCTCCATGCTTTTGATTATAGTAGTGAATCCCTGTGATATCCGACGGAAGTAAATCCGGTGTAAACTGGATCCGGCTAAAGGGCAGATCCAATGACCTGGCAAGGGATTTCGCCAGCTTCGTCTTCCCCGTTCCCGGAACATCTTCCAGCAGTATATGTCCCCCCGACAGCAGCGCTGTCAATACCAGGTCTATGACTTCTGACTTTCCGATCATAACTTTATTGATATTTTCCTTTATGGTTTTTAAAACTGATGCCGCCTGAACGATCTCCATTTATTCCTGTCCTCCTGTTTGCATTTACGCCTGACGCTAACACGTTGTATGATAATCACGATTTTCGTACTGCTTTTATTTTACTACGAATGAGGGAAAAATACTATTTTATTTAGTCCGAACGATTGCGTAAATTTACCTTCGGAAATAATGGTGTAGAGTTCACCCACGATGCGCTGATAAAGTATCAGGCAATGACTTATATATTTAATATACCTCTTTTGCGTATGCAAAGCAAGCCCAGTTTTTCTGAGCCGGTTCTATGTTTCCTCATTTTTTCATTATTATGTACACTTTTACAATCCCCATATATGCGCATTGAAATACATGATTTTTTTATTCTGCAATGACAGATTATGGCTTATGCTTTCTGTGTACTTTCCAAGTTCTCCATGTCTGTTTTTTTCTGACTGTATTATTTGCGTACTGCTCAATACCGCATACGCTTCCCCTACCGCCTTTGGCAGATCCTTTTTTTGGTATCTTACCAATTCCAGCATTTCTCCTCCGTTTTCATTATAGGCTCTTAATTGTGCCATTTTTGCTGCTCCTGTCATACTCCAACCCATCGGCCTTGAACTCATTCTGCTGGATAATACATGGCTCACATGGCCTTCTGTACTGCTTCCTTTTACTCCGTCTTTATGGTTTAAACGCAGCCTGGCTGCTGTCCAGTTCGACAGGATATATGCTTTTGCTTCTGACATTCTCTTTGTTTCATTTTCGTTTTCCCGATAGCCTTCCAGTCTTTCTACGATTCTTTCAAACTCTTTTTTTGTCTTACTCCTGATTGCTGTCCGCAGTTCATTTGCCGCATCCTCCCTGTTGTCCTTCATATGGCTCGTCAGCCTGGTCAGATATTTTTCCAGATGAAATTCATCCAGCACATACGTTATACCCGCAATTCGCTTCCTTCCTGATTTAATCCATCCCCCTCCATCTGCATTCAGATAGATTTTCTTGACCTTATCGAGCTCATATTGATTATTTATATATTCATAGACTTCGTCCCAAAATCGATTGTTTTCCTCTCCATGGCTCACACTGCAGAAGTAGTACGGGTTTATCAGTTTATGACGTTTGCTCTTGGGTGCCTCTTTCTCGATTCCCTCATGAACGTAAACCAGTTTGGTTATCAGACAGTTATTCTTCTGGTGATTCTCATTTTCGGTCAGATCGCCTTTCTTATCACGAAACTGGAGAGAAGCATGGTCTTCATCTGCTTCAATATACAGATAATCAACCTCTTTTTTCTTCTTTGGTTTTTCTTCATTTTTGGGGAATTTCAATCCATGAATTTTATTTTTTACGGTCTGTTTCTTCACATTCCCTGTCAGGCTGCTTTCTTCTCCTCCCCGTCTATAGGAAGTCTGCACAGCTTCCTTTAACATGCGTGCTAACGCGTCCTCCGTAATACGCTCGTTTCTTTCCAGACCAAGAATCCGGTCCAGCAGGTATTCACTCTTACCGGTCTCTTTATTCGTGAACAGTGTCTTTTTAAATGTTACTGCCCCAAGCGATGTGAGCAGTTGTTTTGTTTCATGGGATTCTACTGCCCAGTGCTGCAGCCGTTTCTGGCTCTTTCTGAGCATCTCGTTCATACTTTCCAAGGATTCCTGGATCATCCTTAATCCCAGATTATGCAGCTCATCGGTCAGGCTGAGGACATACTCAGCTAGCTTTAATGGCTCTTTCATAAATTCATTTTCCAGTTTTTCAAATTTATTGATGCATTTTTCTTCAAAATATCTTATACTGTTAATCATAGAGAACACTTCCTTTGTATGTATTTGGTTTGGTCGCCTAATACATTTTAACACAAAGTAGTGTTCTCTTTTTATATTTTCCATCAATCCGAATAAAATTTTACGCTAGCTAGTCCGAACAAAATAAATCTATGCGGCTATAAAAGGGTAAATCGGGATTTTGCTGATTAAAGCGCTTTGTAGATGGGAGAGTATTTGTTGTATTGCTTAAAAAATATAAAAAAAGGGGGCCACCGCATTAAAACTTAATGCGATGACCCCTTTATAAGGGTTTATGCAAATTTTGCTGTGTTAAGCTTCACACCAGGACCCATTGTAGGAGCTACTGTTACACTCTTTAAATACTGTCCTTTCAGTGCTGAAGGTTTCGCTTTTATAATTGCACCCATAAGCGTCTGGAAGTTGTCCGCTAACTGCTCCTCTGTAAAAGAAGCTTTTCCGATTGGCACGTGGATAATGTTTGTTTTATCTAATCTGTACTCAATCTTACCTGCTTTGATTTCCTGAACTGCTTTTGTTACGTCCATCGTTACGGTACCAGCTTTTGGGTTTGGCATTAAGCCTTTTGGTCCAAGTACACGACCAAGAC
>OBXO01000645.1_pt1 | contig 23801 bp, 19 predicted proteins | sample 1501431 | NCBI WGS metagenome assembly OBXO01 (sample SAMEA2580163, study PRJEB22360) | human gut metagenome | biome: human gut; feature: human-associated habitat; material: faeces | place: Denmark | collected 2008/2010 | reverse complement strand
TATTTAATGTTTATCCTGAATTAATGGAAGAATTTAATATTTTGGATGAGTATGAATTACATAATATTATAAAGAAAAATGTTGATAAATTGCCGATGAAATTATCTTTAGGCAGGATGCCTTTTATTTCCATTGGAGAATCAGACAGAGAACAGCAGACCATAGAGTTTTTATACAGAGTAGCTCCGATTGAATTTTATGCTTTTGGTAAAGCATATGAGGAAGAATTTGGTGTCAAAAGCGAAACAGCATTGGCTAACTTTACACCTTTTATCAATAAATATTACAATAACGGTATGTTTTCGGTGGACTATAAGATTATGACAGATGCCGAATATAAAATAATGGGGAATAAACTGATTAATGAGTTTTATTTTATCGAAGATATAGAAAATATCTATATGGAAACATTCCCAAAAGGAGACAGGGAAAAAGTAAATCCATATACATTAAAAACAATGGGATTTCTTGTGTATGTAGATTATGTTATAAAAAATACTTATCCCAATGGAGAGGAGTATTTCAAAGCACTTCTACTTAAGAATGATATTACGGATCTTGATATGTTTGACAGGCGTTTTAAATACAATCAAAGTTTTGAATGTGTTCTGGAGGGGATGCGCATTCATTGTGACATTTTGGAGTTTGAAAGAAATAAGTATTTGACTTATGGAAGTTTTTGTGAAAAAGCTTCGGATATATCACAAGAAGATTTTAAACAATTTGCATACGATGCAGCAAATTATGATAACGAAGAATTTTTTTCAATAAAATCTATCAGGAAAAATGGATTTACAAGCAAATTGGATAAGCTAGGATATAGTGATTGGTTTTATGGTGCATTACTACGTAGTAATAAAGACATTCGTTATAGCAAGGTAGGAGGCGGATTCCTGTTTAGCCATATAGGGAGGCAGTTTACGCGCGGGGATTTCTTTTTGCATATAATGAAAAAGTTGAAGAAAATAGACATAATGGAGTTTATCCGCTATATACAGGAGGAATATGGATTGAATTTTGACCGGTATGATATAACACCAATTATTGGGCAATCTAGTATGCACTATGATCCTAAGCTGGAGAAAATTTATCTGAACAAAGAAGTATATTATGATGATATTTAGCATGTATATTTTGGAGCAGCTTATGCCTGTATTTTAGCTTAGGAATAATAGTGTTTTAATTTAAAAATAAAATTCTCTTGATCATAATTTTCTTGAGACAATAAGACAGAGAGCCATGAAAGAGTAGCACACATCATTAATGTGAAGAACGCTTAAAGGTGGTTCTCTATTTTATTACGTCTCTTTCTTTCACAAATTCTACAATTAATTCTACAACAATAATTCCACCCATTCCATCCCACCCCTCCAATCAATAAACTTTCTTCCTGTTAACACCCAGTTAACATCCAATATGCTAAGCTGTGCTTATTGTACACATATAAGAAAATATTTTATTTACAAAAACACAGCTTTTGAAAGGAGCAAACACAAATGCTATCACTAGAAAATATAAAAAAACAATTTGGAAATGAAATTGTGCTGAATGGTGTCAATGCCCAGTTTGATTGTGGATTAAATTTTATTATTGGTCCTTCTGGATGTGGGAAGTCTACTTTGTTAAAAATAATTAGTGGAATGGATCATGATTTTACAGGAGATTTGTTGTTTCATGACAAGTCGCTGAAGGATTTTAGCAGGCAGGATATGACCAATTTTTATTACAGTTCAATTGGATTTGTCTGGCAGAATTTTCGGCTTGTTAATTATTTGACTGTTGAAGACAATATTAAGTTGATTTCTAATTTGCTGCCGGTGAGCTGTGGGGAAAAGAAAAAAGATTGAAAGAGACGCTGAAGAAATTAGGTATACAAAAATTAGCAAATGTAAAGGTTGGGAAACTTTCGGGAGGGCAGAAACAGAGAGTGGCAATTGCCAGGGCGATCATTAAAGATCCTGACGTTATAATAGCGGATGAGCCGACTGGTGCATTAGATGCGGAATCTTCGAAATCTATTATGAACGAATTAAGGAAGATTGCGAAAAACAAGCTGGTGATTATTGTAACACATGATAAAAGCCTGATTGATCATAACTGCAGCTGCTTTATCCTGAAAAATGGAAAGTTGGAAGTATTAAAGCAATCCAATACATGTGTACCCCCTGGTTTTAAGCGCAGAATAAATAAGCCCTCTTTAGGTGGGAAGGATACGATTATCCAGGCTGGGAAAAACATCAGGGGTTTATCTTTGAAGTTTCTCTTAAGTGGAGTTGTGCTGATCTTATCTTCTTTTTTATCGCTTCTTAACTTCAGCGGTGAGATACAAAATGTACAAGATGAGATTTATAATGAGTTAGTGGATGAAAGGGGGGAGGGAATTCGGGATATTCGTCTTTTGACAGATTCGCTGAGTTCTGGCGGAGATTTTGACGGCCAGCAGCTGACGCAGGATGTTTATGAAGTGTTTGATCTCTTAAAGGATGATGATCGGATTGAATTTATGTATACCAGGGAGCCGGTTTGGGATATAACCGTGGACATTGAGGACCTGGTTTCCGATTATAATCCAAAAAGCAGCAGAATTGCCCCGTCGATTCAAAAACTGGCAGCAGGTAAGATGGCTGCTCCTGATCAGCAGGAAATTGTTATACCTCAGACCTTATTAGATAAATTCCATTTAACTGCAGATGAAGTAATTGGCAAAAAGCTTGATTATTCAGGAGTTATACGAAAAAGAAGCATGGATTCTGAAAAAAGGGTTTCCCTAAATGATTTAACCATAGTGGGTGTTGCGGATACAAGATTTTATAATCAGGTGGATTTAGATGACTGTTTTATTTTAAGTGTGAATGCTACAAAAGACATTTTGGAACAGGCGGGGATTGATCTATCCAGTTTAGATGCGATTATTCGTGTTAAAAGTATAGATGACATTTTAGACGTTGTGGATGATTTGCAAATGGCGGGATATGTTCCGCAGGGTGACTTCAGTATGATCGAAGATATGTTAAAGTTGAAGTCTACAAATGAAAGCCAGGGTTCAATGGTGTCCACAATTCTGTTTGTTTTATCGGTTGTAACCAGTGTTTCATTAACGATAATCAATACATACCTGAGGAAAAGTGAATATGCAATTTTAAAAATGAATGGGTATAGCAGCAGTAATCTTTTGAAAATAACCTTAATGGAATACGTAGAATTGTCTCTGCTTTCCAGTATCGCATTTGCAGGCGCGATGCCTTTGTTAAATTTAATTAGTTCAAGGACATTGGAATTATCCATTTCAAGCTTTCGCGCTCTGGTATTGGGATGTGGAATTACGATGATGCAGGGTGTGCTTATTGGTCTCGTATCATCTGTAATTTCGTCGAAAATCAAGCCATAAAAAAACATGAAATCAGGAGAAGTACAATGATTAAGTTAAAAAGCATTACCAAGGCATTTGGGCAGAATAAGATTTATAAAAATACAAATTATACTTTTAAAGAAAACTGTCTGACTTGCTTTTTAGGGGCGAGCGGTTCTGGCAAGACAACTTTACTGAACCTATTGGCTGGTTTTGACAGGGATTATTCAGGAGAGATTGAGGCTGAGCAAACAAATTTAAAAGAAAGTTCTTTAGATGAATTATGCACCTATCGCTTTAATAATATCGGGTTTGTTTTTCAAAACTATAATCTGCTGAAAGGTTATTCAGCGGTAGAGAATGTAATTATGGGACTGCATTTAGACAGGGATATAACCGATGAAGAAAAGTATAAAAAAGCTTATGAAATTCTAAAAGATATGGGATTATCGGATAAATCGGACGAAGCTATTGATCATCTGAGCGGTGGACAAAAGCAAAGGGTTGCTATAGCCAGGGCGCTTATAAATGATCCGGGTATTATTTTAGCTGACGAGCCAACGGGGGCATTGGATGAAGATACGACAAAGACGATTATGAAACTTTTGAAAAAAATATCCAAAGACCGGATGGTAATTGTAATTACGCACGATGAAAATTTTGCTGATTATGCGGACGAAGTTATTTGTCTGGAACAGAGTAATATAAAAGTTTTAAAAGAAAAAGAAAAGGAAAATGATACAAGTGAGATTTTATCCTACAGGGATACTGTTAAGATACCGAAGCTAAATAATAAAGCGGCATGGAAAATCAGCATGAAGAATTTTAAGATCCATTTTTGGAAGTTTGTGATAATTATGTTTTTATTTGCATTTGGTTCCTCTGCATTTATTTGTTCTTTAAGTTCAAAGGGCATTATAACGAAAGGGATTCATGATTTTCAGCGAAAAAATGCTTTTTATTCCAAAGGGTCTGTCACAGGAGTCGCTGACAAACCTGCTGATTCATTTGAAAAGATAAAGGATATGGATGGCATTGATGATGTGTATTATCAGTACAATTTAGATGATATTGCAGTAAAATATGGAGATGTATCTCAAAAAATTGATTCAAAGTATCCGACTATTACTGCGGGGATTTCAATGACATATGGTGCTATGCCCACAGATGATGAAGCAGAAATTGCACTTTCAGCCAGTCTGGCTTCAAAATTTAACAGGCAAATTGATCAATTAATCGGTGAATATGTGGATTTTGAATACATGAATAAGGGCGGGAAAGCCCAAAGTGTCAAGTTACGGGTAAGCGGTATTTCCAATGACCAGTATGACAACTTTACATTAAGTACAAATATAGAAAAGAAAATCTATGAAAATTCAAATATTCAGGATCCGGTTGTTTTAACTTTTCATATTATAAGCTTTAATGATATACCCCAGATAGATCAGGAACTTCAGAAAGCAGGCTTGAATGTACAGACCAAGGCAAAAGAAGTGATTGCATTTAAAGACAGTTTTGAAAGCACGATAAAGTTATTCTCTACATTGTCAACACTAATTTTAGTCGTATTTTTGCTTATTGGTTTTGCTATTATTTATAAAGTTTCTATAGATCGATATGCTGAAATTGGTATCTTGGCTTCGATTGGATATACAAAAAATATTATTCGAAAGATACTTACGAAAGAGAGCATCATACTGGGGGTTATTACTGCGGGAATGAGTATTTTGTTTTGCAGTATAATCAGTTTTGTGTACGCTGGCAGCTTTGGGTATTCTTTAGATATGAATTCTAAGATGTATATATTGTTAATATTTGTTAATTTAGCTTTGAGTTTTGGAATCACGTGGTTGATTGATACAAAGCTGATTAATATGGAAGTTGCCAGTGCTTTAAAGCAATAATGCATAATCCCGGGACTTGTTTTCTGCTTTGCGGTCAGCAGGTCTTTTTGGGTTTTCTTTTATCCGCTAAATTGACATTATTCTTTTGAACGATTAGAATGGAAACATTCTTCCTGGTAAGAATAAAAGTTCCTCTATAGGGATTGGAGAATAGGAGAATTTAAATGAGAATTTTAATTATTGAAGATAATAAAGAACTTTGTCTTTCTATGAAAAAAGGCCTGGAAAACATTGGGTTTTATGTTGATGTCTCGTTTGATGCGGTATCAGGAGAAGAAAAAGCATTTGTAAATGAATATGATGTTATACTTCTGGATTTAAATTTACCGGACAAAGACGGACTGGATTTATTGCAGGATCTTAGAACGTATAATAATACGCCAGTGATTATTGTCAGCGCAAGGGATGATATTGAGCAAAGGACTTGCGGGCTTGATTCAGGGGCGGATGATTATATAACAAAGCCTTTTCAAATATCGGAAGTACGGTCAAGGATTCACGCTGTTATCAGGAGATTTCAGGGAAGAACGAATCCGGTCATTCAAGCCGCCTGTTTAACCATTAATCCATTAAGCAGAACGGCAACCTATAATGATCGCCCAATTCTGCTCAAAGCAAAAGAATATGATATTTTAGAATACTTAGCGTCCAAATATCCTGCAGTTGTATCCAGTGAAGAGTTAGCGGAGCACGTTTATGATGAAAATTTTGACCCTTTTTCATCGGTTCTGCGTGTGCATATAGCCAGGCTTAGAAAAAAATTAAATGATGTATGCAAATATGAATTACTCCGGACAATCAGAGGAAAGGGGTATTATCTATGGGAAAATCAAAAGTAGCTTTCGCTGCTTTATGTTATTGTCTTTTTATGACGGGGATATTTGTCAGTGGTATATTTTATGTACAGCATTATCTAAACAGCAATCAGCCAACCTCAACACTGCTGATCTATAAAGCAGCAGATATAGATTTTAAAAATAATTATAATGATGGCAAATTGACTTTGACATTAGATAATACGGTAAGCGGGTCTGAGGTTTTGGAACAGTATAATGAAAAGGTACAATTTAGTCTCATTTCTTTTACAGCAGTTTGTTTTTGCTTCTTATTCATTTCCATCATTGTTTTGGGAATCATATGGTACAGGCTGGACAGAGCAGAGCTTCAAAAAACAGTTAGCCAATTTCAGGATTTAACAAATGAAAAAGAAATGGAAAGCTATGAACTGTGGATACGTTCAGTATTCTATGCGGTGAAAGAGATTTTTGATGATAACTTAAATTCCTTTAAGCGTCTTCACTCTTATCTTTCACACGAACAAAAAAATCAGATTGCAATCCTCCGGGCAAATGTTGAGATGGAAGACAATAAGTCGCATTTAAAAGTGCTGGATTCTCTTTCCGAGAGTATTGATGATATTTTAACTTTAAGTGAAAATGAAGATAACAGGCAGCATGCTGAAATGGACGCTGCATTGGTTTGTGCAGAAGTTTGTGACCATTATAAAAACGCAGGTGATATTACCTTTTCATTTTCGGAAGATATGAATACATATATCTATGCAAAGGAGAGATGGATATACAGAGCCGTCAGTAATCTGGTGGATAATGCAATAAAATATGGAAATGGCAAAGGGATCAGAGTAAATGTTGTAAACCAAAATAATAGCGTCATTATTAGTGTTGAAGACCAGGGAATAGGAATGTCGGAGGAGCAGATGCAGAGGATATTTGAACACAAATATCGTGTTGATGAATTAAACAGGAATGGTTATGGTATAGGACTGTCTTTAGTTTCCCACGTATGTGACCTTTGCGGGGGATTCGTTTATGTAGAAAGTGAGCCGGAACAATGGTCTAAGTTTTATTTGTCTTTTCCCGAAGCAGTAAATAATTAGGATTTTCTGCTGATTCCAGCAGATAGGATGTTCGAAATCCTGTTTGAAAATGAAATGGTAAAGGAGAACTATGATGTACATTTTCAAAAACGCTGTAAAAAATCTGCTGCGTAACAAGGCCAGAAACCTGATTTTGGCAGCAGTTATTTTAATGATGCTGACAGCTGCTTCTGTTTATTTGATAATCAATACCTCCATAACCAAAAAGATTCAGGAGTATAAAACCAGGTTTGAGTCTGAGGTTTATATTCAGACGGATATTGAAAAATTCAAGGAAATGTTAAAGGTAAATCAGGGAAAGACACAGGTTTTGGATATAAAGGATGAAGAAAAATTGCTGTATGCAGATTCAGAATACTTAAAAGCAACCAATTGGACGGCTGTGTATCCCGGGTATGCGGAAAAACTGAAAGGATTAGCTCAGGCGGAAAATTCTTCAGATGGAAACGCAGCGTATAACCCGGAGGAAAACAGTGAATATTACCATACCAATGTTCAGGTTGTGGGACACTCAAACTTTGCATCACTTCCGGAGGTTCACGCAGGGCTGCGCAAAATGATAGAGGGAGAGCTTTATGAAAACCAGTACGAATGTATCATAAGCAAAGATTTTGCAGAATTAAACGGACTTAAGCCAGGAGAAGAAATAGAAGTAAGGAATGGGGAGAAAAATAATTTGTCTGCACCCTTAAAATTAACAGTCACCGGAATTTTCGCAGACTTCACAAGCAGCAGATCTGGTGAATGGGTGTCTGCTGCTAATAATCCGCGAAATGAAATTCTGACCTCTTATGACACCATGAGAAATTATAAAGAAACGATAGCAAAGGGAAAGCAGATATTTTCCCTGTCCCCGGTTTACATTTTAAAAAGTCCGGATATGCTTGCAGATTTTAATAAGGAGGTTCACCAAAAAGGGCTTCGTGATATTTATGTTATGCAGACCAATGAAAGTACTTATCATGAAGTGGTTAAGCCTTTAGAAGGGGCATCCAGAACCGTTGGAGTAATTACGCTGATCGTTTTCTTTGCTGGCTCTCTTATATTCGTGTTACTGGCTTTGCTTGCTATTCGTGAGCGGAAATACGAAATTGGGGTATTACGTGCAATGGGAATGAAAAAAGCAAATGTGGCGCTGGGGCTTGTCTATGAATCCATCTTGATGATTGCCCTGTGTCTGATGATCGGACTTCCGGCGGGTGCTGCAGCATCACAGCCAGTTACGAATGCATTGCTGGATAATCAGATGCGAAGATCAGAAGAATATAAGGAAAATAGTTTTTATGGAGATACTGGTACAATGCCGGCACAAATTGAAGTTTTCCTGTCGTTAACAGCTGTGGCAAAAGTATCTGCAGCAGCTGTTGTTATCGCCATCTTATCATGTTCTGTGGGTGTCATATATATCATTCGTTATGAGCCTATGAAAAATTTTTCGGAGAGGAAATAAAGGGAATGAGTATCTTAAGTCTGCGTCATGTATCCTATGTGTTTGACGGAACAGGTAAAAAAGTTTTAGATAACCTGACAGCGGATTTCAAAAAAGGTTATCTGTATTGTATTATGGGGAAATCCGGTTCTGGCAAAAGCACGTTGTTATCTCTGATCTCAGGTTTTGATACCTGTACAGAAGGAGAGATATTATATCACGGAGAGAACATGGAAAAGTTAGACCGTGATCTTTTTCGAAGCAGAAATATCGGTGTTATTTCTCAGGGATATCATCTGCTGACAAATGCAACTGCACTTGAAAACATGATCCTTTCCATGAACATAGGCGGCTGTAAAGTAAAGGACAAAAAATCCTGCGCATTAGAACTTTTAAGCCAAACAGGAATTAACCCGGAACAAGCCAACCGGAGAGTAGATAACCTATCAGATGCCCAGCAGCAGTGCGTGGGTTTAGCAAGAGCGATGTCCCACAATCCGGATATCATCATTGCAGATGAGCCAACAGATCATCTTGATAGTGATACAGAAGAAAACATTATGAAAATCTTTTCTTCATTAGCTCATAATGAGAATAAGTGTGTAATAATTGTCACACATTCAAAAGCGATATCTTGTTATGCAGATGAACTTTGGGGATTAAACCAAGGAAAACTTGTTTTTATAAAGTGATTTGCCTTGGGTATTAGAGCGTGTTTGAAAATTCATTCCTGTCATCTGCACGCCCCACTTTGCGGCATATTTGCCCCGAATTCAGGTTACATAGCCCGCTATGCGCCCTTCATCCGGGACAAATCTCCCACAAACTGGGACGCACAGCTGCCAGAAAGCAATTTTAAAACACGCTCTAGAGTGAGTGATTCCCATCTGGAATTTATTCCGTGAACATATAAACATTATAAAAATTAAGCATGAGAAATGCTCTTAACTTATTCCAAAGAATAGTCAGGGGCATTTTTCACCCTGTAAAATAAAACAATAAAGGTATAAATTGACAACAGTTTTCAATAAATGATATAATTACTCCAAATATACAATTTTCTATCTTACATTACGAAAAAAAAGAGGAAGTGCTCTATGAGAAAAAGAAAATTACTAGCATTTGCAATGGTTTTAATCATGTCATTCAATTTAGTATCCTGCAGCAATGCCGATGCCGGAGGCAAAACAGACCAAGTGAAAACAAATCAAACAGATGAGGCGAAAACAGCTCAGGAAAAATCCGGTGTATTCCCAGGCACCACAGAAGAAGATACTGTCGTGCTGGATATTACGGCAGAGCCGGTAGAAATGAATTCATTGCTTGCGTATGACTCCATTGCATTGAGTATACTGACACAATGCATGTCCGGTATTGCGAGGCTTGATAAAAATGACCAGCCGGTTGCCGACCTGGCGGAAAAATGGGATATCACTGAAGATAATACGAAATATGTCATTTACTTAAAGCAGGATGCAAAGTGGTCCAATGGTGATCCGGTTACTGCTAAGGATTTTTATTTTTCATGGGTTACCCAGATGAAGCCGGATACCGGTGCAATGATGGCTTCCCTTTTATATGAAAATATTAAAAACGGAGAAGCTTTTTATAACGGGCAGGCTAAGGAATCAGAACTGGGGATTAAGGTAATCGATGATTATACCCTGGAGATTGAATGGTCACATCCCATGACAGAGGGGCTGTTTCTTTTAGCACTGCCCATGTATTTCCCGATGAATCAGAAGGCATATGAAGAAATAGGTGCCGAGGAATATGGGAAAGAAGCAGATAAAATGGTAACCAACGGAGCGTATAAGCTGACGGAATGGACACACGACGATCATATGATGCTGGAAAAGTCAGAGGATTATTACAATGCTTCCAATATTAAAATTCCGAAAGTAAAGCTGGTTATGATCGGCGATACGAATACACGGTTGAATGCATTTACAACCGGGGAAATCGATCTGTGCAATATATACAGTGAACAGATTGTACAGGTGAAAGACAAAGATGAAAAGGCTATTCGCAGCTACATTGACGGAGGTTCCTGGTATCTGGGCTTCAATATGAAGAATGAATATCTGGCAAATGAAAATCTCCGGAAAGCGCTGGCTTATTCTATCGACACCCAGAGTCTTCTGGATAATGTAATTGCAGATGGTTCTGTTGCAGCAGATGGTCTTGTACCGGAGGCGATTGCAGGTGCCGGAGAGGAAAGTTATGCAAGTGCCCGTGGCAGCCTGTTCGCTTATGATCTGGAAAAAGCGAAAGCATGTATGGCGCTTGCCCTGGAGGAATTGAAAATATCAGAAGCGGATATGAAGCTGACGCTGGATGTTGCGGATACATCTTACAGCCAGAATCAGGCGGCATATATCCAGCAGCAGTGGAAGACAAATCTTGGAATTGATGTGTCGGTAAATGCCCAGTCATGGAAAGCGATCCAGGAAGCGAAAGAAAATGGAGATTTTAATATCAGCATTGAAGCGAACGGGCCTACGGAGAATACAGCGCTTACATTCTTGGAGTATTTTGCTTCCGACAATGCGAATAATATTGGAAAATATTCCAATGCGGAGTATGACAGGCTTCTGGCGGATGCCGATGTACAAAGTGATCCGCAGAAGAAGCAGGAATTGATGATTCAGGCAGAGAAGTTATTGATTGAGGAAATGGCAATGGGACCTTTGTATTTTACCTGCACCACCTATACAGTTTCAGACAAGCTGGAGGGACTGGTACGCACGCCATTCCAGTATTTTAACGTATGTGAGGGTGCATCCATTAATGCCGGATAAGGCAGAGAACAGAGGTAAAGATAATGTGTTTTCAAGCCCAATATATTGTAAAAAGAATGATCTATGCTTTTGTTACCGTAATGGTACTGACAACAATAACATTTATATTAATGCATATGCTTCCCGGGAGCCCATTCTCGGGAAACAAAGCAATCAGACCGGCTATCCAGGCAGCCCTTACAGCAAAGTACGGGCTGGACAAGCCGGTCTTTGAACAATATATGATTTATATGGGGAATGTATGCACAGGAGACCTTGGAAACTCATTGGTAAGCGGCAGACAGGTCACCGATATTATTGCAGGGGCATTTCCGGTGTCTCTGGAACTGGGAATCCGTTCCCTGATCTTTGCTGTTCTGATTGGATTATTACTGGGCGTTCTGGCTGCGGTTAAACGGGGGAAAGCCTGGGATACCGGAATTATGATAATCGCACTGCTGGGGGTTTCGGTGCCGTCTTTTATCCTGGGGGCATTGCTGCAGTATTTTCTGGGAGTAAAACTGTATGAGGTTACCGGTATGCATGTATTTGATATCATTGGCTGGAAAGGGGAAAGCAGTAAGCTGCTGCCCTCTTTTGCACTGGCATTTGGTACAATTGCAGTTGTCAGCCGGCTGATGCGTTCCAGTATGCTGGAAGTGCTGGAAAAGGATTATATTACCACAGCAAGAATGAAAGGGCTGAGTAAGAAACAAATTATTTTCAGTCATTGCCTTCGAAATGCAATTATGCCAGTGATTACGGTACTTGGTCCCATGACCGCGGTATTGCTTACAGGAACATTTGCCATTGAAAATGTATTTTCCATCCCGGGACTTGGAAAGTATTTTGTGGATTCGGTAAGGTCAAATGATTATCCGGTTATTGTGGGTACAACCTTATTTTTTGGTGTTTTTCTGGTGCTTTGCAATTTAATTGTGGATATCATTCATAGTCTGGTGGATCCGAGAATCAAGCTGGGAGGTGTTGAAGTTGAAGGATGAAAAGGGCAGGATACCGGCGGAGTATTTTGAGCGGGTGCCGCAAAATGAACCGAAGCAGAAAGAAGAGCCCCCACATCCGGCTATCAGCTATGGCAGGGAAACATTAAAGCTCTTCCTGGGCAGTCCCTCCACTGCTTTTTTCCTGATTCTCCTTTTGGCGATGGTATTGGGGGCGGTGCTCATCCCGTTTCTGAGCCCGTTTGATTATGCAGCCCAGAACGTGGCTTTTGCGAATCAGCCATTTTTCAGCAGAGATCCAGTGAATGGATTGCTTCATTTATTTGGCACCGATCATTTGGGGCGGGATATCTTCGTCAGGCTCTGGTATGGTGCCAGAATTTCCCTGACAGTGGCAGGTGCGGTGGCATTGATTGACTGTGTGGTGGGGGTTACATACGGCAGTATCTCCGGTTACATGGGGGGAGCTGCTGATAATATCATGATGCGTCTTCTGGAAGTAGTCAGCGGCATTCCCTATATGGTAATTGTACTGCTGTTGATGGCAGTTTTGCCAAGAGGAATCGGTTCACTGATTGCTGCCTATTCCCTGGTGGGATGGACCGGCATGGCGAGGCTTGTCAGAGGACAGGTATTATCCCTGAAAAATCAGGAATTTGTGGTGGCGGCAAAAATAATGGGAGCCGGAGCAGGGCGGATAATTTTTATACATCTGCTCCCGAATATGCTTGGTATTATTATCGTAAATGCTACGCTTGATATCCCCGGTATTATTTTTACAGAAGCATTTTTATCGATGCTGGGCATGGGAGTTGCACCGCCGTATCCCTCTCTGGGCGTCATGGCAAATGAAGGAATCGGTGTGTTTCAGACATATCCCATGCAGTTAGCAGTGCCGGCAATCTATATCTGCCTGCTTATGCTGGCATTCAATCTTCTGGGAGACAGGCTGCAGGATGTTCTGGATCCTAAGATAAGGAGACATATCACTTATGGACGAAGTGCTGAAAATAAAAGATCTGAAAGTGTCCTTTAAACAGCGTTATGGGAATCTGGAAGCTGTACGGGGAGTATCCCTGTCGGTTCACAAGGGAGAATTTCTGGCGCTGGTTGGAGAGAGCGGATGCGGTAAGAGCGTAACTGCAAGATCTGTTTTAAAACTCAATGACGCTTCCGGCGGACAGATGGAGGCAGAAGAACTCTGGCTTGGAGGAAGAGACATTCTGGCTGCGTCTGAGAAAGAAATGCTTGAAATACGGGGAAAACTGGCTGGTATGATATTTCAGGATCCCCTGACGTTTTTAAATCCTACCATGAAGGTAGGAAAACAGGTGACAGAAACCCTGCGCAGACATGGGAAAAAAACCGCTGCTGAATGTAGGGAGGAAGCGGTCCGGCTGTTGGAAATGGTTCAGATACCGGAAGCATCTATACGTGCAAATCAGTATCCCCATCAGTTTTCCGGAGGCATGCGTCAGAGAGCTATGATTGCTATGGCTTTGGCATGCAGACCGGCACTGCTGATTGCAGATGAACCAACTACGGCACTGGATCCAACAATTCAAAAGCAGATTCTGGTGTTGCTTAAAAATATGCAGACAGAGCAGCAGACGTCTGTATTAATGATCACCCATGATCTCAGCGTGGTGGCAAATGTTGCCGATAAAGTGGCGGTTATGTACGCCGGGAAGATCGTTGAGGAATGCCAGGTGGGAAGGCTGTTTGAAAAACCGGCACATCCCTACACAAGAGGCTTGATAGACAGTTTGCCAACCCTGGAAAAAGAAAAGGAACTGCGTGCAATTAAGGGAGCGCCGCCGGACCTGGCAATACTGCCAAAAGGATGTGCATTTGCGCCCCGATGTGATGCTTGTATGAAGATCTGCCGTCTGGAAGAGCCGCCCGAAATTCAGATAGAGGAAGGACATAAGACATCCTGCTGGCTTTATCATAGGGATAACACCAAAGGAGGAATTGCATAATGGAACCATTACTTCAGCTAGAACATGTCTCCAAGGGTTTTACGCTAACGGGCAAACGAAGAATACAGGCACTGCAGGATGTGAATCTGCAGGTGATGAAAGGAGAAACCCTTGGTATTGTGGGGGAATCCGGCTGTGGAAAATCTACCCTTGCCAGAGTGATTATGGGGGTTTATCCTAAAATAGAAGGAAGCCTGTTCTTTCATGGTGAAAAGCTTGATTTAAGACGGAGAAAACACCGGCTGGCCTTTGCAAAAAAAGTACAAATGGTCTTTCAGGATCCATATTCCTCCCTGAATCCCCGCATGACGGTGGGAGATATTGTGGCGGAAAATCTGGTGATACAGAATAAATTAAGCAAAAAAGAGAGAGAGGCAAGGGTCTTCGAACTTCTGGAATCAGTGGGGCTGCAAAAAGCCCATGCCGGACGGTTTCCCAATGAATTTTCCGGCGGGCAGAGACAGCGTATCGGAATTGCACGTGCGTTGGCATTAAAGCCAGAGCTGCTGATCTGCGATGAGCCGGTTGCCGCTTTGGATGTGTCAATTCAGAGCCAGATTATGAACCTGTTGAAAGGTCTGGGAAAAGAAACCGGCTTAACTTATATCTTTATTGCCCATGATATGAATATGGTACATTATCTGTCGGACCGTGTGGCAGTCATGTATCTGGGACATATAATGGAGATTGGGAGTACAAAAGAAATATATAGCACACCGCTGCATCCTTATACCAGACTTTTGCTGGAGTCGGTATTAACGGTAGAATCCCGTGAACAGCCTATAAGCGGAAATCGAGCTGGTGCAGATGAGATATCGTTATCTGCAGGATCAGTTACTGGGTGCCCATTTGCAGACCGCTGTAAGCGTGCAGAGGAGCGGTGCATGAATGAAAAACCTGCATTAAAGGAAATTTTGGGCGGGCATCTTGCTGCCTGCCACTATGCAGACCAAAATCGATAAAAGAGGCCAATTATGACAGGATATTTAAATCACGGCATGAAAGAGATCATGTCCCGAATTTTGGAAGTTCGTTATACGGATTTGGAAGAAGAAAAGAAGCTGTGCCGGGAACTTTTGGACTGGTCAGTAAAACAGGAAGATTCCTATGGGACAGCATTTGCATGGACTTACCTGGGAGATTATTACATTGCAGTATATGATGAAGAGAACGCGGGAAAATGCCTGCTGGAAGCGCAAAACCTGCTTCAGGAAGAACCGGAATGGGACGATCTTCAATTACGGTTCTACAGTCTGTTCGGGATCTATCACGATATGCGTGCGGATGAAGAAAACTCTATCGAATATTACCTGAAAGCCATTTCAGTGGCGGAACGGCTGAATGACGCAGCAGGAGAATGCGTAGTACTTAACAACCTTGCATTTGCATTTCAGCGCCATCGATGTTATGAACAGGCACTGAATTATTATATGAAAGCACACCACCTGTTGTCTTCCGGACTGGAGGAAAGCCTGATACGCATCTCCATACTGGGAAATCTGGCTGAAGTGTTATTACTTATGAATCAATATGAGGAAGCCAGAAAATATATTGAAGAGTGCGACCATACGGGTCCGGACTCACCCCAGAAAAAAGTACTGGGATATAAGAACTGGTGTCTCTACTATGCTGCTGCCGGTGAAAAGGAAAAAACAATTGCATATGCAGAACGCATACTTAAAAATCAGGAAGTCATCAATGAAGACATGCTGTCCGCATTTGAAACCTATCATACGCTGTCCCAGAAAATGATGGATTTGGACAACGCCCATTATGCAAAGCGTTTTCTCATCGCAATGGAGAAGACCAGTGTGGAAGATGGAGTGGACCAGATGCAGGTTCTGGAGGAAACCACAATTCGCTACGAGCTGCTGTTTGAGCCCGTTTCCAAACATGCAGAAGCCTATCACAGATACTATGAGAAAAATCAGCGGTTTCGGACTAAGGTTAACAATATAATTGTAAATGCCATGAAATCAAAGATTCATTTAGATCAGTTGGTGCAGCAGACGGAAATCATGCAGACGGAACAGGAAACTTTAGAGCGGGAAGTGAATGTGGATGAATTAACGGGTGTATACAGCCGTAGATATTTAGAATCTTTAATGAGAATTAAAACAAACGGAAATGACCGGAAAAATATGGCAATTATTATTCTGGACGTAGATTACTTTAAGGAATATAATGATTATTATGGACACTTAAAAGGAGATACTGTGCTGCAGGAGATTGCCCGCTGCCTTTTGGATAACAGACAGAAAGGGATTTCTTCATGCCGCTATGGGGGAGACGAATTTGTATGTGTTTGCGAAGGCCTGGAGGTGGAGGAGATAGAAACATTTATCAAACACATCAGAGAGAGGCTGCATGTAAAAGCACTGCCTCATGAAAAGTCTCATTGCAGCAATGAAGTAACCCTTTCGATTGGCTATGCGGCAGGTGAAGAGAAAGCCCAGGTAGAGATGCATTTATTGTTTCAGCTTGCAGACCAGGCGCTGTATCAAAGTAAGCGTTCCGGCCGCAATATATATTCCAGAAAAAGAGTAGATTTGTTATGAGCAGAAAAGAGAAATTAAATTCTTATGAAACGAAACTGATGGAGAGAATTCTGGAGGTTCGGTACACGGATCTGGAAGAAGAAAGGCGGCTTTGCAAAAGGCTGCTGGATGTGTCAGAAGCAGAGCAGTATACTTATGGATGCGCCTTTGCAAATGTATATCTGGTGGACAGCCACCTGGCTTTAGGAGAGTATTCCAGCTGTGGTTTTTATTTGCTTCGGGCAAGCACATTATGCAAAGAATATGGTTTTGAAGATCTGATGCTGGTTCTGTGTAACTGCGCCGGGCTCTGCTATCAGAAGCTGAATGACGACCAGGCAGCACTGTCTTACTTTTTAGAAGGTAAGAAACTGGCTGATAAACTGGGAGATATCAGCATGGCTGGAAAGCTGTATAATAATATTGGATATTCATTTGCCAGCAGAGAGGACTGGGAAACGTCCAGGACATATTTTCAATCGGCATATATGACCATTGATCATAATCTGGTGGATGAAAATATTGAAAGTGCAGTCTGTTATTTGACGAATTTATCGGAAGCATGCATACATTTGGGAGATGCCGGGGGTGCCAGAATAGCGCTGGAGAATTGTGATGCTCTGAGTGATGAAGGAGTGTACAGCCGCATCCGGTCGGCGTGCAGCTGGTGTGCTTATTATGCCATGACTGGCGAACGCAGGAAATGTGCTGACAAAGTAGACAAAGTCATAGCAGAAGGACTGCCTCATGTGGAAGACCAGTTTTTTGTCTGCGATATGGCAGAGGGCATGTGTGCAAGCATGCTGAAAATCGGGGACAGGGAACGATGTAAGAAACTGCTGGATATCCTGCAGGGATTCGAATATGATGTTTCGTTATCCTTAATGTACCGTATTCAGCTTCTTAAAATACAATATTACCAGAAGTACCAGGAAGCAGATGAGCTTGGAAGGGCATATCAGGATTATTATAAAATTGTCAGGAAGATTGCAGCGATTGAAGATGAGATGCGTTCCCAGAGTATGATTTCTAAGATTCAGATCCATGAGGCTGCCATGGAGCATAAACAGATGATTCAACAGAGAAAGGAACTGGAAAATGCCAGCCAGCTTGATGAACTGACCGGATTGTACAACAGGCGGTCATTTAATAAACTGGTGACTAAGATGACACACGGGGAGAATCTGAAGACCCTGGGCTATATTATGCTGGATGTTGATTATTTTAAACAGTATAATGACTACTATGGCCATTTTCAGGGAGATGTGGTTTTACGAAAGGCAGCGCAGATTTTGGCGCATAATGTTAAGAAAGGAATCTATCTCAGCCGTTACGGCGGAGATGAATTCGTGTGTCTGTGTGTAAATATGAAGGATCAGGAAGTAAAAGCTTATATCGAACAGGTAACAAAAGAGTTAAAGCGGGAGCAGATTCAGCATGAGAAGCATCCTGATTCAGATATCCTGACGGTATCTATCGGATACTGCAATGAGACTTTCCGCGTGGGCATAGAACCTGATGAATTGCTGAATCTGGCGGATCAGGCACTGTATACGGTTAAAGCAAATGGAAGAGATGGTTGTTCCAGAAAGCAATACGAGATTGACTGAAAAATGATGATAAATATGGTCTGATAATTTAAAAATGAAAATATTCTGGCACAAAAATAATCATCCTGCATATCATGGCAGGAGGGTGAATTTATGACCAATACATGCCAGTTAAGTAATAATACAAAAGCATATATCGAACAATATCGCTGCATATTAGAAAATATGATTCAGAAGATGTCAGCGGTGAAACTTACGGAGAGCATTTCAGGCAGTTTCATAACACAGATGATACCTCATCACTGTGCAGCCATTGCCATGTCTGAAAACCTGCTGAGGTATACAACCAATATTCCATTACAAAATATAGCAATGAATATTATCACATCCCAGCAGAAAAGCATTGAGAATATGACAGCAGTATACCCCGAGTGTCAGTGCTGCATGAATTATCCGGAAGATCTAAGCTGCTACAAGCAGAATAATGAACACATCCTGCAGAATATGTTTTATGAGATGAAGACAGCAGCAACCGACAATAATATCGATGCTAATTTTATGCGTGAAATGATACCCCATCACAAAGGGGCGGTCTACATGTCAGAAAATGCACTGCAATTCCCGATTTGTTCCTCGCTGATCCCCTTATTAGAAGCCATCGTCACATCCCAAAGGGAGGGCATCCGGAAAATGCAGAACCTGCTTCGAAAGGAAATAAATTGTAATTAAAAGAAAAGGGTTTTGCCGGAAAGTGAGAACGATCCGGCAAAACTTTTTTTTCAGCAGGATATGAAGATTCTGTTATAGCTGCTTATTATTCTGATAGACTGTTTTTGCAAAATATAGTAAACTGTATGCATTCAGGTTATCAAATTAATCAAAACATTTCATGGAGGTTAACATCATACATCTATTATTTTTATGCAGCCAAAACAGAAGAAGAAGTCTGACGGCTGAAAAGATATTTCAGAGATTGGATGGTTACTTTGTTCGGTCAGCAGGAACAGAAAAAAATGCAAGAGTAAAAGTGACATTCGGATTATTAGGCTGGGCGGATATCATCTTATGCATGGAGAAAAAACATGTACGAAGAATCAGAGGTTCCATAAACCATTTAAAGATACAAGGGAGAAAGCGATGAACATTATTTTTGAACAAGCGCAATATAACGATATCGATGAATTGGAAATACTCTACAATCAGGTTAATGATCACCTTGCTTTGCATATTAATTATCCGGGGTGGAGAAAAGGTGTCTATCCGGACCGGCAAACAGCTGTGGAGGGAATCGATGAAAAATGTCTGTATACAGCCAGGTACAACGGTCGGATAATTGCTTCCGTTATTCTGCGGCATAAGCCGGAAGCTGCTTATGAGGAAGTAAAATGGAATATAGAAGCAGACTATGAAGACATTGTTGTAGTCTATACATTTGCGGTACATCCGGATTATATGGGAAAGGGCGTGGGCAGATTGTTAATGGATTTTGTGATCTCCAGAAGCATTTCAGAAAATGCAAAAGCAATACGTTTGGATGTGTATGAGAAAAATACACCGGCGATTCGTCTTTATGAAAAATGCGGTTTTCAGTATACCAGTACGGTTGACCTGGGATTGGAAGCTTATGGGCTAAAATGGTTCCGGCTTTATGAAAGACTGCTTTGAGGGATATAAAAAAAGGGCTATTTTAACAAAGAATACGACGAAGAGAAAGCAAATATCAGATGGGTAAGGGAGAATTAAAATGGTATTACTTGTAGTTGATACACAGGAACTGGTTGTAACAAAAGAACTTTACCACTATGATCAGTTTATAGAAAATGTACAGTTACTTCTTAAAACAGCCAGGGAGAAACAGACGGAGGTCATTTACATCCGCCATGATGACGGAGTTGGATGTGCACTCACAAAAGGAACCAAAGGATTTCCGATTATCGGAGAATTTCAGCCAAAGCCAGGAGAGGTTATTTTTGATAAGTTTGTTAACAGCGCGTTCCGTGATACGGGATTAGTGGATTATTTGAAATCTAAGCAGGAACAACAGGTTATGATCGTGGGAGCGCAAACGGATTATTGTATAGATGCCACTGTGAAATGCGGTTTTGAGCATGGATTTGAAATGATCATTCCGGCGGGCTGTAACACTACCATAGATAATGAATATATGACCGGGGAACAGACCTGCCGGTATTACAATGAAAAGATGTGGAACAAACGATATGGCCGATGTGTAAGCATGGAAGAAGCACGCAATCTGATGGAAACGGGTCGTGAAAAATAAAGGCAAAAGTGAGGTGAAAAAAATATGTGTGAAGAATGTTACAGTGAAAACAACCGGGTAACCCCTTTGTTAAATCCTCTGGAGTGCCTGGAAAATCATACACAATATATCTGCGGATCCTGCGGACGCTGCATTTGTATAGATCACGATGAAAAAAGAGGTGTGCAAAGGTGGAATTTTCCCTTTAAATCATTAGATATTGCAAAACTGTATTTAAGGACTGCTGATTACACCAGGAAAAAGGCTTGTGGAATCTATGAACTAAAAAATGAAAAGGGACGTGTTTCTTATAAAATATTTGCTGATATAGAAGATTTGTATTTGTTTCTAAAGAAAAATAAGGACAAAGTCTGTGAAAAAATGGCTCCGGTTTACAGTGCCGGGGAGTATCGGGAATATCCGTACACTCAAACAAGAAGATTAACACAGCAAGAAATAGACCGATATATGTCTGAGCGGTCATTGTAATACCTCTAGCTTGTTTCTTTTTATAAAATCCCCAAAGGAAGTCGACACATAACAATCCGTATGTTATCATAATAAAAGTATGATAATTAGGAACGGAGGCAGCTATGAGGAAGGAAGATATATGCAGCAAGGCCAGTCTCTTGATTCAACAGTTGATGGAGAGCTATGTTTCCGGGGATCAGATAAAAATTGAAAAAATGTTTGAATATCTTTCTCCAGACATATTGGTGATTGGAACGGGGAAACATGAGTTTTATCGGGGGATGGAATCTTTGATCAGTGGTTTGAAAAAGGATCAGGAGGAGGCGCAGGGGATTGACTTTATTATCACAAATGAATGGTATGAAGCAAAACTGGTCAGCGAGGATGCCTGTATTGTATATGGGGAATTTGAAGCCTGTGAATCCAATGTTCAGGGGAAACAGGTAATTATAAATATGGATACCAGGATAACTTCTGCGGTACACGCTGAGCCGGACGGCAGATTAATCATTGACAGCCTGCATCATTCCGTTCCTTATGCCTATCAGCAGGAAGGGGAGTATTATCCCAAAACATTTGCCAGTAAGGCAGAAGAAGCTATGCGGCGCAGTGCAGTGCTGGAAAAAGATATCCAGCTGGATGCTATGACCGGGCTTTTTAACCGCAAGTATACCGAAAAGCACATCACCAGACTGCTGGCGGAAGAGAAGACAGAGGGGCTGTTGCTTTTGCTTGATCTGGATGAGTTTAAGAGAGTCAACGATCAAAAGGGGCACCAGGCAGGAGATGCACTTATTAAGCGCACGGCGGCTGTTCTGGCTGAACATGCAGGGACTTCAGGTATTGCCGGAAGGGTTGGCGGAGATGAGTTCATGCTGTTTCTTAAGGGGATTCGAAGCAGAGATGAAGGTGCTCAGATTGCTTCTGAACTGATTGAACAGGTGGGCAGAATATTTAACGGACTGGGGATGGAACAGAGCTGTTCCATTGGCATTGCCACCGTTGAAAAGGGTGAACTGTTATTTGCAGAAGCATACAAGATGGCAGATATAGCCTTGTATCAGGCAAAGGAAGCCGGCAGAGGGACATACTTCTGGTATGAAAACCACTGACAAAAGGTGAAACCTTAAAGGTATTTATTAGATTAAGAAAAGAGAGGCAGACAATGGATAATCAGGAACAAAAACATAAACGTCGTGTAAGATATAAAGGGACTCATCCCAAAACATATAAGGAAAAATATAAGGAACTTCAACCGGAAAAATATCCTGAGACGGTGGCTAAGGTAATTCAGAAGGGAAGTACACCTGTAGGGATGCACATTTCTATTTGTGTGAAGGAAATACTGGATTTCCTGCAGATTAAACCGGGGCAGACCGGGTTAGATGCTACACTTGGATATGGCGGACATACTTTGGAGATGATGAAATGTCTGGAGTCCCGGGGGCATATGTACGCTCTGGATGTTGATCCTATTGAAATTGTGAAAACCAGAGAACGTCTGGAAGGCCTGGGCTTTGGACCGGATATATTGACAATCCTGCAGATGAATTTTGCTGATATCGATCTGGTAGCTGAGAAAGCTGGTACTTTTGACTTTATATTGGCGGATTTAGGCGTTTCTTCCATGCAGATAGATAATCCGGACAGAGGATTTTCTTATAAAAAAGAAGGCCCTTTAGATCTGCGTTTAAACCCGGAAAAAGGCATATCTGCAGCAGAACGGCTAAGAACCATTAACAGGGAGGAACTGGTGGGAATGCTGCTTGATAATGCAGATGAACCTTATGCGGAAGAGATTGCCAATGCAGTAATCGCTGAACGTAAGAAGGGAAAAGCTATCGATACAACAACAAAACTCCAGCAGATTATTGGAAATGCACTGGAGTTTGTTCCTGCTGATGAACGAAAAGAAGCAGTTAAGAAATCTTGTCAAAGGACTTTTCAGGCATTGAGAATCGATGTAAACAGTGAATTCGAAGTGCTTTATCAATTCCTTGAGAAGCTCCCCAATGTATTGTCAAAAGGCGGACGGGCAGCCATACTGACCTTCCATTCCGGAGAGGACAGACTTGTTAAAAAGTCATTTAAACAACTGTGCCGGGCAGGCGTTTACAGTGAAATTGCAACAGAAGTTATTCGGCCGTCTGCGGAAGAATGCAATCTGAACAGCCGTGCACGTTCTACAAAAATGCGGTGGGCAATTAAGGCATAATTAAGGTGAGATGCATAATTATGTGACATATGCATAAATAGGTGAGATGCATAATTATGTGACATATGCATAATTAAGGTAACATTTAAAATGAATCTAATATAGATTTAAAATAAATCATATTGTAGTTCCTGTACTGACCAGGAATTACAGTTTTTTTAATGGGTTTACGGGTTCTGAAAGGACTTCCCGGATGCGGGGAATCATGTTTTTCGTATACTGATAACCTGCTTCCATACAGGCTGTCATGTATTCGAAGGTTAACAATCCTGCTTCAGCCGGAAGAGATGGCTTCAGGAGCAGCCGCTCTTTTTGCGACAGGCAATCCTTCAGGTCTCTGCTCATAATGGAGAAGGCATGCAGGGATACTTCAAAAATAGAATTATTTGGCGGCTTTTTGTAATCATCGCCCAGATCAACGGCGATGATTCTTTTTTCATCGGCGGCTGCCAGTAAATCAACGGG
>OBXO01000642.1_pt1 | contig 23886 bp, 23 predicted proteins | sample 1501431 | NCBI WGS metagenome assembly OBXO01 (sample SAMEA2580163, study PRJEB22360) | human gut metagenome | biome: human gut; feature: human-associated habitat; material: faeces | place: Denmark | collected 2008/2010 | reverse complement strand
ACTGGCCTGCGGCCGCTGAATGTCTCACGCGTTAAGTGCGGGGCGGACCTTGTCGAGGCCACTCAGCGCTTCCATGTGCGGGAAATACGATATGCCTTCAATGTGCGTTTTAAAAGAATAGCAGAAGATTTGATATCAGCCTGCCGGAAACACGTAGTGGCCGCGACAGGGCCCTCACCATTTAAGGTTGGAGACAATCAGCGGCCGGAACGGACCATGTCCGGTGTGCGAAAACCTTCGCTTGAATCTTCCGTCCCCGGCGAAAACCTAGCCAGGGGAAGTAGGCGGAATCAATTCTGGAGGGGACATGGAAGCCCATCCGTGCTTAATGAGGTTTCTCACGAATTTAGCACGGCTATGCGCTTCGATAAGTGCAAACGGTCCCCGTAAGTATTCATTCCGGCCGGATTTCCCGTCACGACAACCTCCAAACCGGGGACGGAAGACTCAGGTAGCCCCCACTACACCGGACATGGTCCGTTCAGGACGCGTCCTCCCAACCTCCGTTAAATCTATTATACACTCAAACCTATTGACATTCAAGTTACTTTAAGCTTTATAATAGCAACAACAGAAATGTCGATTTTTGTAATTTTAGGAGGAATGAAGTATGAATGAAGTAACAGAGAAGAAGAAATGGTTTGAACGGGTGAAGATGCCCCACACGTATGTTATACTGATAACGATACTTGTGATTATGACGGTTCTCACCCACATTATTCCGGCCGGTCAGTATCAGAGAGTGGAAGACCCGGTCAGCGGAAAGATGATTGTAGTTCCGGGAAGTTTTGAATTTGCGGATATCAAGGCGCCGGGATTTTTTGACATTTTCCTTTCACTGCAGCGCGGATATGTGGATGCCGCCAATATCATGTTCCTGATTATCTTTGCATACGGCTTTGTCTATATGCTGGTGAAGAACGGAACAATGGATGCGGCTCTGGGAACGCTGGTGCGTCTGGTGGGCAAAAAGGTTCAGCTCATGATTCCGATTACGATGATTGTGCTTGGCGCTTTAAGCTCGACCCTTGGAATTTTTGAAGAGGTTTACGGTCTTTTTCCGGTTTTCGTAGGAATTTCGGTAGCGCTGGGATATGATATTGTGGTCGGAGGTGCGATTGTCTGCCTGGGTGTGATTATTGGATACGCATCGGGTACATTTAACCCCTATACGATTGGAATCGCCCAGGATGTGGCCGGTGTGGAGATGTTCTCGGGACTGGGCCTGCGCGTTGTAATTCTGGTTGTATTTGAATTGGCGGCAATTCTCTATATCATGAATTATGCCCGTAAAGTAAAAGCCGATCCGACAAAGTCGATTATGTACGGTGTGGAGAGTGAGTTCGTCCAGAGAAAGAGCCTGGATGAACTGACCGGAGCTAAAATGAATACAAGACAGAAAATCTGTCTTCTTATTTTCTTCGCAACACTCGGCAGCCTGCTCTACGGTACAACACAGTTAGGATGGTATATTGATGAGATTGCGGCCATGTTCCTGATGATGATGATTTTTGCAGGAATAGCGAGCGGTTACTCTGCAACCGATATCTGCAAAACATTTATAGAATCCACAAAGGCCATGGTTTCCTCCATGCTGATTGTGGGATTCACAAGAGGAATCCTGATTGTCATGAAGGACGGAATGATTTCCGATACAATCGTTTATTATCTGGTATCATTACTTTCCGGAGCCAGCAAGTATGTGTCTGCATACGGCATGCTGTTCCTTCAGAATATTATTAAATTCTTTATTACGGGTTCTTCCAGCCAGGCGACCATCACAATGCCGATTATGGCTCCGACAGCCGAGCTGATTGGACTGAGCAAGCAGATTGCGGTTCTGGCATACCAGTTTGGCAACGGCTTTGCAGATATGTTCTGGCCGACCTCCTGCGCCCTTTACTGCGGCCTTATGGGCGTACCGCTCAACAAATGGTACAAATTCATTACGCCGTTCTTCGGAATCGTGCTTGTGCTTGAGGTCATCTTTATGACGATCGCAGTAGCCATCGGATACTGCTAAAAATTAAGTGATAAACGATAACCTTGGACAGTAACTTAACGGTTACAAATAAATCAGAGAATGAGGTAGACTATGATTATTAAAAATGGACAGGTCCTGCTTTTTGAGGAAGGCGGATTCGTTAAAAGAGATATCTTGGTAAAGGACGGAAAAATTATTAAGGTGGCGGAAGGGATTTCCCCGGAGGAAGCCGGAGAAGAGATAGTTGATGCGAAAGGAAAGTTTATCACTCCCGGGCTGATTGACGCCCACAGCCATATCTGTATCAGTGAGGAGGGGATGGGCGCCATTGCCGACGACTGTAATGATTACAGCGACGCGGTGATGCCGTATCTTGAGACAATTGACGGTATCAATCCCTTTGATCTGGCCGTGGATACGGCAGTTAAGGCCGGTGTGACGTCAGCCTGTGTCTGCCCGGGAAGCGACAGCGTGGTGGGCGGCATCTGCAGTGTCGTTAAACTCAAGGGAAAAGTTGCGGAGGAGATGGTGCTGGAAAGAAAGGCGGCCGTAAAATGCAGCTTTGGCGAGAATCCCAAGAGGGCCGGATACAGCTTTAAAACCAGGATGGGCAACGCGTATCTGCTGAGAAAATGTATTGAGGACGCCATTGATTATAAACACAGAAAAGAAGAGGCGGCTAAAGACGGAAGCTATTTCAGGACGGATATCGGGATGGAAAACATGCTCCCGCTGTTGGAGAAAAAGATTCCGCTCCATGCGCATGTACACAGGGCCGACGATGTCTGCACCGCGATCAGGATTGCAAAGGAGTATGATTTGAAGCTGGTCATTGTCCACTGTACGGACGGAATCTCCATCGTGGATTTTCTCTCCAAACATGACTATCCGGTGATCCTGGGGCCGACGATGTATCCGCGGTCCAAGCTTGAGAGCATGGGACGCTGCTTTGAGACGGCGGGCGTGTTAAATAAAGCGGGAATCAAGATTTGCATCACTGCGGATCATGATGTAACACCGATTTACTATCTTTCCGTATACGCTGCGCAGTCGGTGCGCGCAGGACTTGATGAGATAGAAGGACTGAAAGCGGTTACGAAAAATCCGGCGGAGGTTCTGGGGATTGATGACCGGAAAGGCGAGCTTATGGCCGGCCGCGACGCCGATATTGTTATCTGGTCAAAGCATCCCTTTGATTACGATACAAAAGTGGAAAAAGTTTTCCTGGAAGGACAGGATATGACAATTTAGAATACTGGAGCTTATGACCGGAACCCGGGGAATTTTCCCCGGGGATTTCTGGCGTATATGGGGAAGTTACTGCTTTCAGCTACTTTCCTGCGAGGTGTTTTCGTACGCAGCCGCACGAAAACAAGGGGGAGGCAAAATGGGAAAATTAAAAGACAAAATACAGAACATCAAGATGCCGCACACCTATGTGATTCTTACGATGATTCTTTTGACGGTGGTGGCGCTCACTTATATTATACCTGCGGGGGAGTACGACAGGATCCTTGATCCGGTGAGCAATAAAATGATTGTAATACCCGAATCATTTCATTTTACGCAAGGGGTCAGGCCGTGCTTCTTTGATATTTTCCTGGCGCTCCAGAGGGGGTATGTCAGTGCGGCGAATATCCTCTTCCTGATTATATTTGCCTATGGATATGTCTACGTGCTGATTGACAACGGTACGCTGAGCAGCCTGATCAACTGTCTGATTAAAGCAATGGGCAGCCGCACATATCTGATTATCCCGGTCAGTATGCTGGCCTTCGGGATTCTCGGCTCGACCATGGGGATTTACGAAGAGGTGTACGGAATGGTACCCGTCTTTGTCGGGATAGCGGCAGCTCTGGGATATGATGTGGTGGTTGGGGGCGCAATCGTATTTGTGGGAATTGCGACCGGATTTGCAGCCGCCACGACGAATCCCTTTTCTATCGGAATCGCACAGAGCATTGCCGGAGTGCCGATGTTCTCAGGCCTTGGCTACCGCGTCGTTATTTTTGCAGTTTTTCAGACGGTGTCCATCTTCTATGTTATGTGGTATGCGAGAAGGGTAAAGGCCCATCCGGAAAAATCGGTGCTTTTTGGAGAAAAGCTGGATACGCTTCCCGTGCATGAGGCGGAGGAGGGGGCAATGACTGTCCGGCAGAAAATCTGCCTGAGCCTTTTTGTCTTTACCATCGGTTTTCTGCTCTACGGCACGATGAAGCTGGGGTGGTACATCGATGAAATCGCAGCCATGTTCCTGATGATGATGATCATCACCGGAGTTGTTGGCGGCTACGGGACCACGAAGATTTGCAAAACCTTTATCAAATCCACTCAGAGTATGGTATCCTCAATGCTTGTCGTGGGTTTCACCAGAGGGATTCTCCTGACCATGCAGGATGCGATGATTTCAGACACGATTGTGTACTATCTTTCACAGCTTCTGAACGGTCACAGCCAGTATTTCTCGGCAGCCGGGATGCTGGCAATCCAGAATGTGATTAACTTCTTCATCACAGGCTCCTCCAGCCAGGCGACCATTACGATGCCGATTATGACTCCGGTTGCCGATATTGTGGGAGTGAGCCGCCAGACAGCCGTGCTGGCCTATCATTTCGGCGACGGCTTCTCCAACATGTTCTGGCCGACTGCCTGCGCGCTGGAGTGCGGGCTGATGGGAGTGCCGATCAACAAATGGTATAAGTTTATGACACCTTTATTCTGCATCATGATGGTTCTGCAGGTCGTGTTTATCCTGATTTCCGTGGTGGTCTATGCGTAGGCGGACAGTCGCTGTATAAGCCGTTCCGCTTTGAGCGCCAATGAGACGCGATCAATAAATGTATATGGTTCATTCAAAAGCCCGAGAAGCGTCCGGGCTTTTGTTATTGAACAGAAATCTTAGAGGCACTTCCTGTCCGGGCCGAGCTCCAAGCAAAACAGGCGCAGATAGAGCCGTATCAGCAGGCAGCAGGCCAGCACAAACGAGATTTCCATGGCTGTATTGATAATTCCTGAGAGAATAAAGGAAGAAATACTGAAAACGGCCGTGGCGATTAAGAGAAGCAGGCAGGGCCGCCCTTTTCCGGGGGCGGTCCAGTACAGTTTAAATGCCAGAAAAAGAAGGCAGAAAAACAGGACTACGGTGGAAACCAGAGCGCTGAACACGTGCAGCGCGGATAAAAGAGGAAAACGGGCAGGCAGGTACGGTGTGGCCACAAAGGCAAACATCATACCGGCGGAGAGGTAAAGCAGCACAAGCTCTTTTTTTACATCGAACTGCTTTTTTGCCTGGAAAAGAATAAAACGGAGTGAAAAAAAGAAATATGTTCCGGTTATAATACTCCACAGAAGAAATTCGCCCTGTCTGGATAAGGCCGTGCGGATGGAAGAAAAATTTGTGGAAAAATAACCGGTTCCGCGGGCCAGCATAAAGGTAGAAAGCGGGATAATAATATACGATAAAAAAACTGAAACCATGATGTCACCTCCAAAGCCAGAGTGTGTCTTAAAATTCATTCGGGCAAATCTGCCATAAAGTGTGACGCACTGCCGACAGAAAGTAATTTTCAGACACGCTCTGGACTTATTATCTCCGTGTTGCTTCCGGTATATGTATCTGTTACTGTTCTCACCTCGGCAGAAAGCGGCGTGGTGAGAACAGTAACACGCTTTAAGATGCACAGAAACGGCAAAGGCTAAAGTTGTCAGAACTAACGGAATGTGATACAATAAGTTGATTTTCACACCCTTGCCAAAAAGCGGCAATGCTGTGAAAAATAATCATGATAAAAGGAGAAGTGTGATATGGAACTGCCGTTGCCGTTCAGGGAACGAATGAAACAGATGCTGGGAGATGAATATGGGGAATTTCTTGAAAGCTATGACAGGGAGCGTTCCCAGGGACTGCGCCTGAATCTTCTGAAGACAGGCAGGGAGGAATTTCTGGCCAAGACATCTTTTATGCTGGAACCAATTCCCTGGGCGGAATCGGGATTTTATTATCAGCCCCAGGACAGGCCGGGCCGTCATTCATACCATGAGGCGGGCGTATATTATATCCAGGAGCCGAGCGCGATGGCAGTAGTTACCTTTTTGGATCCGCAGCCGGGAGAGAAGGTGCTGGATCTCTGCGCGGCTCCGGGAGGAAAGACGACCCAGATTGCTTCCAGGCTGCAGGGAAAAGGATTCCTCTTAAGCAACGAGATTCATCCGGCCAGAGCCAGAATCCTGTCCCAGAATGTGGAGCGGATGGGAGTCCGGAATGCGGTAGTGACGAATGAAGACTCCGGCCGTCTGGCGGAGTATTTTCCGGAATTTTTTGATCGGATTGCAGTGGATACTCCCTGTTCAGGGGAAGGGATGTTCCGCAAGGATGAGGAGGCCGTGAAGGAGTGGAGCACAGAGAATGTAGAGCATTGCGCGCTGCGCCAGCAGGAGATTCTCGCCAATGCGGCGAGGATGCTGAAAGCAGGCGGCAGGCTGGTCTATTCGACTTGCACCTTTGCGCCGCAGGAGAATGAGATGGCCGTGGAGACATTTATTGCAGGACATCCTGAATTTACCATAGAAGAGACGCCTGTCTATGAGGGGCTGTCGTCCGGTGTCAGGGAGTGGGGGAACGGTTCTGTTGCGGGGATAGAGAATACGGTCAGAATCTGGCCGCACCGGACCAGGGGAGAAGGCCATTTTATAGCCGTACTCAGAAAAGACGGCGCGGACAGGGAGCATAAGAGAAACTATCCTGCCTATTTCCGGGACAGAAAAGCCCTTAAGGATTATTATGATTTCTGCAATCAATACCTCACGGAGCCGAATGAGTGGACTGAACAGGAGACGTTCATTCTTTTCGGAGAACAGCTCTACCGGATACCGGGGGAGATGCCGGGCATTGACAGGCTCAGGATTGTCAGGCCGGGCCTTCACCTGGGCAGCTTTAAGAAAAACAGGTTCGAGCCATCCCACGCACTGGCGCTGACATTGAGAAAGGGTGATGCGGCCGGATACCGCGATTATCCGGCCATATCCCGGGAAGCGGACGCATATCTAAGAGGGGAAACAATAACGGACACAGCCGGAGGGGACGGCCGGAAGGGATGGACTCTGATGACGGTGGACGGATACTCCTGCGGCTGGGCAAAGCTGGCAGGAGGCGTCCTTAAGAACCATTATCCTAAGGGCCTTAGAAAATAGAAATCCTCCGGGAGCGGAGCGGTAAAGTCCATCGCTTCTCCCGTCAGAGGATGTGTAAAGGTAAGGCGGCAGGAGTGGAGCGACTGCCGCTTTATAAAACGGTAATCAGGATTATAGAGGAAATCACCCAGAAGAGGGTGGCCTATATATTTCATATGCACGCGAATTTGATGTGTCCTGCCCGTGTCAAGTGTGATAAGGAGCAGGGAGCAGTCTTTATCACGGTCGTAGCCGAGCCGGCGGTAGCGGGTGCAGGCATACTCACCCCTCTCCGGATCCACGCAGCGTTCGATGGTGGAGCCTTCCGCTCTGGCGATTGGCCGGCAGATACAGCCCTCCTCTTCTGTCAGGCCTGAAACAATGGCCCTGTACTCCCGGCGGATTGTTTTTTCAGAAACCATGGAGGAAAGAATCGCGCCGCTCAGCATATTTTTGGCAATCAGCAGCAGGCCGGTGGTATCCCGGTCCAGCCGGTTGACGGCGCGGAACACAAAGGCCTCGCCTTTCTCTTTAAAATACCATGCCAGTCCGTTGGCCAGCGTGTTGTCGAAATTGCCCTGGGAGGGATGGACAGGCATCCCGGCCGCTTTATTTATTACCATCAAATCTTCGTCCTCATAGAGAACGGAAAGCTCCATGGGTACGGGAATAATACGCTCAGATGAGTTTTCTTCGGACAGGTGGACGGACAGAATATCCCCTTCTTTTAATACTCTGGTGGTATAGGCCAGCTCGCCTGCAACGGTAATTCCCAAATTTGTCTGTCTCAGGTGAACCAGAATCTTTCTTGAATATCCGCGTTCTCTCAAATATGACTCGATTGTTTTGCCGCAGTCGTTCTCTTTTATTTTATAATCAATTCGTTTTTCCATGAAAGTAATTGTAACAAAAATGAACGCATATGACAAGGAAGCGGGCCTTTAAAGTCATTGCAAATTATTTCTATTTTTGCTACAATCAAAAATAAGAAAATGATCACATTGACAGTCTCTGTATATGTGACTTAGAAAGGCAGATAATAAATGAATATTTATGATGTTTTTGATATACTGGATGGTGACGCCGAAACAGTTTTAGCCAGATTTGCAGGTAATGAGGGCCTTTGGAAACGTTTTGCGGGAAAGTTCTCTGACGATGAGACATTTCAGCGGCTTAATACAAGCATTGAGTCGCAGGATCATAAAGGAATTGAAATGTACGCCCACACCTTGAAGGGAGTTGCAGCTAACCTGGGCTTTGAACAGCTCAGCAGAGATGCGGCGTCGATAGTCTCTGCAGCCAGGGAACAGGAATTTGAAAAAGTTCCGGCGCTCTATGACGTATTGGCAAAAGAGTATAACAAAGTACTGGAGTGCGTCGGCAGGCTGGACTAAAAGATAATTTTAATTCTAACAGTAAACGGGGGAAAGCAGGATGGAGGATCTGCGCAAAGTCATCTTGATCGTCGATGATATAGAGCTGAACAGGGCTATTTTAAAAGAACTATTCTATCAGAGCTATTGTGTGGCGGAAGCGGAGAACGGTTTGCAGGCTTTGGAGGCAATTAAAAAATATGGTGATCGGATTGCTATCATACTGCTTGATATTGTGATGCCGGAGCTGGACGGCTTTGGCGTGCTGAGGGAATTAAAACGGCACCATAATAATGAAAAATATCCGGTATTTTTAATCACTGCGGAGGATTCCGATGAGATTATTAATAAAGGCTATGATATGGGCGTGGATGATGTGATTAACAAACCGTTTAACCCGAGTATAATCAGACGGCGTGTGAAGAATACGATAGAGCTTTACGAGCGGCGTCTCCGTATGGAGAGCATTATCGAAGGCCAGACGAGGAAGATTAAAGAGCAGTCCGAGAAACTTCGGGAGACCAGCCTTGCAATGGTTGATACCCTGAGTACGGTCATAGAGTTCAGGGACTGTGAATCGGGTGAGCATGTTAAAAGAATCAGGACGGCCACTAAGATACTGATGCAAGCTCTCGGAGAGGCGGATCCGACATACCGTTACCCGGCGGCCACAATTGAGGAGATTTCTGTGGCATCGGCCATGCACGATGTGGGTAAGATTGCCATTCCCGATTATATTTTGAATAAGCCGGGGAAGCTGACGGCGGAAGAGTTTGAGATCATGAAACTGCATACGGTAAGGGGATGCGAGATTCTGGAGAACGTAGAAATCTTGAAGAATTCGGATTCATTCGTGTATTACCATGATATCTGCCGGTGGCATCATGAGAAGTGGGACGGCCATGGATATCCGGATGGCCTGAAGGGAAACGAGATCCCGATATGGGCCCAGGTGGTTGCTTTGGCTGACTGCTATGATGCGCTTGTCAGTGAACGTATCTACAAACCGGCATACAGCCATGAAAAAGCTCTCGAAATGATACAGGCGGGAGAGTGCGGACAGTTCAATCCCGCTCTTTTGAGGGCATTTGCCAAAGTGGCGGATATTTTAAAACTGCAGGAGGGCGATCGGCTCCAGTCAGGCAGTTTGAAATAAGAGGAATTTACCAGGAGCGGGGCATCTATTGACAGAGAGAAAACTGGTGACATTCCGGGATTTCCTTACCGGTACAACGGGGATATTCATTCTTTCATGTGCATTGAGATTCTAAATGTGGTAAAATAAAAGAAAAAGTAAGATGACAAGGAGGCCGGGCCGTGAAAATGGCAAAAGAGAATATCGACACTATAATGTTCGCCCCCTGCGGCATGAACTGCGTGGTCTGCTATAAACATTGCTATCATAAAAAGCCATGCGCCGGTTGCTTAAACAGCGATATAGGCAAGCCGGAACATTGCCGTAAATGCGCGATAAAAGATTGTGTCAGGGATAAAGGGCTGTCTTATTGTTTTGAATGCAGCGGCTATCCCTGCAAGAAGATAAAAAACCTTGAAAAAAGTTACAACAAAAGGTATCAGGCCAGCCTTATGGAAAATAGCGGGTTTGTTCGTCAATACGGTTTGGAACGGTTCATGGAACAGCAGAAAGAGAAATATACCTGTACCAAATGCGGGGGTATCATTTCTATCCATGACAGGGAGTGCAGCGAGTGCAAGGAAAAAATGAAATAATCAGGTGAGGACGCCGCCTCAGGCCAGAGGACGTTTTCACTCGGTGGAATGCATCGCGCTGCTAAGCTCGACAGGACCTCGCGTCAGCGATGGATTCCAAAGGCGTCCGCAGACGATAGTTTCTTTTCCGCCCCCCCAAGGAAGTCTCCGGACGCATTCTCCATTCTCATTCAAATCTCCAAAATTCCTATTGACTTGCCAAAAAAAACCTAGTATCATTACTAATAAGTAATAGTACTTTAATTAAAACTACTAATAAGTATGGCTAATAAATTTATTATGAAACAGTAATGAATTAATCCGCCTGACGGCCGGATAAGCGAAATTGGAATTATCAGATGATAACAGCAGAAAAGGAGAATGAACTATGGCTAAAGTAGGAATTGTAATGGGAAGTGACTCTGATATGCCTGTAATGGCTCAGGCGGCGGATTTCCTGGAGAAAATGGGGATTGAATTTGAGATGACGGTTATCTCTGCCCACAGGGAACCGGATGTGTTTTTTGAATATGCCAAATCCGCAGAGGAGAAGGGCTACAAGGTCATGATCGCAGGGGCCGGAAAAGCAGCCCACCTTCCTGGTATGTGCGCAGCCCTGTTCCCAATGCCTGTTATCGGTGTTCCGATGAAGACGTCAGATCTGGGCGGGGTGGATTCACTTTATTCCATCGTTCAGATGCCGTCCGGTATCCCGGTTGCCACGGTTGCCATCAATGGCGGAAAGAATGCAGGAATTCTGGCTGCCAAGATTCTGGCTGCTTCCGATCCGGATCTTCTTCAGAAGCTGAAGGATTATTCGGAAGAGATGAAGAATGAAGTGGTATCCAAAGCTGAGAAATTAGATGAGATTGGCTATAAAGAGTATGTAGCCCGTATGAAGAAATAATCAGAGGATGATACAGAACGCTGCGCCCCGTTACTGCGCTGCGCTTTATAACAGTAATTCTAAAAATACTGGAGGAAAATGATGGATTACAAGAACGCCGGAGTTGATATTGAAGCTGGATACAAATCAGTTGAGCTGATGAAGGAACATGTGAAGGGAACTATGAGACCGGAAGTAATGGGAGGCCTTGGAGGATTTTCAGGCGCTTTTTCCGCCGCTGCTTTTAAGGAGATGGACGAGCCTGTGCTGCTCAGCGGTACCGACGGAGTGGGAACTAAATTAAAGCTTGCTTTCCTGATGGATAAACATAATACGGTCGGCATTGACTGTGTTGCCATGTGCGTCAACGATGTTGCATGTGCTGGCGGCGAACCCCTGTTTTTCCTGGATTATATTGCCTGCGGCAAGAATGTGCCGGAGAAGATTGCCGAGATCGTAAGCGGCGTAGCAGAGGGCTGCAAACAGTCCGGAGCGGCTTTAGTGGGAGGAGAGACGGCCGAGATGCCTGGTTTCTATCCGGAAGACGAATATGATCTGGCCGGTTTTGCAGTGGGAGCGGTAGATAAGAAGGAGCTGATAACCGGTGAGAAACTGGCGGCAGGCGATGTCCTGATTGGTATGGCCTCCTCCGGAGTACACAGTAACGGTTTCTCCCTGGTGCGTAAGGTATTCGAACAGGAGCTTACAGCGGAAGGCCTGAATACATATTATGAAGAGCTGGGAACCACGCTCGGTGAAGCGCTGATTGCCCCAACAAAAATCTACGTGAAAGCGCTCAAATCCGTCAAGGATGCCGGGATTACGATAAAGGCATGCAGCCATATCACAGGCGGCGGCTTCTACGAGAACATTCCGCGTATGTTAAAAGAAGGCACGCGCGCCGTGGTAAAGAAAGACAGCTATGCGGTTCCGGCCATTTTCCGACTGCTGGCTGATAAGGGTAATATCGAAGAAGAGATGATGTACAACACTTATAATATGGGACTAGGCATGATTCTGGCCGTTGATCCGGCAGATGTGGATAAGGCGATGGAAGCAATCAGGTCGGCTGAAGAGATTCCGTATGTTGTCGGTTCCATCGAAGCGGGAGATAAGGGAGTGACTTTATGCTGAGAGTAGGTGTGCTGGTTTCCGGCGGGGGAACCAACCTGCAGGCAATCCTGGATGCCATTGACGGAGGCGGAATTAAGGGCGCCGAGGTGACGGCTGTAATCAGCAATAATGCGAATGCCTATGCCATCCAGAGGGCTAAGGATCATAACATCCCGGCATTTGTAGTGACACCCGGAGCGTACGGCAGCAGAGAAGCGTTTAACAAAGCGCTTCTCGATACGGTGAATGCCTGCATGGTGGATCTGGTCGTGCTGGCCGGTTTCCTTGTAAAGATACCGGAAGAGATGATTGCAGCATATAAAAACAGGATAATCAATATCCATCCGTCCCTGATTCCGTCGTTTTGCGGAGTCGGCTTTTATGGGCTGAAGGTTCATGAGGCGGCTTTAGAGCGGGGAGTAAAAGTGACGGGGGCAACGGTTCATTATGTAGACGAAGGAACGGATACAGGCCCAATCCTGCTTCAGAAGGCAGTTGAGGTGAAAACCGGCGACACGCCGGAGACTCTCCAGCGCCGCGTCATGGAGGAGGCGGAGTGGGTAATTCTTCCGCAGGCAATCAATATGATAGCAGAAGTTCGATAACAGTAACCGTTCAGACAGGTCTGCACACTTGCTTTGCTGACCGTGTGAAAAAGCGGTGGCAGCAATCATTCGGCCATTGCGCAGCGATTTAGTTAGGCCGGATGCAGTAGCAGTTCATGCTGTCTGAAATGTTGCTGATAACATAAGGAGACATGAGATAATGAAAATTTTAATCGTTGGAAGCGGCGGACGCGAGCATGCGATTGCCTGGAAGGTGTCCCAGAGTGAAAAAGCGGACAAGATATACTGTGCGCCCGGCAATGCGGGAATTGCCGAGTATGCGGAGTGCGTGGATATCGGGGCCATGGAATTTGATAAGCTGGCGGATTTTGCGAAGGAGCATGCCATTGATCTGACTATTATCGGCATGGATGATCCGCTGGTAGGCGGCATTGTCGATGTGTTTGAGGCAGAAGGACTGAGAGTATTCGGCCCGAGGAAAAATGCGGCGATTTTGGAAGGCTCCAAAGCATTTTCCAAAGACTTGATGAAGAAATATAATATTCCGACTGCCGGATATGAGAATTTTGACGATCCGGAAAAAGCGCTTTTATATTTGAAGACGGCTGAGATGCCTATCGTATTGAAGGCCGACGGCCTGGCTCTGGGAAAGGGCGTATTAATCTGCAATACCCATGAAGAGGCGGAAGCCGGCGTGAAAGAAATTATGATGGATAAGAAGTTTGGTTCCGCTGGGAACCAGATGGTCATTGAGGAGTTTATGACCGGTCGCGAGGTTTCCGTACTCTCCTTTGTAGACGGAAACACGATTAAAATCATGACCTCCGCTCAGGATCACAAGCGTGCAGGGGACGGAGATCAGGGGCTCAATACGGGCGGTATGGGAACATTTTCCCCAAGTCCCTTCTATACGCAGGAGGTAGATGAATTCTGCCGCAAATATGTATATCAGGCTACGGTCGATGCAATGAAGGCAGAGGGGAGAAGCTTTAAGGGAATCATATTCTTCGGTCTGATGCTGACGGAAAAAGGCCCCAGAGTTCTGGAATATAATGCCCGGTTCGGGGATCCTGAGACGCAGGTGGTCCTGCCGCGTATGAAGAATGATATTGTCGATGTCTTTGAAGCTTGTGTGGACGGAACGCTGAATCAGATTGAACTGGAATTTGAGGATAATGCGGCTGTCTGTGTCGTCCTGGCTTCCGACGGCTATCCGGTAAAATACGAGAAAGGCTTCAAGATAAAGGGCCTTGAAAATTTCAAGGAAAAAGACGGTTACTATGTTTTCCACGCAGGTTCTAAATTTGACGCTGACGGCAATATCGTGACAAATGGCGGCCGCGTGCTGGGAGTCACGGCAACCGGGAAGGATTTGAAGGCAGCCAGAGCCAATGCTTATCAGGCCACGGAGTGGATTGAATTTGATAATAAGTATATGAGGCATGATATCGGCAAGGCGATTGATGAGGTTTAATGGATGATATAGATATTTTCTGGACAACTGTGTTCTGAGGGGCATGGCTTGGATCATGTTTTTTGTATCGCTGTGGAAGAGATGGAGGCTTGGCTTATGGGGGATCGGGAAGCACTTTTATGTGCTTATCCAAAAGCCAAGGAGTCGGTATTAAAAGAATATAAGCAGGACAGCATATGTGGTACATGGGAAGTGCTTGCAAATGCTGTCTATAAATGTGGTTTGAAGAAAATGAAAAGGGATCGTCTTACATACCATTGGGTTAGAGTTGCGAATTGACAATAGAATTTTTATGGTTTTGTGTAATTCTCCGATAAAAGATATTTTACAGACAGTTGTGTTCAGATGAGCACAGCTGTCTTTTGTTAAATGCGGTGACCTGTGTGGAGCGTGCAGATGGCAGGAATGAATTTTCAAACAGGCTCTAGGATACCTGGATAACCTCATTCTATTGCCTGCCATGGTTGCGCTGACCATAAAGCTGATCCAAAAGAGGCTTGGGAACGAAGTTTCCTCCTGGCTGCGGATATGTGGAAAGATGGCCGGCCTAAAAAAGGTTATTATGCAATCCCTATTATTCTGCTTTGGTTCTTCCTCCTTTGGATAGCCGTAAAGACAGTCTGGTTTTAAGCAGGCGCAAACGGAAGAACTGCTCACTGACAGTATGTGCTCATATGGAAACGGGGAGCGACACCTGACGGCATGATAAAAACCGACTGGACAAAATTCCGATGTAGCAGTTATAATGAAGCAAGATATTGGTTTGTATTTAGAAGGAGTACCTTATGTGCATGAGATATTGAAAATGAAATGGAACAGAAATATTTGATACAAAAGGAGTATTAGATTTGGCGGTGATTATACAGTATCCTCAGTATTGGGGGACCAAAAGCCGGGAGCAGAGATTCTCCAGGCTTTTTGGCGTTTCCTGTCCGGCAGGGTAGCTTGCTGCGTACGATTTAAGGGAGGGAAAAATGAAAAGAGAGTATCAGGTAAAAAATGTCTATGAGGCATGTGTGGAGCGTCTCCATTTTATCTTCGAAGAATTTGACAATATTTTAGTGTCGTTTTCCGGAGGTAAGGACAGCGGCCTGCTTTTAAATCTGGTTCTTGACTACAAAAAGAAATATTATCCGGATAAGACGATCGGCGTATTTCATCAGGATTTCGAGGCCCAATATACCGTAACCACCGAATATATAGAGCGGACACTGGAGCGCATAAAAGACGAGGCGGAGATTTACTGGGTTTGCCTGCCAATGGCCACCAGAACTGCCCTGAGCAGCTATGAAATGTACTGGTATCCATGGGACGATACAAAACAGGAGCTATGGGTCCGCGAAATGCCCGACAAAGAATATGTAATCAATTTATCAAACAATCCTATCACTACATACAGGTACCGCATGCATCAGGAGGATCTGGCAAAACAGTTCGGCCGTTGGTACCGGCAGATACACGGTGACAAGAAGACGGTCAGCCTTCTTGGAATACGGGCAGACGAATCCCTGCAAAGGTACAGCGGATTTTTAAATAAAAAATACGGCTATAAAGGCGAGTGCTGGATTAGCAACCAGTTCAAAAATGTCTGGTGCGCTTCGCCGCTTTACGACTGGAGCGCAAAGGATGTATGGCATGCCAATTATCTGTTTTCCTATGATTACAACCGGCTTTATGATCTTTACCATAAAGCCGGGCTTAAGGTATCACAGATGCGGGTCGCTTCGCCTTTTAACGACTACTCGAAGGACGCGATCAACCTGTACCGGGTGATCGACCCTGAAATTTGGTGTAAACTGATCGGCCGTGTGCAGGGCGCTAATTTTGCCTCGATCTACGGAAGAACAAAGGCAATGGGGTACCGTACTATTACACTTCCGCCCGGGCATACATGGAAATCTTATACCCATTTTCTGCTGGACACGCTGCCGAAGAGGCTTCGCAATAACTATGTTAAAAAATTCAACACCTCGATCCAGTTCTGGCATGAGACGGGAGGCGGGCTGGACGAAAAAACGATCCAGGAGCTGGTGGAGAACGGATATAAGATAAGGCGCAATGGCGTTTCCAACTATACTGTAAATAAAAAATCCCGCATTGTCTTTCTCGGTCCGATACCTGATAATACGGACAATATCAAGACGACAAAGGATATACCAAGCTGGAAAAGAATGTGTTACTGTATCCTGAAAAATGATCACATCTGCCGTTTTATGGGGTTTGGTATGACCCGCCAGCAGCAGAAACGTTTAGACGTGATTAAGAAAAAATACGAAAGCATAGAGGATTTTAATTATGAGTTATCGAAGCCCGGTTTATGATGTAATTGCAGTACCTATTGAAAAAGTAAAGCCGAATACGTATAATCCTAATAAAGTAGCGCCTCCCGAAATGCGTCTTTTGTATGAAAGCATTAAAGAAGATGGTTATACGATGCCTGTAGTCTGCTATTATGTAAAAGCACAGGATATTTATCTTATTATCGACGGCTTCCACCGCTATCAGGTGATGCTGAACCATCCGGACATATATGAGAGGGAGCAGGGGCTGCTGCCTGTATCGGTCATTAATAAACCGCTCGATAAGCGGATGGCCAGCACAATCCGCCATAACAGGGCCAGGGGAACCCACAATGTGGATTTGATGAGCAACATTGTAAAAGAATTACATGAATTGGGACGTTCGGATGCATGGATATCCAAACATCTGGGTATGGACAGAGATGAGATTCTGCGTCTTAAGCAGATTACAGGGCTGGCGACATTATTCCGGGATGTGAAATTCGGCCAAGCCTGGCGGCCGGTTGATGACGAAGATGAATATATAAGATAAATTGCCAGCCCGAGTTTCTGCCGCAGTCTTTATCGAAGGTGAGTTCAATCACAGGAAAGGAGCAGCGTATGAGGCGCAGAAGAAGATCAAGAGCCGTTTTGCTGATACCGGCCGTATTGCTGTGCAGCGTGGCTATTGCAGCGCAGGTGTATTTTGGTTTTATTCACAGAGGCGGATAAAGGAGGAGAAGAAGACTCCGGAGGAACTGCTGACGGAATATATGCAGTATATGGCGGACGGCGATTATGGGGCGATGTACGGGATGTTGGATAACCAAAGCCGCCTGAATATCAGCCTGGAAGATTTTGAAAAGAGAAACAGGAACATATACGAGGGGATCGAGGCGTCCGGCGTCAGGATAGAAATAAAGGGCACTGAGCTGAAAGAAGACGGTACCGGTACGGTAGAGTACCAAACCACAATGGACAGTCTGGCCGGAGAAATAAGCTTTTTTAACCAAGCGGTTTTTTGGGAAGAAGTGCCCGGTGAAGAAGGAACGAAAGGAAAGCCTGAATAGAAACTGGCTTGGAGCGACAGGTTAATCTTTCCTCAGTTAGGACCGGATGACAAGGTGAGGGTGAGCACCGACAAGGCGACGCGCGGCCGTATCCTGGACCGAAACGGCAATCTGCTGGCAGGAGAGGGGAAATCCAGCTTGCCGACAGCGGATACGGTCAGGGAGAGATACTGATAAATCCCGTTCATCTGGCGGCTTTATACACGATGTTCCCTAACCACGGTACCGTTTAAAACCATACCTTCTTTACAGGGCGGAGCCGTCCCCTGAAGCCTGGATTGAACAGGCATGCACAGCCGAAACGGCTCAAACCATCGAAAATGCACTGCTCAAAGTTATCAGTTCACCGCACGGAACCGGACATAAAGCCATGAGGCAGGATATTACACTGGCCGGCAAGACCGGCACTGCTGAAATCAAAGCATCAAAGGAGGATACTGGCGGAACGGAACTTGGCTGGTTTGCCGTATATACGGCAGATAAAAACATAAATACACCGCTCCTGCTGGTAAGTATGGTGGAAGATGTAAAAAATGAAGGCGGCAGCGGGCTGGTGGTTGGCAAAGCGAAAGCCGTCCTGGACAATTATATCCCGTAATTTTATAGTAATAAAAATAATGCAAATCTGGTAATGAACCGATCGACCGTTACGCGCATTTTAGATGCGTTGGAATTCTGGACGGAGACGGGAAATATACTGAATTTCCGGGTTGTGCGGTGCGGTGCGGCACGGAGAACAAGAAGATGTTTTGTCTAGACAGAGGGTGAAGAAACCAGGACCGCTCAGAATTATGCTGAGCGGTCCTGGTTTTTCCCGCTTAAGTTTTCGTTCTTATGTCCATTCTTTTTCTAATGGGACTGATTTTTATTACCAAACTTGAATGAATGGAAATAAATGTGTATAATGGTCAATAAATATTGACCATAGGGGGTATTCCATGGAGAAACATTCATTTGAGGAGCACAGGCGGAGCCTTGCCGGGAAATTTGAGAAAAGAAGGACTCTTTATACAATATATTTCAGCCCGACGGGCGGAACAAAGAAGGTGGCGGATATTGTAAGCCGCGCCCTGAGCAATGAAAGAGAAAGCGGCGGCTGGGAGATGAAAGAGATTGATATGTCACCGGCCGGGACGGATTATTCACAGTATCATTTCACCAGGGAAGATATCTGCATTGTGGCGGCGCCGTCTTTTGGCGGCCGTGTCCCGGGGCTGGTCCTGGAACGGCTGAAAGAGATGAAGGGCGGTCATGCGAAAACGATTCTGGCCGCTGTTTACGGCAACCGTGCATTTGAGGATACGCTGCTGGAGCTGGAGGATACTCTTGTTTTAGCCGGTTTTGACTGTAAAGCGGCAGTCGCGGCTGTTGCAGAGCATTCCATCATGCACCAGTTCGGTCAGGGCAGGCCGGACGCAGAGGATGAAAAAGAGCTTGCCGGTTTTGCCGCCCGGATAAGAGAGCGTCTGGAGAAGGAATCCGGAGGGCAGGAAGAGGCGGCAGGCGTTTTGCAGGGGGAACAGACGGGCAGAATCCCGGGACTCCCCGGAAACAGGCCGTACAGAGAGTATGGCGGCGTGCCATTTAAGCCGGAAGCGGACAATTCCTGTACCGGCTGCGGTCTGTGTGCGAAAGAATGTCCGGCCGGGGCGATACCGGCAGAGACACCGTCATCGGTTGACAAGGAGAAATGTATTTCCTGCATGCATTGCGTTTCAGTCTGCCCGCGCCATGCCAGAGATTTGAACAGACTGGTGCTGTTTGCCGCTTCGCAGAAGATGAAAAAGGCATGTTCCGGCAGAAAAGAGAATGAACTTTTTATATAAGTTCAGAAATATAAGATTCAGAAATAGTAACAGTTCAGCCATGATGTATTCCGCGAGGTGTTTTCGCTGTTTTTTGCGAAAATCCCGAGTTGTGCGGCGCGAAACGGCGTTTTTTTGCCGTTTCTGTGCATCATTTGTTACGGTTTAGCCGAAGGCTGAACTGTAACCAGAAATATAAAGTCAGAAGGAGAAGGATACCATGCTGAAAGCAGTCTTTATTGACTACACCGGTACTATGATTGAGGTTACTCATGCGGACGGGCTGGCTGTGGGAAGGCCTTAAGGCTTTGTCGGAAAAATGATGGAGCCGCTGCTTGGCGGAATCTTCACCGTGTCTGATGCAAATCTCTATGAATATCTGAGAGATCTGCTGGATACGGAGGAAGTATTTCTGGAACCAAGCGCCTGCGCGGCTTTTGCCGGAACGGTTATGCTGAACCGTTATGAGGAGACGAAAGAATATCTCCGCCTGCACTGCCTGGAAGATAAGATGGCCCGGGCAGTCCATATCGCCTGGGCGACAGGGGCCAACCTGGTCCCGGAGCCTGTCAGGCAGGAGTACAGAAATACATTTTTGTGAGGTTATATCGCCGGCGGACGGGGTAGTGGGTGAGTATATGAGTCTTTCGTCCCGGGGGAAGATTGTCGTGGTTTGAGGCTGCGGGCGAAGATAAAGTCTGCGGAGCACACTCCCGCTCTGTGAAATGCATTTCGCTGCTAAGCTCGAGAGGACCTCGCTAATCAGCGATGGATTTAGGCGGCATCCGCAGATCTTCCCCTCCGCCCCAAGGCCAGGTTTTCGCCGGGACGAAAGACTCCGCCGGTGCTTAGCGAGGTCCCTCACGAGCTTAGCACTGCTGCGCACTCCAAAGAGTGCAAACGGTCCCCGCAGCAATTCATTCCGGCCGGATTCCCCCCTCACGACACCCTCCAACCGGGGACGGAAGACTCAGCCAGCCCCCTCACCACACCGGACATAGTCCGTTCCGGACGCGTCCTCCCAACCTCAGTTAAATCTCATTTCGCAAAATCCCCAAAAAGTTCTTGACAAATACAACTGTATCTGATAAGGTTACAAATACGAACTGTAATAAATAAAATTACATATAAAGCAATCCTGCAAGGAGGAATAGAGATGGAGAAGAAATCAGTCGAAATAACGGAAAAATATGATGCAATCATAATCGGTTTTGGAAAAGGCGGAAAGACACTGGCGAAAGCGCTGGGCGATGCGGGAAAGAAGACGGTTCTGATTGAACGTTCCAACAAAATGTACGGAGGCACCTGCCCCAATGTGGGCTGCGTACCGACCAAGTCACTCGTATACCGCGCAGGACTTATATCTGCCGGAGACGGCAGCTTTGAGGATAAAGCCAGGGCCTATAAAGAGGCGGTGGAACATAAGGACAGCCTGACCGGAAAGCTCAGGGAAAGAAATTATCAGAAATTAACAAATCACCCAAATATCACGGTGATGGATGGAACCGCCAGGTTTGTTTCCTCTCATAATGTTGAAGTGGAGCGGGACGGGGCGACGGTAAAGCTTACGGGCAAGCAGATTTTTATCAATACGGGTTCATCGGCTTTCGTTCCGCCTATCGATGGAGTGAAGGGAAATCCTTATGTCTATACAAGCGAGACGCTCCTTGAGCAAAAGGAATTGCCAAAGAATCTTGTCATCATAGGCGGCGGTTATATCGGCGTAGAGTTTTCTTCGATTTATGCAAGCTTTGGTTCCAAGGTGTCCATACTTCAGGATGGGGATGTTTTCCTTCCGAGAGAGGATGCTGATATAGCCGGTGCTGTCCGTAAATCGCTGTCGGGCAGAGGAATCGATGTACTGACCGGTGTAAAAGTAAAAACAGTTGAACAGGCTGAAGGCAGGGCTGCCGTCGTGTTTGAAGACAGGGAAGGCGTTAGGAAGCTGGAGGCCGATGCAGTACTGATTGCAACCGGGCGCAGGCCGAATACGAAGGAGCTGAATCTGGAGGCGGCCGGTATCGAAGTGAATGCCAGAGGCGGTATAATTACGGACGATTCGATGATGACGACGGCTCCGGATGTTTATGCTATGGGAGATGTCACCGGAGGGCTTCAGTTCACCTATATTTCCCTGGATGACAGCAGAATCGTCAAATCAAAGATTCTCGGAGACGGCAGTTATACACTGAAAGATAGGGGAGCCGTACCGTACAGCGTATTTTTAGACCCGGCATTTTCCAGAGTGGGGCTCAGTGAAAAAGACGCAAGGGAAGCTGGGTACCAGGTAAAGCTCGCAACGGTTTCCGCGTCTGAGATTGTCAAATCCAAGGTGTTAGAACAGTCGGACGGCTTGCTGAAGGCAGTAATTGACGAGAAGACGGGCCTGATACTGGGAGCGCATCTGTTCTGCGAAGAATCCTATGAGCTGATTAATATTATTAAGATGGCGATGGATGCAAAGCTTCCCTATACAGTACTGAGAGACATGATTTTCACCCATCCGACGATGGCAGAATCTCTTAACGAGTTATTTGCCGTGTAATCCGGCCGTAACAGACTAAATTTGAAATAAAAGGAGTGTACTATATGGGTTTTTCACTAGATATCAGTGTACCGGTTCTGACGGTGTTTTTTCAGGGCCTGATCAGTTTCTTCTCTCCCTGCGTGCTGCCGCTGATACCGTTATACATCGGGTATCTGTCCGGGGGAACGGGAAGCCGCGGCGAAGACGGAAGGATTTACTATAAAAGAAGCAAGGTAATGCTGCACACGCTGTGCTTCGTAATCGGAGTCAGCTTCGCATTCTTCCTTCTGGGATTGGGATTTTCAGCTATGGGCGGCTTTTTCAAAAATAATCAGCTTATGTTCGCAAGAGTCGGAGGCATCCTGGTTGTAATGTTCGGATTATACCAGCTGGGCTTTTTCGGTTCCAGTTCTCTGCTCGGCAGAGAGCGCAGGCTCCCCTTTAAGCTGGATACTCTGGCGATGTCACCATTTACAGCTCTTGTTATGGGCTTTACCTTCAGCTTTGCCTGGACGCCCTGTGTAGGACCGGCTTTGGCCAGTGTCCTTCTGATGGCGGCGTCAGCCAGCACCCAGGCGATGGGATTTGTGCTGATTGGCGTATATACGGCCGGTTTTGTTCTGCCGTTCCTCGCAGTTGGCCTGTTTACAACGTCGCTCCTGGAATTTTTCAAGAGCCATATGAATGTTGTCAAATATACGGTGAGAATCGGCGGAATCCTGATGGTATTTATGGGTATTCTTATGTTCACCGGTAAGATGAATGCCGTGACGGGCTACCTGTCAAGAATTTCCCCGTCCGGCGGCAGCGGGTACAGCGCCGGCGTTGTAAGCGGCGATGAGACAAAGAAAGAGACGAAGGAAGAAACCAAGGACGGGATGGAGAGCAGCGGAGAAACAGCAGAGAGCGGTTCTGCATCGGGAGCAGAAAAACCAGGTTCCGGTGAGAGCGGTCCGAATGAAAGCGGTTCCGAACAAAACGCATCCGGAGAGACAGAACCGGTTCTGATGCCTGCCATCGATTTTACATTAAAGGATCAGTATGGCAATACTCATACGCTGTCCGATTACAAAGGGAAAACGGTCTTCCTGAACTTCTGGGCAACCTGGTGCCCGCCGTGCCGCGCCGAGATGCCGGATATCCAGAAGCTGTATGATACCTATGATATGGAAGGCGACGATGCGCTGATCGTCCTGGGAATAGCGGCCCCGAATATGGGAAGCGAACAGTCCGAGGAGGGCATTAAAAAATTCCTGGAGGATAACGGATATACGTATCCTGTCGTGATGGATACGACGGGAGAGATATTTAACGCGTATGGAATCTTCTCCTTCCCCACGACCTTTATGATTGACCGCGACGGAAATGTATTCGGCTACGCCAGTGGCCAGCTCAGCGAAGATATGATGAAGAGCATCATAGACCAGACGATGGCCGGAAAACGAAAGTAAGGAAAAGGGGATGAAAAAGTGACTAGCGAGTTTACGATTGCCGTGCATGCATTAGTGTTTCTATCACATAAGGGAATTTATTATTCCAGCGAAGGGCTGGCGGACAATGTATGTACCAATGCGGCCAGAATCCGTAAAGTGATGGCGAAACTTAAGAAAGCAGACTTAATTAAGACAAAGGAGGGGGCTGACGGAGGATATTTCTTCCACAGAGAGGCCCGGGAAGTGGATTTGCAGATGATAGCGGACGCCCTTGATACTCCATTTGTAGCCGCATCATGGAAAAGCGGAGATCCTGACCGCGACTGCCTCGTTTCATCGGGGATGGCCGGTGTGATGACGGAGATTTATGACACTCTGGATCAGGAGTGCCGGAAACGGTTGAAGCAGATTACAATATGTGATATAGAAGACAGAATATTTTCAGTAACAGTTCAGCCATGATATATTCCGCGAGGTGTTTTCGCTGTTTTTTGCGA
>OBXO01000635.1_pt1 | contig 24060 bp, 26 predicted proteins | sample 1501431 | NCBI WGS metagenome assembly OBXO01 (sample SAMEA2580163, study PRJEB22360) | human gut metagenome | biome: human gut; feature: human-associated habitat; material: faeces | place: Denmark | collected 2008/2010 | reverse complement strand
ATAACGGCGAAGATAGTACCAAGGTGCGACAATAGCAAGCTGCCGGTTCTTTTTTTATTTACGGATACCTCTGCGTATCCTTTTTTTATTTTATATCCGGCTTTAATAATGAATTCTAAGATGGGAATATTTAGAAAAAAAGAAGGTCACTTTATTTGACCTTCGATTTTTATGTTTTATATTTCAACTGCTTCTTTAACTAATGCAACTACTTCTTCCATAGTTCCACAGTTAATAGCTTTAGCAGCTAATTCATTCATTTCAGATTTTTTCATTGATCTGATTAACTTTCTTTGAGAAAGAATAGATGTAGCAGACATAGAGAATTCATCTAGTCCTAAACCGATTAGTAGTGGTGCAGCAATTGCTTCTCCAGCCATTTCTCCACACATACCTGTCCATTTACCTTCGGCATGGGCTGAATCAATTACATGTTTAACTAAACGTAAGATTGATGGGTGGAATGGTTGATATAAATAAGAAACCCCAGATGACATTCTATCAGCAGCAAATGTGTATTGAACTAAATCGTTTGTACCAATTGAGAAGAAATCAACTTCTTTGGCAAATTGATCAGCTAACACTGCTGCAGCTGGAATTTCAATCATGATACCTACTTGTAATGTATCAGATACTTCGATTCCTTCACTAATTAATTTTTCTTTTTCTTCCATTAAGATTCCTTTAGCTTTTCTAAATTCATCTAAAGTAGCAATCATTGGGAACATAATTCTTAAATCACCATATACTGAAGCTCTAAGTAATGCTCTTAATTGAACTCTAAAGATGTCTTCTCTTTGGAAACATAAACGAACCGCTCTAACTCCTAAGAATGGATTCATCTCTTTAGGTAAATCAATTGCTTCGATTTCTTTATCTCCACCAATATCTAAAGTACGAACAACAGCAGGTTTTCCTTCTAATCCTTCAAGAACCTCTTTATAAACATTGAATTGTTCTTCTTCAGTTGGTAATTGAGCAGATTCCATATATAAGAATTCAGTTCTGAATAACCCAACTCCTTCACCACCATTGTCTAGTACACCTTGGATGTCTTTTGGAGATCCAATATTAGCAACTAGTTCGACGTGATGATCATCTAGAGTAACAGATTTTTCATTTTTCATTTTCTTTAATTCTTCCTTGTATGCGATGAATGCTTCACGTTTAGCTTGATATTCTTTAATTTCATCATCACTAGGATTAATAATTACAATACCAGCTTCACCATCTAAAACAACCATATCAGCATCATTAGTTTCATCAGTTATTGTTTTACAAGAAACAACCGCAGGAATTTCTAATGAACGCGCCATGATTGCTGAGTGAGAAGTTCTACCACCAATATTAGTAGCAAATCCTCTAACTAAGTTTTTATTTAATTGCGCAGTATCAGATGGAGTTAAGTCATCAGCAATAATAACAACTTCTTCATCGATTAAAGCAGGATTTGGCAATGACTTACCTAGTAAGTTAGCTAATAAACGACGAGATACGTCCTTGATATCAGCCGCTCTTTCTCTAAAATAATCATCATCCATACTTTCAAACATTGCAATAAAAGTATTAGCAACTTCATCTAGAGCAGCATCAGCGTTAATCTTTTCATTTCTGATTTTATCCTCTACTTGAGTTTTTAATTCAGGATCTTGTAATACTAATGCATGAGCATCAAATACAGCAGCTTCTTCTGCAGATAAATTTTTAGCAGCAGCTTCCTTAATTGATTCTAATTCTTTTGCAGTTTGTGACATTGCATCGTCAAATTTTTTGATTTCTGCCTCAGCATCTTCTACTGTTACTTTTGTCACTGTTAAATCCGGCATTACTAGTTTGTATGCTTTAGCAATCGCGATACCACTAGATGCCCCAATACCTTTTATCATATTAAAAACACCTCCATATACATTCCTATTTTACCTTATTTTTAGCAAAAAATAAAGAAATATCGAACTGTGACTAGGTATTTTCGCGTTATGAAAAAAGGGCTTTCAAAAGGGACTTACAAATTAATAGACTTTGACAAAAAATACATGACTCGTTTTTTTCGAGTTTTGAAAAATGATTGATATTTCCGGCCTTTAACTTGAAGTTTTAAGGTAAAAATAGTATCATATAAGTGGAGGGACACAAAATGAAATTAATTATAGTTGAAAATTATGAAGAAGCAAGCATTGAAGCTGCAAAAGTTATGTTAGAAGTTGTTAAAAACAATCCAACTGCTAATTTGGGATTGGCTACGGGATCTACACCAATCAGAATGTATGAATTGATGATCGAAGATCACAAGAAGAACGGGACTTCTTATAAAGATATCAAATCATTTAACTTAGATGAATATTTTGGATTAGAAGCTACTCATCCACAAAGTTATCATTATTTTATGAATAAACATTTATTCTCTGGAATTGACATTAATCCTGAAAATGTACATGTACCAAATGGTGCTGGAGATATTCAAGTAAGTTGTGATGATTACAATAAATTATTAGCTGAAAATCCTATCGATATCCAATTGTTAGGAATTGGTTCAAATGGACATATTGGTTTTAATGAACCAGGAACTTCTTTTGATTCAGTAACTCATATGATTGAATTAAAAGAAAGTACACGTCAAGATAATGCCCGTTTATTCTTTGATGGGAAAATTGATGAAGTACCTACTCATGCGATTACTATGGGAATTTTAAATATTTTACAAGCTAAAAAAGTATTATTAGTTGCGTGTGGTGAAAATAAAGCTCAACCAATCAAAGTATTGGTTGAAGGTGAAAAAACTACAGACGTACCAGCAAGTGCACTTCAAGATCATAATGATGTTGTTGTAATTGTTGATAAAGCAGCTGCTAGTTTATTAACTAAATAATAAAAGGAAAGATTTATAAATCTTTCCTTTTTTAAAACCTTTTTTTTACCTTTAAAGAAATGTGTTTAATTTGTTTACGTAAGATAAATAACGTATAATTATTATATGGGGGTACTAAATATGACAAAAAATTTATTTAAAGAAGTAGCGATGAATGAAACAAATCCAAACTACTCAAAAGCAATATCAAGACTTGAACCATTGTATCAAAGAAGTAATGATCTACGTAGTGAGTTTGGTCGTGATTATACGAGAATTATCTTTTCTCAGGCATACCGACGTTTAAAACATAAGACACAGGTGTTTTTTGCAGTTAAGGATGATCATGTTTGTACACGTAGTGAACATGTTAACTTAGTTGAATCTGTAAGTTATACAATTGCAAATTACTTAGGTTTGAATACTGAATTAACTAAAGCAATAGCAGTAGGCCATGATTTAGGACATGCCCCATTTGGTCATGGTGGTGAACGTATTATTAACGAGCTTGCTAAAATACATGGGCTCGATTCTTTTTGGCATGAGCGCAATAGTCTTCATTTCATTGATGAAATAGAAACATTAGAAGACAATGAACATCATCGCCATAATTTAAATTTGACATATGCTATTCGTGATGGAATTATTTCTCATTGTGGAGAAATGAATCAAATGAGTATTAAAAAGCGAGATGAGTATATTGATTTACAAAATTATACTAGCCCAGGACAATACAATCCTTATACTTGGGAAGGATGTGTTGTAAAAATGGCAGATAAGATTGCCTATTTAGCACGTGATATTGAAGACGCTTTACGTCTCAAGGTACTAAAAGAGAATAAAGTTGAAGTCTTGAAAGCTTCGCTCAATAATATTACTAGTGAATATCATTTTACAGCAATCAATAATGGAACTGTCGTTAATTATTTTATTCAAGATGTATGCAGTCATAGTAATCCAAGCGATGGAATTTCATTATCAAAAGAAGCCTTTGAAATAATGAAAACAATTATGAAGTTTAATTATCAAAATATATATTTAATTGATAGAGTACAAATTCATACTAATTATGTTAAATTGATTTTAAATTCTATTTTTGATTTCTTTATTAAATACGATTTAATGGCTCGAGATAGTAATACTAATATTATTGATGAAATTTCTAAGGATAAAGATCAATTTCCCCATGCAATCAATGGATTTATCCATTGGCTTGAAAAATATAGTGTGATGAATGGAGCAAAACGTGATTCGCTTTATCAAAATAAAGTTATTTATGATTTTATTAATGATGATAAAGCAATTATTAAAAGCATTTTAGATTATTTATCAGGAATGTCAGATGCCTATATTATTCAAATATTTAATGAGCTTATTTCATTTTAATCCATTGAAGAAATTCAATGGATTTATTATTTTTACTTAAATTATTAGAATAGATGTGGTAAACTAATCATTATTAGGGAGGTTTAAATATGCCTATTAAAATACCAAATGATTTACCAGCAAGTAAAATATTAAAAGAAGAAAATATCTTTGTGATGGATGAAAATCGTGCTTTAGCTCAACAAATTAGGCCATTGCAATTATTAATTTTAAATATTATGCCGACTAAAGTAGTAACTGAAACACAGCTTTTAAGGATGCTGTCGAATACACCACTTCAAATCGAGGTAGACTGGATTCATATGGCCAGTCATGAATCTAAAAACACACCTCAAGAACACTTATTAGCTTTTTATAAGACATTTGAGGAAATAAAAGATAATAAATATGATGGTTTGATTATTACTGGAGCACCGGTGGAAAAACTTAGGTTTGAAGATGTTGATTACTGGTTAGAGATGGAAAAGATTTTAGAATGGTCAAAAACTCATGTATTTAGCTCATTTTTTATTTGTTGGGCTTCTCAAGCAGCATTGCATTATTTTTATGGTATTGAGAAACATGAATTAAAAGAAAAACTGACAGGTGTTTATTTTCATCATACTAATGTTGATAAAATGAAGCGAAAGATACTTAGAGGCTTTGATTATCAATTTTATGCTCCTCATTCACGTTATACAACAATTATGGCAGAAGATATAGCAACGATTTCTAGTCTTGATATTTTAGCTGCTAGCGATGAAGCAGGGGTTTATTTGATTGCAGAAAAAGATGGCTCACGTTTTTTTGTAACTGGTCATCCTGAGTATGATCCTGATACATTAGATAAAGAATATAATCGTGATCTGGCAATTTCTGATCAAGCTACTATGCCTAAAAATTATTATAAAAATGATGATATGCACAATGAAATTTTAGTAAAATGGCGTTCTCATGCTTATTTATTATTTAGTAATTGGTTAAATTATTACGTTTATCAAGAAACTCCATATGATTTAAATGAGTTAGAAAGTTTAAAACTAGGTAAATAATGTAATATTGTATTTACGATAAGTTTAAAAGTTGAAGAAATAAATCTTGCTCAAATTAAGTAAATCTTCTAAGTTGGACCAGCAAATGATATGTATCAAGAATTCTAGACACATATCATTTTTGGTCCAATTTTTAGAATTGGTACAATTTGAGTAATCAGTAAATTTATATATAATTTCTAAATAATGCAGTAGAATTAAGTTTCTATTTCTTTTAAGAGTTTACTTTGAGTTTGTCTGTATCTTAGTGGTGTAAGGCCCATTGTTTTTTTGAATATTTTATCAAAATATTCAATATTATTAAATCCACATTCAAAAGCTATATTTAGAATTGATAATTCAGTAGATAAAAGGAGTTCTATTGCCTTATCTATTTTTTTTTATTTAAATATTGGCTAGGAGTCATATTTAAATATTCATGAAATTTTTTAATTGTATATTGTTTAGAATATGGTGAGATGATAAAAATATCTTTTGTTTCTTTAATTTTATTTAAATCTTGTATTTCTAATAATAATGATTTAAACCAATTTGGATATATATTCGTATCTTTTGATTGATGATAGATTAATTCTTTTATCATTTGATATAAGAACAATTCTATATCTTTATTTAACTCATAATAAGAATCGTTGAGATTGATATCATTATAGTAATTAATTAGTTTTCTAGATTTTTCATCAGATAAGTGTCCTATTACAGTATCATTAATTAAATGAAAACCTCCAAATATAGTCTGAACTCTATTCATAATTTTGTCAGAAAAAGCTAAATTGATATATTTTAAGGAAATATTTTCATTAATAGTAACAAGTTCATGAAAAATATTTTTTTTCATTAAAATAATGTTATTTCATAATATGTCTGATAATGTTTTCCTACTTCAGATTTTTTTCTTTTTCGGTGTTGCCAGTGAATATCTTTGCTGTTATTGATGATTTCTAGACTTAGTTCTTGCATAAAGCACCTCCATTATTTTTATTATATTATAATTTTGATTTAAATAAAATTAAAAATAAAGTTAGAAAAATAAGATAAAATGAATGCTTTGTTTAATAAAGTTTAAAAAGCGAATATATGTTAAGTATGATATACCTTGTTATGATACTCTTTATATGAAAAGGAGGTAGACAAATGAATGAAATTCAATATTTAAAAGAGTTTACGAGATTGTATAAAGAAAATAGTCATGATAAATACAATCGGGAAGTAGAATGCCATTTCTTTATGCACAAGGAAAATCGTACAAAAATAACGAGCGATGATTATTTCTTATCATGTTTTCCTAGTGCAATTTGTGGTTTTGGATCAAGAAATACTAACTTTATTTACAATTGCAAATTAGAACGATTAGCAAAATTAATCGAAGGTACACATGATGTTGAAAAAGAAGAATTAGAAGAATTGTATACGTTTTGGGCTGATGAGAATGATAAAGAACGTCTTAGAAGATATTATCCAAATGATATAAAAGAATTAATGCCATATGATGATTTTGAAAATGATTATTATACAGCGTATCCTTTATATAGATTAGGAGGAGCTTATCTTGATTTTGAAAAATTATTTGATTTAGGAATAGATGGATTGATTCATGAAATTGATTCTCAACCACTCAATAGTTTTTTAAGAGCTTGTAAGAAATCGCTTATTTACTTAAAAGAATTAATAAAACTGTATCGTGATGATGCCATGGACATTAATCCTGAATTGGCTTATACGTTAAATGAATTACTTGAACATAGACCACAAAATATGAAAGAAGCGATTCAATTAATGTGGATTTATGTAGGCGTTAGTGAAATTAGAAACTATGGAAGAATGGATAATCAATTAGCACGTTTTTTAGATGATGAACAAGATGCATATAAGAATATTGCAGAATATTTCAAGGTAATTAGACAACGAAATACGATTTACAATGGTCGTATTATTTTAGGTGGAGAGGGTCGTCATGATCTTGAAAAAGCAAACAAGATATGCAGTATAGCTCTTAAAGTTATGAAAGATTTACATTTAACTGAACCACAATTAACACTTAGGTGGTCAAAAGATATGCCTGATAGTATTTTTGATAATGCGATTGATTGTATAGAAAGTGGTTGTAGTTATCCATTATTATACAATGACACGGTTAATATTAAAAATATCAAAGAATCAATGAATGTATCATATAAAGAAGCGGTTGATTATGTTCCTCTTGGTTGTGGTGAATATGTTTTGGATCATAAAAGCATTGGTTCACCTAATGGAATCATTAATTTAGCTAAGGTATTAGAGGGGCTGGTTAATGATGGAAAATGTATGAATTTAGTAGTTGGAGCAACTGGCAAAGACAGAAATAATACTATCGGAGGACATAAGGCATGAGTGCTATTATTCATTTAAAGCATTATATTTCAAAAAAGCATCTACCTACGTCTTTAGAGAAAAATGTTCAGTACAGTTTCCTTGTATATGAAAGTTAAAACGTAAAGAACTATTAAAATATGTGTGGTAATATTGAGTGGTGCTTTTAATTCCCTACTTGCCACATATCCAACAAAATATTTAGGAATATCTATTGTGGAATGTGTTATTTCCAATACAATACTATTCGCTAAAATTGACATATCTTCGTCAATAATATGATATTTTAAAGAAATATCTGGTATGTTAAAATGTTATAAAATAATAGAAATATTTTTATACTCTGTTGGTGTCATTCCGTATGCTTTCTTGAAATTACGAGAAAATATTTCATGGTATCATCATAGAAAACGAGGAATACAGTATAACTGAAAACGCTAATGTTGTGTTGACGAATGAAAATATCAAGAAAATGCTGAAAAAAATATCAGTCAGATAAATAAAGCAATATAAGCATAACGGTTGACTTATTCCAAACCGACAAAAAAGTGAGTAGCGTATTAGATATTTTTCTCATTAAATTTAGAGTTATTGGGAGTGAATAGATTTCTAGGTTTAGTGATCGTGTTTTAACGGTAAGACGGAAACCGTTAATACTATTAAAATTTCCAATATCAATATGTATACAATAGTATTCTATGCTATACTAAAAATGTGAGGAAGGTTAAAACAATGAAAGAAAAGATTTTAAAGAATTGTAAAAAATACTGGTATGTTATAGCATTTATCATTGTAGGCTTTATCGTTTTAAATAAAGGGCCAGATTATCTTGTATTGAAAAAAAATACTTTTAAAGTTGAACTTGGTACACCATTCAATATAAAACCTGAAACGTATTTAAATACAGAAAAATTAGATACCGATGTAAAAAAAGATGTATTGGAAAACGCAAAGGTAACTGTTGATAAAGATTTGAATAATATTGAAAACTTTTGTTTAGATGTTGGAAAATATAAAGTTACCGTTTCATATAAAAACGAAAAAGAAACTTTTACTTATAAAGTTGAAGATACTACCGCCCCAGTAATTACAGGTGCAGAAAGTATTGATATAGTACAAAGTACTGATTTAAGTACTTATGATTTTAAAGTTCTTTATACAATTGATGATTTATCTCAAACAGATGTTAAGTATGATACTAGTGCAATTGATGTAAATACAATTGGTGCTTATACTTTAAAAATTATTTCAGAAGACAATTATGGAAATAAATGTGATAAAGAAGTAGCTATAAATGTTGTTGCTCCATTGAGTGCTGATGAAGTAATTGTTGAGGAAACAGTATCAAACGCTGATGGTACAACAACTACAAAGATTGTAACTAGAAAGAAAACCGAAGCACAGAGTGGTGATTTTCGCATAGTTACTTCGGGTGATACATCAAAATCAAGTAATAATAGTTCTTATTCATCTTCTAGTAGTTCATCTAACAGTATTTCAACTATTAAACCAAGTGGTAGTACATCATCAAATAGTTCATCTAATAATAATTCTAGTGCTGCTAAGCCTAATAATGGTAATTTAATAATTGATTAAAATAAATTAAGCAATTTTTTACAGTTGCTTTTTTTGTTGAATAAAAATGTAATTCAAAATATTTAGCTTTATTTGATAGATCAGTAAAGTATCCCAATTACAGGAATGGAAAAGAAAAATGGTATTTGAAATTTGGGTATTGGAGAGTATTAGATGGTGCAAATTCTTGGAACTATAGACTTTTTTATTGATTAGAACATTCAAAATAGTAAGTGGATTTGACGCTTTGGTGCCCGAATTTTCCATAGTGAAATAAAACGATATGGACAAATATAAAGAAATGATAGAGAAATTCGTATTGAGTGCTATAATTTTAGCAAACAAATTTGAAGTTGTGGTGGGATGGGCAGTATGGGCGGATTTCAACCAACTATTGGTAAATGGTATGATTATAAAAACTACGATATAGATGAGCCACAGTGGAGACGTCTTTTGAATACTGCTGAAAAGCTTGAAAATGAATTTGGAGACTTGTTTGTATATGAAAGAGACGGGTCGATTGGCTACGGTCTTGAGATTATTTCCAGTCCAATGACAAAAGGATATTATGAAAAAATATCAATAAGTTTAAAAACCTGTTAAATATTTTTAATGAGTTTCACTATGTTTCTACAAAAGGAAATAAATGTGGTTCACACATTTATTTCAATAGAAAAACACTAGGTTTTAATTCTAAAGAATACAGTTCTCTATTAAGTAATCTTAATAATAATATAAGAAAAGCAGAAGAAGTAGACCACAAAAGAGCAAATAAAACCATTGAAAATATGGTTGCTGTTATGGAATTATATCGAGAAGAATTAATCAAAATCAGTGGACGAAATAAAAGCAGTTTACGCTGGTGTCAGTTTGAAACATCAAATGGATATGATATAGAAGTTATAAAAAAAGTTGCAAAAGATAAAATTAAAAGCGATAGAAATCGTCACAATAGATACAAGGTTGTTAATACTACAAATGAAAAACTGTTGAGATTAGATTATGTCGAGGAACGCTGTTATGGGAATCTTTTAATGCACGTATCAATTTAATGTATAATATTGTAAATGTATCTAGAAACTATCAAGGCTTGATTAATTTGGAAAAATTAATTGTATATAAAAATAATGATAAAACAATACAAATGATGAAAAATTATATTGAGAATAATGATATAGAAAATAGAAAAGTTGATATAAAGGAAGTGAAAAAAACTATCATTAATGCCTAATAATAGTTTAAGACCATCAAGTTTTATGTTTGGCAAATAAATATAGATAGACGCTAATTAAAACAATTAATTCATTTTATTGTTTTGATTTTTTAAATGAAATAGGTTCTAGATATCTGGGAACATTGCTTACTCACCCGAAGAAAATAAGGAATGCATTCCTTAATTAAAGAAGAAAGAGGCAATGAATATGTGTATAATTATTGTAAAAAATAGCAGAATGGACTTACCGGATAAAGAGATTTTAAAAAGATGTTGGAATAAAAATCCTCATGGTGCAGGGTTCATGTACAATTATAATGATGTAGTTATTATTAAAAAAGGTTTTATGTTTTTGATGATTTTTATGAAAATTTGCAAATAAATGATAAGCTCTATAAATTGAAAAATCAAAGTGTTGTATTTCATTTTAGAATATCAACAAGTGGTAAAATTGATGAGGGAAATTGTCATCCATACCCGCTGACTGATGACAGTATATACCTTAGAAAAACAAATTTACGCTGTTCTATTGGAATTGCACACAATGGGATAATTCAAAAATATAACCGTAAAGATAGTGTGTTAAATGATACATAACTGTTTATAAAAAACATAATTTATGATTTGGTTACAAATTAAAAAGAAAATTGATGAAGAGAAAGTTACAGTTTCTAAATGCGAAGAGCAGCTGAAGAAATCAAAAATCAGCCTATCTAACTTTGAAAAGGATAAAAAGGCACTGCTGAGACTAAAGAAAAAAAGTAGATGATTTTAATAGAAAAATCAGCGAAAGTCTATCGGAATTTGACTGAATTTAATGTCTTTGAACATTTCAAAAAACACCCTCGACTTCTGATTATCATGCAACATATGAATTTTTTGTTATTTTGTTATAATGTTTTTATTAATCATATTATTGTGCTAAAATTGATAATAACTCGATACAATACAAACAAAAAAGAGTGTCTATTGACCGTAGATCACTCTAAGAGACCATCTAATTCTAAAGAGAAGTTAGAATCGATGAACAATATATATATACTATATATTGATTGATATATATATGTTTTAAAAAATATAAGTTAAATAATAACTTGTATTTAGTATATCGTATTAAAAAATCAATTTAACTATAATAGCATCGTTTTTAAACTTCGCTTTAGCTAGATTAAATGGTTATATAAAAACATCTTTGTTAATAACCGTCTTAACTAACTGTTGTTCGAAGTGAAAAAATGGTGCCGGAGCTAAGAATCGAACTTAAATTTCATGATTACCATTCATGCGTTCTGCCATTGAACTACACCGGCATTGGTGCAGACAGCGAGATTTGAACTCGCACGAGCTATTGCTCACTACCCCCTCAAGATAGCGCGTATACCAGTTTCGCCATGTCTGCAAGTATTAATAGTTTATCAAATTATTGCAGAAAAATAAAGCCTAGAACGTAAAGTTCTAGACTTTTTTCTTTAATCTGCCTTAATCAAGTTGTATAAAGCATGACAATAAATTTCTGTTGCTTTCAATAACGAATCGATTTTGATATTTTCATTATTACCATGAATTAAATTATCTTCACCCAAAAATTCAGCTCCAAAAGCAACACAGTTTGGCATTGACTTAGCATAAGTCCCGCCACCAATTGCTTGAGGTTTGTTAACTGTATCTCCAGTTACACTAACATAAGCTTCATGCAAATTAGTAATTAACTTAGAATTAGGATCGATATATAGAGCGTTGCCCAAATCATGAGTTTCTCTGAATTCATAGTTTGCACAAGCATGTTTAAATTTTGTAACCATTGCATCAAAATCCATGTCATGAGGGCAACGTAAGTCGAGAACGATTTTAACTTCTTCTTTATAATAAGATATAACTCCTAAATTAAGAGTAAGAGGACCCATTAAACCGGTATGGTCAATTCCTAATTTTTTACCATGACAGTCATCTAAATATTCAAGAACAAAATCAACAACTTTGTTATCAACGACAGTTGCTAAATATTTGCATAAATATACAACAGCATTAATGCCCTCTTCAGGAGTACTTGCGTGTGCTGATTTCCCTTTAAGAATTAATTTAGTATGATTTCCTTCCTCTTCAATATCCCCAGTTAAATTATTAGTATTTAGGAATTTCTTATAAGATTCAGTATATTGTTTGTAATTCCCTTCAATTACTGCTTCGCAAGTTTCTGGAACAATATTTGGACGACTTCCTGCACATAAATAGATTAATCCACCTTTTTCAACATGTCCTGTGATTTCAAAACCACAACCTGCTTTTTCACCATAAACAACAGGAAAAGCAGCATCAGGAGTAAATCCCATTTTAGGATAAGGCATCTTTGTGAAATAATATTTTACACAATTACTACCTAATTCTTCATTGCATCCAAAGATAACCCTAGTTTTCATTTTTGTAGGAATATTTAAAGAATTAATGATCTTTGCAGCATAATAACCAGCCATTAATGGTCCTTTATCATCTGCGACTCCACGTCCGTAAAGCTTTCCTTCTTTAGTAATAACTTCAAATGGATCACTATCCCATCCAACCTTGTTTACAGGAACTACATCAAGATGGCCCAAAATTCCAAAAGTTTCATCACCAGTTCCAATATCAATATGTCCAGCATGTCCATCAACATCCTGCACTTCAAAGCCATCACGTCGACCAATTTCTAACATTGCATCTAAAGCTCGGCGATTGGCTGCGCCATAGGGAGCAAACTCAGCAACGGTACTATCATCTTGAGTTGAAGGGATGGCACATAACATTTTTATATCATCAATCATTTGATCTTTTATTTTTAAAACTTCCGCTTTAAAATCAATCATATTATCACCTCGTCATCAATTATAACACTATTAGTTATAATATTTAAACAATTTTAGTAATAATAGTGTTATGATATATATAATAATCGGAGGTATGACATGAATAATGTAAGATTTCACATAACAGTCAAAGGAATTGTCGTATTAAATAACCAGATTCTTTTAATGAAACGAATTCGACCATCAAGTGATGGTCTTGGTTATTGGGAGTTACCAGGTGGTGGGTTGGAATATGGTGAAACACCTAATCAAGCATTAATCAGAGAATTACAAGAGGAAACCGGATTAGATATTATCATAATCAAACCAGCTTATACTTTCACTAAAATTAGAAAAGATTATCAAACCGTAGGAATCGGATATTTGTGTATTCCCAAGAATGATCATGTCCGTTTATCGCATGAGCATAGTGATTATCGCTTTGTGAGTATACAAGAGGCAAAAGAACTGTTAAATCCAGAAATTTATAATGATATAATTTTTACAATTGAAGAATATTATCAGAACGTTCATGATATCCAGTGATAATATTTTAAATTTGATTATAGTCATCCAAAATAACGGTCTTGAAATTCAAGACTTTTTCTTTTATCAGTTGATATTTTATTTATTTGAAGTAAAATAAGGTAGTTGAAAACAAATAGAATTAAGGAGTTATTATGAACGAAGAAATTATTGCAATAGCATCAAAAGAATTAGAAATAACTAAAAAACAAATCAATGCTGTTTTATCATTATTAGAACAGGGAAATACTGTGCCTTTTATTGCTCGTTATCGTAAAGAAGCAACAGGAGGGTTAGATGAAGATCAAATCAGAAATATTGATAAATATTATCAATATCAAGTTAGTTTATTAAAACGAAAAGAAGATGTAATTCGTTTAATTGAAGAAAAAGGGATGTTAACAGATCAACTAAGGGCTGATATTTTAAAAGCAACAAAGTTAAATGAAGTAGAAGACCTTTATCGTCCTTATAAAGAAAAAAGAAAAACAAAGGCTACTGAGGCTAAAGCTAAAGGTTTAGAACCATTAAGTAAGTGGATTTTATCACTGCCAAGGGGAGAACTTAAAGAAGAAGCAAAAAAATATTTAAATGATAAAGTTGAGACTGTAGAAGAAGCAATTCAGGGAGCTTTAGATATTATTGCAGAAGTAATTAGTGATGATATTAAATATCGTAAATTTGTTAAAGATATAATATATAAATCTGGTACGATTGAAACAAAAGTAAAAAAGAAGAATCCTGATGAAAATAAAGTATATGAAATGTACTATGATTATCACGAACGAGTTAATCGAATTGTATCACACCGTATTTTAGCGATTAATCGTGCCGAAAATGAAAAAGTTATTACTGTTAATATTGTTTTAGATAAAGAATTTTTAATTCAATATATTAATCGTGGAGTGACTAGAAATCGTAATAGCAGTGTTAATGAATATTTATTGAAAGCTGTAGAAGACAGTTTAAATCGTTTATTATTGCCATCGATTGAACGCGAAGTGCGTAATGAATTAACTGAAAAAGCCAGCGAGCAGGCCTTAAAAGTATTTTCAATCAATTTAGAAAAGTTATTAATGCAGGCACCTTTAAAAGATAAAATGGTTTTGGGTCTGGATCCTGCTTATCGGACAGGATGTAAATTAGCTGTTGTTGATCAGACCGGAAAAGTATTGAAGATTGATAAAGTATTTATTACTATTCCAAAAGATAATTATGATAAAGAAAAAAGAATTTTATTAAATTTGATCAAAAAATATAAAATTGAAATTATTGCGATTGGTAACGGTACTGCAAGTCGTGAAAGTGAAGCTTTTATTTCTCAATTAATTAAAGATAATAATTTAGATGTTGATTATGCAATTATTTCTGAAGCTGGAGCATCAGTATATTCAGCAAGTAAATTAGCTAAAGAGGAGTTTCCAGATTATCAGGTAGAAGAAAGATCAGCGGTTTCAATTGCACGACGTCTTCAAGATCCATTAGCAGAATTAGTAAAGATTGAGCCAAAAGCAATTAGTGTCGGACAATATCAACATGATATTGCTCAAAAACAATTAGAAGAACAATTAGATTTTGTTGTTGAAAAAGCGGTAAATAATGTTGGAGTTGATATCAATACTGCTTCAGTATCATTATTACAATATGTTGCTGGATTAAATAGCGGAGTGGCCAAAAATATTATTAAATATCGTGATGAAAATGGTAAATTTACAAATCGTAAAGAAATTATGAATGTTAGTAAATTAGGTGCAAAAACATATCAGCAGGCAATCGGATTTTTGCGAATTCCTGGAGCTAATGATCCATTTGATGCAACAGCAATTCATCCGGAAAACTATCAACAAGCAAAAAAATTACTTAAATTAATAGATGCTGATGCTAGTTTATTAGGAACAAATGAAATTGCTGATAAATTATCAAATATTAACAAAGAGGAAGTAATGAATGAACTAAATATCGACAATTATACGTTAGATGATATTATTGATAGTTTTATAAAGCCAAATCGCTCACCCCGTGATGCATATGCAACACCATTATTAAAGAAAGATATTTTAAAAATTGAAGATTTAAAACCCGGTATGCAACTAGAAGGAACAGTTAGGAATGTTGTTGATTTTGGAGCTTTTGTCGATATTGGGTTAAAAAATGATGGATTAGTCCATATTTCGAAGATTTCTCATGAAAGAATTAAGCATCCTTTGGATAAACTAAGTATAGGTGATATTGTTGAAGTCTATGTCATTGATGTAGATGTCAACAAACATCGTGTTGGATTAAGTATGATTAAATAAAGGATGAGTTGATGAAAAAGTTTCTAGTTGGAATAGTTATTATAATAATTGCCAGTATTGGCTTTAATTTAAAACCTGATAAAAGAGATCAAGCTGTTGTGGTTCAAGAAGAGCCTGTAGTTAAAAAAGAAGAAGTTATTACTTATAAAGAACTATTAGAATATCTTGATATTTTTAAAACAGGAGATATTATTAATATTGAAAATACTAATTATTTAAGTTCATATGCTATTCCAGGAAGATGGAAACATACTATTTTCTATCTAGGAACATATCAGCAGTTTAGTCAGGTTTTTACACCTGAAGATAAATATTATGAGGAAATTAATAAACATTATAAGAATCAAGATGAGGTTTTAGTACTCGACAGTAATTCTACGGGTGTTAAAATACGGACATTTGATCAAATGGCTAATCTTAAAGAAGAATCGTATTTAAAAGCACTTTCCGGCTATCGTTTTAATGAGGATGATAATTTTATTAAGACATATTTAAGTCGGGCGTTAGATTATTTGGGAACACCGTATGATTACAGCATGACAACTTATGATGATAAAGCTTTATATTGTAGTGAATTAGTTTATTATGCACTACTAGCTAATAATATAGAAGTGACTAAAACGAGCAGTATTGTCGAACATGTTGTAATTACCCCAACAGATTTAAGTGATTTTTTAGAAACATTAGAAGATATTGACCATGTATATTTGCTTGAAAAAGAAGATAATTGGATAAATGATGCGATAAATGACTAGTTTTTGCTTTATTTTACTTGTATTCCTACTTTAATACTAGTATTATATAAACGAGGTGAACATCATGAAAATTTCAACCAAAGGGCGTTATGCAATTAGAGTTATCCTTGATATTGCGATGCACGATGATGGTAAATATATTCCACTGAAAGATATTGCTAAAAGACAAGATCTGACGGTTAAGTATTTAGAACAAATAATTTCATTACTAAATAAAGCGGGCTATTTACAAAGTCTTCGTGGTAATGCTGGAGGTTATCGCTTATCAAAAAAACCTGAAGAATGTATAATTGGTGATATTCTAAGAATTACAGAAGGTGATTTAGCTCCAATTCCCTGCTTGAAAGATGAAATTAATAATTGCAGTCGTGCCAATGAATGTATTACATTACCGTTTTGGCAAGGATTAGATAAAGTGATTAAAGACTATGTTGAAAGTGTAACTATTCAAGATTTAATCGATCATGCAAATATGCAAGTGAATAATTATTCAATATAAAAGCCGTAAGGCTTTTTTATTATATAACTATTGACATAAATTTGCTCTCAAGGTATAATCATATTAATCCGATAGGAAAAGAGGGAACTATAATGAATGAGCTAATTTTTTATAAAAATAGAGGCTGTTGTTAATAATAGATTTGATTAGATAAAGAAAATGGAGGAAATAGTAATGACTTATAATAATCATATTAGTGAATTAGTAGGAAATACCCCAATTTTAAAATTAAACAATTATGTTACAAAAAATCAATTAAAAGCAAATATTTTTGCTAAACTAGAATATTTTAATCCCGCAGGAAGTGTTAAGGATCGAATTGCTAAAGCCATGTTATTTAAAGCTAAAGAAGATGGAATTTTAAAACCGGATTCTGTAATCATTGAACCAACGAGCGGTAATACTGGAATTGGATTAGCTTCTCTAGGAACATCCTTAGGACACCAAGTAATTTTAACTATGCCAGAGACAATGTCGATTGAACGGCGAAATTTATTAAAAGCCTATGGAGCTAAAGTAGTTTTAACTCCAGGAGGACTAGGCATGAAGGGAGCAATTGCCAAAGCAGAAGAATTGGCCAAAGAATACAAAAATGCGTTTATTCCTAGTCAATTTGAAAATCAAGCAAATCCAAATGCACATTATCTAACAACAGGTCCTGAAATCTACCAGCAGCTAGAAGGTAAGATAGATATCTTTGTCGCTGGTGTTGGAACTGGAGGAACAATTAGTGGAATCGGAAAATATTTAAAAGAAAAAAATCCTAGTATTAAGGTTGTAGCAATTGAACCTGCTGCCTCACCAGTTTTATCTAAAGGAACTCCAGGACCACATGCAATTCAAGGGATTGGTGCAGGTTTTGTTCCTAATACCTTAAATACTGATATTTATGATGAAATTATTACAATTGAAAATGAAGCAGCCTTTGCTACTAGCCGTGCAATTGCTAGAGAAGAAGGAGTGTTAGTAGGTATTTCTTCTGGTGCAGCACTTTATGGAGCAACAGTATTAGCGAAAAGAATTGAAAATGCTGGCAAAAACATTGTTGTGTTGTTACCAGATACTGGTGAACGCTATTTATCAACTGCATTAGTTGAACAAGATTAATAATATGGATACTGTCTTTAGGGACAGTATCTTTTTCTAACTACAAAAATAATTTTTAATTATAATTATATTTTAAAAGTCTATCATAAAAATGTGAGTGTTTGTTATGCAACTAGGATAAACAACTAATAATTTAAAGTTTAATAATGAGATTCACTATTTAAAAATATAAATAGACGGGAAGAAGAGCAGAGAAAGATGATTAGTTGTAATGAGGTGATTGTAGTCAATATCAATATTAGCCAAAAAGATTGTCCAAAATATCTTTAAATTATGGACAATGTTTTTTTTTGTTATAGTATACAAAAAAGTACTTGGAATATTTGTAATTGATATCTTAATAAACAGAAATTATATCATTGAGGTGATATGATAAGTTGTCTTGTATGGACGAGCTTAAACAAAAAAGTTCAGTTAAAATCCTGTTGATTTGAAAAAGTAATTAGTACAGTTAAAAAGAATAAATCAAAATTAAAGTTATAGAGGATAATGTATTGGTTATTATAATAATAAGATATCATTCTACATTCTCACTGGACATTTAGGAAAATAAAAAACATAGTCTGAAGAGCATTGTGTAAAATACTTTTAATGCTACTCAATTGCTATGCCTTTTATTCAAATAATGATGTTGATAAGTAACGTTCTCCAGTATCTGGCAGTAGAACAACGATGTTTTTATTTTTATCTGTTATTTTAGTTGCTCCATGCAGGGCAGCTCCAGCAGTTATTCCAACTAGTAGGCCTTCTTTTTTTGCTAATATTCGTGCAGCCTCATAAGCATCATCCGTAGAAACTGTTATCACTTCGTCGACTAGATCCAAATCGAGAATTTTAGGAATAAAATTCGCTCCAATTCCTTGCAAATCATGCGATCCAGCTTTTCCTTTAGTGATTAATGGAGAATCTTTTGGTTCGATTCCAATAATTTTAATATCAGGATATTTCTTTTTTAATATCCGAGCAATTCCTGTAATTGTCCCTCCAGTACCAATTCCGGCAACAAAATAGTCAATATTATCATCAAAATCATCAATAATTTCTAATGCCGTTGTTTCTTCATGGGCTAAGGGATTACTTGGATTAACAAATTGACCTGGAATATAGCTATTTTCAATCTTATTAGCAAGTTCGTTAGCTTTATCGACTGATCCTTGCATTCCTTTTTCTCCAGCCGTTAATACGATTTTAGCTCCGTAAGCTTTTAATAATTTTTGACGTTCTAATGACATAGTTTCAGGCATCGTCAAAATTAATTCATTACCATAGATAGCACACGCAATTGCTAGACCAATGCCAGTATTACCACTAGTAGGTTCAATAATCGTAGTTTTTTTATTGATTAGTTGATCCTCATAAGCCTGTTCAATTAATTTAAGACCAACACGATCTTTAACACTGCCACCAGGATTAAAGAATTCTACTTTGGCAAATATTTTGTTGTTTACTTCACATGCTTTTTTAAAGCGGTCAATTTGAATTAATGGAGTTTTTCCAATTGTATCCAAAACACTTTTTTTAATAGTCATATTAAATTCACATCCTTTTTCTTTTTATATCACATATTGAAGTGTAAGTGATATAAAAATTATAATTTTATTTAGTTGTCTTTATTAAAATAGTAATTTATAATACTTTTAAAGGGGACTGTTTATGAAGGATTATAAATATTTAGAAGTTTATCAAACTATTGTTGATGATATTGAAAATGGTTATTTAAAATATAATGATAAAATACCATCAATTCGTAAAATGGCAAAACAATTAGATGTAAGCAGAACTACGGTTGAAAGTGCATATTTACAATTATTAGTCGAGGGTTATATTTACGCAAAAGAAAAAGTAGGATATTATGTGGATGTGCAATTTAGTAATCAAATTAAAAATAAAAAGAATCCAAAAGTAATTACAAAAATTGATAGTCACCATTATCGATATGATTTTAGTGGACGTCTTGTTGATGTGGAAAGCTTTAATTTAGATACTTGGAAAAAGTATATTAAAAAAGCATTAAATCAAAGTGAAGATTTAATGAGTTATGGAGAACCATTAGGGGAAATGCCTTTAAGAGTAGCTTTGCAGGAATATAGCCATGAATACCGTGGAGTTCGGCATCCTGTAAATAATTATATTATTGGTGCGGGATTTCAAATTCTTCTTTATCATGTTTGTAGTCTTTTTGGTAAAGATAATATAGTCGGAATTGAGGAAGGAGGATTCAAACAGGCAGAGGCCGTTTTTCATGATTGTCATATGCAGGTAGTTAAGTTACCGGTTGATGAAGAAGGCATTACTTTAGAGGGATTAAGACAAGCTAATTTAAAATTATTATATTTAAATAGTTCTTCTGGAGGGTATCATGGTCATCCTATCAAACAACAGCGTCGTTTAGAAATCATTGAATATGCGAGAGCTAATCAAGTCTATATTATTGAAGATGATCATAATGGAGAATTGAAATTTAACACTAAACCAATCGATGCAATGTCAAAACTAGACAATGACCACATTATTTACATTGGTTCATTTTCAAAATTATTACTACCTTCAATAAGAATTAGTTATATGGCATTACCAAACCAATTAGTTCAGTTATTTTATGAAAAGTCTCGAGATTATCATCAGACTGCATCAAAATTAGAACAGCTGGCTTTAGCTATGTATGTTGAAGATGGACAGTTAGCACGACATTTAAAGCGATTAAGAAAACATTACCGCAATAAAAGTACTCATTTGTTACAAAAGCTTCGAACTACTTTTCCTCAACATAAATTCGAATTATATGAAACCTCATTAAAAATCACAATGGCAATTAAGGCTGATTTGGTTGATCAATATATTGCTTTAGCAAAACAAAATGATATTTTAGTTAATAAAAATAGTAATAATCAGATTACTTTATCTTTTTCAGGAATCTTAGATCAAGATATTGATGAAGCAGTTGATAGATTAAAAGAAATTTGGATAAATTAAAAACAGTGCATTGCACTGTTTATTTATTAAGATGTTTACAGCTGTAATAAGCAGGAATACCGTTTAAATAATTAATATGTACTTCACCTTGAATTAACGGATATAAGTAATCATATAATTCTTGGGTAATATCATTTCCAGCTTCATTAATCCAGGCAGTTGGAATTTTTTGTTCTAAGTTAGCTACTTTTCTTACATCAGTTGAAATATAATCAATTTCATAAGGGGTATTTGAAATTCGTTTAAATCCCATTACTTGGCCAGATTTTCCAGTTAACGCAGTTTCTATTGCTTTTTGTCCAACTACAAATGACTCATTTAAATCTGTTTTACTCCCAATATGCATAGCACATCGTTGTAAGACATTTAATTCAATACTTCTAACTTTACATTGAAATTCTTTGAAAACTAATGATTCTAGCATTTTTCCAGTTCCTGAATGAAGTACATGACCAAAAGCGTCTTTTTTAGCATATTTAGAATCATCATCGAGGAAGTGACCATCTTTATCTTTGATACCTTCGCTTACAGCAATTACAACACAGCGTTTACGTTTAAATACTTCTCGAATATCTTCTAAAAATTTTTCTTTATCAAAAACTACTTCAGGTAGATAAATTAAATCAGGGGCTTCATTATATTCATTACGAGCCAGTGCAGCAGCTGCTGTGAGCCATCCGGCATTTCTTCCCATAATTTCAATAATTGTTACTGATTGCAGCTGATAGATTAAACTATCATGAACTACTTCTAAGATTGAAGAAGCTACATATTTGGCAGCTGAACCAAAGCCTGGGGTATGATCAGTACCCATTAAATCATTGTCAATTGTTTTAGGAATACCGATAAATTGAATTTCACTATTGATTGATTTTGCGTAATCATCTAGTTTCATGACAGTATCCATTGAATCATTACCACCAATATAATAAAAATCAGTAATTTCTAATTCAGTTAAAATTTCAAATAATTTTACATATGTTTCTTGGTTGTCAATATGTGTTGGTAATTTAAAACGGCATGAACCAAGATACATAGCTGGTGTTTGTTTTAAAGCATTAATTTTTTCACCTGTATCAAATTCCTCAAGCAGGTCCATATAACGACCTTCTAATAAACCTTTAATCCCGTTGATCATTCCATAAACATTTTCATATTCTTCGCTATGTTTAGCTTTATGAATGATTCCAGCAAGACTTGCATTAATTGCGATTGTGGGTCCTCCAGATTGTCCAATAATACAATTTCTTTTTTTCATCTTATTCTCCTTTTTCCTGCCTAATTCTATCATTTTTAGACAGTAAAAAAAAGACATATTAAGTGATTAACGTCTTTTTCTTAAAATAATGTAAAGAATTATAATTAGTGCAACAAAGATAAAAATATTTGCAGGCTGAGTCGTTTGATGCCGATTACTAGAAATGATTGAAATTGACTTCGTTTCATCCTGAGTTAAAAAATCTAATAGATTAATCTTGACTTGATTATCCTGGATCTTTCCATAACTAGTTTCACTAATATTTCCCGGCATTTTAATATTTAAATTTAGCTCGAGTCCCATAGTCTTCAAATTTGTTAGAGAATAATTATTAATATCTTCAATTTCACTTGTATTAAAAATATTGTTAATAGTACTGTGATCGATCGTAACTTGATAAGTTCCTTCTTTTTTATTTGTAGTGAAGAAACTCAATAAGCTTTTATTAATATCTTTTGGTGCAATAAGCTGAAATCCTATATATTGGGTACCATTAATATCTTTTTTTAGTTCTTTATTTTCCCACGTACTCAACTCACTATTAGTTAATTTATGTTTTAAATCAGTAAGTGAGGTACCATAAGAATCTAATAAATCTTCTTGAATGAGTACTTCAATTGTTAAAGATGCATTACTTTCATCAATAAATTCGATGTCAACATTTCCTTTTACGCAGCCTGTTAATGATAACAACATGATACCTACCAAAAATAATTTTTTTACCATCATCTACCTCCTAATGTTAGTGTGCCACAATCTTCATTTTCTAAAATTAAAAAGTGGATTTAAAATTGTTAAATGATATAATTTAATCATGGTTAACATATAGTTCACAAAAACACTTTAAAATATAGAAGGTGATATAAATGAGAGTAGAAATTCTATATACAAGTAAATCAAAACACATCAAGCCTGTTGCTGAAGCTATGGCAAGATGGGTTAAAACATATGCAAAGACGATTGATCAATTTGATGCTCTTGCTCCAGTCGATTTATTAGTTATTGGCTTTGATGATTCGGCTTGGAAAGATCCGCAGTTAGAGACATTTATTAAAAGTTTAAATAGACAAAAAGTACATAATATTGCTTTGTTTAATGCTTTCTACATTAATGATCATAAAATGAAAAATATGATTAAATTATGTCAAGAAACAGATTTACCACTTATGCGTGAGCAATATTCATTTAAGCTTACATTTAGGCAGTTAAAGGAAATTGATCAATGTGTAATAGATGCTGCTCGTTTATATGTAGAAGATATGGTGAACTTGGTAAGGGATTATTATTAAATTAGTAAATTTATACTAATAACAAATTATTAAAAGCTATCTTAGGATAGCTTTTTCTTTTTATTATAAAGAATTTAAGGAAATTTATTAATATTTTAATTAAATTATAATTTGTTAAAATCCTAAATTTAATAAAATA
>OBXO01000633.1_pt1 | contig 24147 bp, 22 predicted proteins | sample 1501431 | NCBI WGS metagenome assembly OBXO01 (sample SAMEA2580163, study PRJEB22360) | human gut metagenome | biome: human gut; feature: human-associated habitat; material: faeces | place: Denmark | collected 2008/2010 | reverse complement strand
GGTTACGACGCTCCAGCGCCAGTTTCGGGTTACGCCACGGGTTGTAGATCGACGCCCCTTTAACCATCCCCACCAGCAGCGCCTGCTGGTCGAGGCTCAGCTCTTCTACCGGACGACCGAAATAATAGAGGCTCGCCAGCGGGAAGCCGCGAATCTCGTTATCACCGCTTTGGCCGAGATAGACTTCGTTCATGTACAGCTCAAGAATGCGGTCTTTGCTGTAACGCGCATCCATGATCAGCGCCATATAGGCTTCGTTGGCCTTACGCCAGTAGGAACGTTCGCTGGACAGGAACAGGTTTTTCACCAGCTGCTGAGTCAGCGTACTGGCTCCCTGTACCGTACGACCAGCCGTCAGGTTCGCCAGCACCGCACGGCCAATGGAATAGAGACTGATACCGTCATGCTCATAGAAGTGACGATCTTCGGTCGCCAGCAGCGTGTCCACCAGCAGATCCGGGAAGCCGCTACGCGGAACAAACAGGCGCTGCTCACCGTTAGGTGAAGAGAGCATGGTGATCAGACGCGGATCGAGACGGAAGAAACCGAACTGGCGGTTGTTATCCATATTCTCGATGGTATCCAGATGATCGCCGTCAAAGGTCAGACGCGCACGCACCTGCCCTTCTTTGCTGTCCGGAAAGTCAAACGGACGACGAATCATCTCGATGCTCTTCGCCTGCACGGTAAATTCGCCCGGACGCGTCATCTTCGTCACCTGACGATACTGCGTGGCCTCCAGCAGCTTCACCATCTCGTTTTTGCCGATAGGCATTTCTGGCTCAAGGTTAACCATACGGCCATAAACTGCCGCAGGAAGCTGCCAGACTTTGCCATCAATACGGCTACGGATTTTTTGGTCCAGATAAACGCCGTAAATGGCAATCAGCACCAAAAAGACAATCGACAGTTTTACCAGCAGCCAGAACCAGCCGCGCTTACCACGAGGCTTACGCCCTTTGCCTTTACCCTTACGCGGCATCGGTTCTTCATCCTCATAGTCATCATCATCATAATCGTCGTCATACTCTTCATCTCTGAGTTGACGACGGCTCACCTTTTGTTTCACCGGACGCGAGGGTTTCCCTTTACGTCCAATTGGCTCGCGGTCATTCCCCGCCATGCATTTTCTCCGCAACATTCAGGCGCAAGGGCCCGATTCTCTGTTCTTCCGTCCTGCGACAGAAGAAGAAATCTCTCAATTATTACCGTTCTTTCGCCGGATGCGGCATAACGCCTTATCCGGCCTACAGTTACATTACGAATACTTTTTGGTACGCCGCGTTGGCGCGGTATTCGCCGGATCGTCCGGCCAGACATGTTTGGGATAACGCCCTTTCATCTCTTTTTGCACCTCACGGTACGATCCCTGCCAGAACGCGCTCAGATCGCTCGTCACCTGTAGCGGTCTTTGGGCCGGAGACAGCAGCTCCAGCACCAGCGGCACGCGCCCCTGGGCAATGGTTGGGGTTTTTGCTTCACCAAACATTTCCTGCATCCGAACTGCCAATACTGGAGGATTATCCTCATGATAGCGAATGGCAATCCGGCTTCCCGTCGGCACAGTGTAATGCGCAGGCAGCTCACTATCCAGACGTTGCAACATTGACCAGTCCAGTAAACCGCGCAACGCCTGTCCTACATTGAGTGCTTTTAATGCGCGTAACGAGTGCACACCGCTCATGTGCGGCAGCAGCCAGGTCTCCAGCGACGCCAGCAGAGAATCCTCATCTACCGCGGGCCAGTCGTATTCTGGCAACCAGTTTGCCGCACATTGCAGACGCAGTCGAAACTGCTCGGCTTCCGGCGTCCAGTTGAGCACACTTAGCCCTTTATCGCGAATGCCATTCAACATCGCCTGATGCAACTCCTCTTCCGAGGGTTTGGCCAATGGCTGTACTTTTACCGTGAGCTGACCAATGCGCGACCGACGCAATGCCTTTAACGTTCCCTGGGTTTCATCCCATTCGATGGTGTCGGACTGTTGCAGCAGCTCAGGACATGCCTGCATCAGCGACTCGATATCCAGCGGCAGAGCCAGCAAAATACGCGCGTCTGGCGAAGCGCTGCCCTGCAACAAAAGTGGCGCTATCAACCATTCATGGCGTCCTGAGGCATCATCAGCATCCAGCATGGCACCCATGCCATTCGCCAGTTGATAGCGCCCTTCCTGCCCGCGTCGACGCGCGATCCGATCGGCAAACGCCCGCGCCAGCAATGAGGGGAGCAGCGTGCTGTCGGGCTGCCCGCTGCTAACGTTAAGCCGTTTCAGCAACTGTTGACTGCGCTGCTGCCAGGCGGGCTGATTTCGTGAAAACGCCACGGTCAGATCGGTACTGCCGCCGCGCGGCGGCTCTTCCAGAATCGCAGCCAGTTTCACCGCCGTTGCCGCTTCATCGTCATTGTTGGCGCTAACCAGCATCGCCGCTAAACGAGGATCGTTACCCAATGCCGCCATTTTCTGCCCGCGGGCACTGAGCCTGTCGCCCTCAAGCGCGCCCAGCATCTGCAACAGCCGTTTTGCCGCCTGCAGATTGATGGCGGGCGGCGTATCCAGCCAGTTCAGTTGCCCAGGTTCGGTACATCCCCATTGCAGCAACTCCATCAGTAGCCCGGACAGATCGCTCTGCAATATCTCCGCTTCCCCCTGCGCTGCCGCTCTTTCTGCCTGCTCTTTGGCAAGCAGATGCAGGCAAATACCGGGCTCCAGACGACCCGCACGTCCCGCGCGCTGAGTCATCGAAGCCTGGCTGATGCGCTGGGTAATCAGTCGCGTCAGACCGGTACGCACGTCATAGCGCGCCACCCGTTCCTGGGCGCAGTCCACCACCAGTCGGATGCCTTCGATCGTCAAGCTGGTTTCAGCAATATTGGTGGCCAGCACCACTTTGCGTTTGCCTTGCGGCGCGGGCACAATCGCCTGACGCTGCTCGGCAAGCGTTAACGCGCCGTACAGTGGGCACAGCACAACATCGCTGCCTACACGCGTAGCCAGTTGCTCCTGTACACGCAGGATTTCGCCCACACCCGGTAAAAACAGCAGCAGCGACCCGCTTTCATGGCGCAATAGCTCCGCCGTCGCTATCGCCACCGCTTCATCAAAACGCAAATGCGCCGCCAACGGCTGATACCGCCGCTCAACGGGAAATGCGCGGCCTTCAGAAACGATCGTCGGCGCATCGGGCAACATCTGCTGCAAACGCCCGTTATCCAGAGTGGCGGACATAATCAACAGTTTCAGATCGTCCCGCAGCCCTTGCTGCACATCCAGCAATAGCGCCAGCGCCAGATCAGCCTGTAAACTCCGTTCGTGAAATTCGTCGAGGATCACCAGCCCGACGCCTGTCAGTTCAGGATCGCGTTGGATCATCCGCGTCAGGACGCCCTCTGTTACCACTTCCAGCCGGGTCTGCGGCCCTACGCAACTTTGTGCGCGCATGCGATAGCCCACGGTTTCACCAGGCTTTTCGTTCAGCAATTCCGCTAATCGTTGCGCCACATTGCGCGCTGCCAGGCGGCGCGGCTCCAGCAAAATAATCCGCCCCGTGATACCGCGATGCTCAAGAAGTCGCAACGGCAGCCAGGTCGATTTCCCTGCACCGGTCGGCGCCGTCAGCAGAACCTGCGGCGAGGCATCAAGGGCGATAAGCAGTTCAGGCACTACGGCAGCAACGGGCAACAACGTCACAAATGGCTCCAGAGGGTTAACATTCTTCGCGCTGCATTGTAGCATCGCGTTAATTCATAACCGAGTATCCATCATGTCTGAGCCAAAAAGGCTGTTCTTTGCGATTGAATTGCCAGCCGGGGTTCGGGAGCAGCTAATCCACTGGCGGGCCGCGCAGTTCCCCCCTGAAGCGGGTCGCCCCGTCGCGGCTGATAATCTGCATCTGACGCTGGCCTTTTTAGGCGACGTCAGCGCTGAGAAGCAACAGGCGCTGTCGCAGCTCGCGGGGCGTATTCGCCAGCCAGGTTTCACGCTCAAATTCGATGATGCCGGGCAATGGCTGCGCTCCAGGGTCGTGTGGCTGGGTATGCGTCAGCCGCCGCGCGGGTTGCTGCAACTGGCGAATATGCTACGGGCGCAGGCAGCGCGTAGCGGGTGCTATCAAAGCCCGCAGCCGTTTCACCCGCATATCACGCTGCTGCGCGATGCCGGTCACGCGGTTCCAATCCCTCCACCGGGCTTTGGCTGGTCATTTCCGGTAACGGAGTTCGCACTTTACTCCTCCTCATTTTCACGAGGACGCACGCGTTATACGCCGCTGCAACGCTGGACGCTGACTGAATAATTAAAGGGACTGCTTATGCAATTTTCTCCACCTTTACAACCTGCAACGCTCATTCAGCGCTATAAGCGCTTTTTAGCGGATGTGATCACACCCGATGGCACAGCGTTAACGCTACACTGCCCAAATACCGGTGCGATGACCGGATGCGCAATGCCAGGTGACACCGTTTGGTATTCGACATCAGAAAATACTAAACGCAAATATCCACATACCTGGGAATTAACGCAAACCCAATCCGGTGAATTTATTTGTGTTAACACGCTGTGGGCCAACAGATTAACGAAAGAGGCGATTCAACAGGCGTTAATTTCGGAAGTTTCAGGCTACAGTACTTTGAAAAGTGAAGTAAAATACGGCGCCGAAGGGAGCCGCATCGACTTTTTGTTACAGGCAGATTCCCGACCTGACTGCTATATTGAAGTGAAATCAGTCACGTTGGCGGAAAAAGAGCAGGGTTATTTTCCCGATGCCATCACTGAACGAGGTCAGAAGCATCTTCGGGAATTGATGAGCGTAGCGGCTGAAGGCAAGCGGGCAGTGATATTTTTCGCCGTGCTACATTCAGCCATTACACGGTTTTCACCCGCGCGCCATATCGATGCAAAATATGCGCAATTATTAGTTGAAGCACAGCTTAAGGGGGTTGAAATTCTGGTTTATAAAGCGGAACTTTCTGCCCACGGTATGACTCTTAAAGAGCCGTTGCCCATTACCTTGTAATGGTGTAAATATCTGGTCAATTAGTATTCTGGGCGCGTGGGCAAATACGCTTTTCCTCACAGGGTTGTCAAGTGTTACGTTTAGATAATTGCTATCCGGAAAAGCATCTGCTATTTATAGCGACCTGATTTTTCCCCCGAACATGGGGATCGATAGTGCGTGTTAAGGAGAAGCAACATGCAAGAAGGGCAAAACCGTAAAACATCGTCCCTGAGTATTCTCGCCATCGCTGGGGTGGAGCCGTACCAGGAGAAACCGGGCGAAGAGTATATGAACGAAGCCCAGCTGTCGCACTTCAGGCGTATTCTTGAGGCATGGCGCAATCAACTTAGGGATGAAGTCGATCGCACCGTAACTCATATGCAAGACGAAGCGGCTAACTTCCCTGATCCGGTGGACCGCGCCGCACAGGAAGAAGAATTCAGCCTTGAGCTGCGTAACCGTGACCGTGAGCGCAAACTGATCAAAAAGATCGAGAAGACGCTGAAGAAAGTAGAAGACGAAGATTTCGGCTACTGCGAATCATGCGGCGTAGAAATTGGTATTCGCCGTCTGGAAGCGCGTCCGACAGCCGATCTGTGCATCGACTGTAAAACGCTGGCAGAAATCCGCGAAAAACAAATGGCAGGTTAATTCCGGTCATTTTTACCACGTTTACTACAGGCGGGAGCTTCTCCCGCCTTATTATTTGTTAGTCCGCAAAATGAGCGATTCACACTATATAGGCCGCTTCGCCCCTTCCCCTTCTGGCGAACTGCATTTCGGTTCACTAATTGCCGCCCTCGGGAGTTACCTGCAGGCCCGCGCACAGCGCGGAATCTGGCGAGTGCGCATTGAAGATATTGACCCCCCTCGTGAAGTTCCCGGTGCTGCAGATACGATTCTGCGTCAGCTGGAACATTACGGACTGCACTGGGATGGCGATATTTTATGGCAATCCCAACGTCATGACGCCTACCGCGAGGCGCTCGCCTGGTTACATCAACAGGATCTGAGCTATTACTGCACCTGTACGCGGGCGCGTATTCAAAGCGTCGGCGGTATTTATGACGGCCATTGCCGTGAGTTACGCCTCGGACCAGAGCAGGCGGCTGTCCGCATAAAGCAACGTCACCCGGTGATGCAGTTTACTGACCAACTGCGCGGTGAAATTCAGGCAGACCCACAGCTTGCAGGCGAAGATTTTATCATTCACCGTCGCGACGGGCTGTTTGCCTATAACCTCGCCGTGGTGGTTGATGACCACTTTCAGGGCGTAACAGAGATTGTACGCGGCGCCGATCTTATCGAACCCACGGTGCGGCAAATCTCTTTGTATCAGCAGTTTGGCTGGCAAGCGCCTGACTATATTCATCTTCCGCTGGCGCTCAACGAACAAGGCGCTAAACTTTCAAAACAAAATCATGCACCTGCGCTGCCGCAAGGCGATCCGCGTCCGGTGATTATTGCCGCGCTGCGCTTTCTCGGCCAGCGTGCCGATATCCCGTGGCAGGATATGCAGGTTGATCAGATCCTGGAGTTTGCCGTTGAGAATTGGCGTCTGACAACGGTGCCTGAATCGGCGATCTTAAATCCGGCATTCTCAAATGCATCATGCTGAGCTATGATTAGCCGCTATTTTTACACAGCAACACTTGTTCTGATTGAAGTTTGACACTACCGAGGTGCACTATTTTTACCCGAGTCGCTAATTTTTGCCGCAAGGTGCTAAGCCGCGAGGAGCGCGAGGCTGAGCTCGCCGTCGCCCGTCCACATATGACGGTAATTCCGCGTGAGCAGCACTCTATCTCCCGCAAAGATATCAGTGAAAATGCCCTGAAGGTAATGTACAGGCTCAATAAGGCCGGATACGAGGCATGGCTGGTTGGCGGTGGTGTACGCGATCTTTTGCTGGGCAAAAAGCCGAAAGATTTTGATGTCACCACTAACGCAACGCCGGATCAGGTGCGCAAACTGTTTCGTAACTGTCGCCTGGTCGGTCGCCGTTTCCGTCTGGCCCATGTCATGTTCGGCCCTGAAATTATCGAAGTGGCGACGTTCCGCGGCCATCATGAAGGCAGCGAATCCGATCGCACAACATCGCAGCGCGGGCAAAACGGTATGCTGCTGCGTGACAACATCTTCGGCTCCATCGAAGAAGATGCACAGCGTCGCGATTTCACGATTAACAGCCTGTATTACAGCGTGGCCGATTTCACCGTACGTGATTACGTTGGGGGAATGCAGGATCTCGAAGAGGGCATCATTCGCCTGATCGGTAATCCGGAAACGCGCTATCGCGAAGATCCTGTGCGCATGCTGCGCGCCGTACGCTTTGCCGCCAAGCTCGACATGCGTATCAGCCCGGAAACCGCAGAGCCGATCCCACGTCTGGCTACCTTGCTTAACGATATTCCTCCTGCACGCCTGTTTGAAGAAGCGCTCAAGCTGTTACAGGCGGGCTATGGGTACGAAACCTATAAAAAACTGCGTGAGTACAGCCTGTTCCAACCGCTGTTCCCAACCATTACGCGCTACTTCACCGAAGACGGTGACAGCCCGATGGAACGCATCATTGCCCAGGTACTGAAGAATACCGATAACCGCATTCACAATGATATGCGCGTTAACCCGGCGTTCTTGTTTGCTGCCATGTTCTGGTATCCGTTACTGGAAGCCGCACAGAAAATTGCGCAAGAAAGCGGTCTGGCCTATTACGACGCTTTCGCGCTGGCAATGAACGACGTGCTGGACGAAGCCTGCCGCTCGCTGGCGATCCCGAAACGTTTGACCTCACTGACCCGCGATATCTGGCAGTTGCAGTTACGTATGTCCCGTCGCCAGGGCAAACGCGCCTGGAAGCTGATGGAGCATCCAAAGTTCCGCGCAGCTTACGACCTGTTAGCGCTGCGTGCTGAAGTCGAACACAACGCGGAATTGCAGCGACTGGCGAAATGGTGGGGTGAATTCCAGGTTTCTGCGCCGCCAGAACAAAAAGGCATGCTGAACGAGCTGGATGAAGAGCCAGACACACGTCGTCGCCATCGTCGCCCGCGTAAACGCGCGCCACGCCGTGAAGGCTCCGCATGACCTATCACGTATACCCAACAAATTTCGAGTCGTATCAAGGTGGTGACACAGATGCAGCTTGAAAAACGACGGGTATATATCGCCCTCGGCAGTAATTTAGCCTCCCCTCTGGAGCAGGTTAATGCTGCCGTGAAAGCGATCGGGGAAATCCCTGACAGCCGAATCGTGGCTGTCTCCTCATTTTACCGTACGCCACCATTAGGCCCACAGGATCAACCCGATTACCTGAACGCCGCCGTCGCACTGGAAACCACCCTTGCGCCGGAAGAATTACTCAATCACACCCAACGCATTGAGTTACAGCAGGGCCGGGTGCGCAAAGCCGAACGCTGGGGACCACGAACGCTGGACCTCGACATTATGCTGTTTGGCGATGAAGTGATTAACACCGAACGTCTGACCGTACCGCACTACGACATGAAAAACCGTGGTTTTATGCTGTGGCCGCTCGCTGAAATCGCGCCGGATCTTATCTTTCCAGACGATAAACAACCACTTGCGTTTTTCATCCAGCAAACCACTCCTCGTCCGGCGCAATGGTAACCGCGTTATATAATAAATTAATTATGAAAAGCCTCACTCAAATTAATTAAACTACATTTTCCTTTCAGTAAATCTAATTAACACATACTACTCAGACATCATCCATGCAAAACAATTATTATTAAAGACCAGTAGTTGTTTGTTCCTTGCGCTTTATCACACAAACCTATATCCCATAAAAATATATTTCAAAAAACAAAGAAAGCCCTCCTACAATAATTTTAAAATAAAATGATTTTATAAAAACCATAGACCCAAGTTATTTTACAAAACATTACTAACCGCTAGAATATGCCCCTGCTATTTAATATAGCAAAGTAGTAATTATCTAATATTTCAAATCCTGTAAGGATACAGTAATGAAAAAAGCAATTTTGGCAGTAGCTATGGTTATGGCAATGGGCTCAACTTCAGCAATGGCAGCGGATGCAGAAGGCGGTCAGCTTAATTTTCACGGTTTAGTCAGTGCTACAACCTGTTCTAAAGTCGTTTCCACCAGCCGTGGTGATGAATCCACTGATGGCAATATCTATCTGGAAACCGCAACCCCGGCGGATATCACCACTGAAGTCGCTGATGCTACTTACGGCGCAAAAGCAGAACCTTTCTCCATCGTTCTGAACTGTAAAGATGCATCCGAAGTGACCACCGGAACTAAGGCCAGTCTGTCAATGGTCTCTTCTTTTGGCAATACCAAAGGCACGCTGGATAACGACACCAACCTGACTGCCGCCGGCATGGCTGCTGCGAAGAACGTAAACATCGCGATTCACGATGCAGACACCAAAACGCTGATGAAAGTTGACGGTGCAGACGTTCACGAAGCCACCTTCGATGCCAGCAAAATCGCTACCTACCACTTTGTAGCTTCCTATGTGAAAGCAGTACTGAGTGATGACGTAACCCCAGGTCACGTTACCACTAACGCAATGTATACCTTTACTTATCAGTAAGCATTAACGCTTTACTGATGAAATAAGTATACAAAAAAGCGCGTTAATAGCATTAACCGGAATTATTACACCGTTTGTCATTAACACAGCTTGTAATAACGAGGTGAGAATTACGATTACTATCGCACCTCGTTTCTTAAATTAAGAACACCAAATCATCCACTGGCAAGGAATGCTCATGTTGAATTTTAAGAAAACGCTTACCACATTGGTACTAGCAGGAAGCTTATTGAGTAATACCAGTCATGCCGATATTATCATTTCCGGCACGCGCATCATTTATGATGAAAATAAAAAAGATGTCAGTATCCGCCTGGAAAATAAAGGCACCCGACCGCTGCTGGTGCAAAACTGGATTGATCTCGGGAATGATAATGCCGATCCAGGCAGTATTAAGGCCCCATTCGTCTCCACTCCTCCCGTTTCACGTATAGAACCAAAGCACGGTCAATCCGTGAAAGTAATGTTTACCCAAACCACAGCATTGCCAAAAGACCGTGAAAGCGTGTTCTGGTTTAACGTGCTGGAAGTACCGCCAAAAGCAGACGCCAACAAAGAAGAAAACAAAAGTTTGCTGCAGTTAGCTTTCCGCACTCGTATCAAACTGTTTTACCGCCCTGCCGGTTTACAGGGTTCGCCTGCAGAAGCCACCAAACAGTTGAAGTGGCAGATGGGGAATGAACAAGGCCATACGACGCTAAAGGTTAATAACCCAACACCTTACTACGTTTCATTTAATGATGCTGTCGTTACGGTTGGCGGGAAGCGCTATACCGTTGATGCCACCATGGTTGCGCCTTTGAGCAATGCCTCTTTTAACGTCAAAGGTCTACAAAATACCGTATCAGGCAAACTGGACTACCACGCCATTAACGATTATGGCGGCATGATCGAAGGCTCTGTTTCACTGTAATCGATTAATCAAAACGCAGGATGCAAAAGACGGTGCAAAACTTTCCTTATACCGAATCGATGCCGAAAAAAACGCTACTGGCGATGTGCTGTGCACTGCTTTACAGCCAGCCCGGTTTTGCCGCAGAAAGCGTCGAGTACGACAGCTCATTTTTAATGGGAAGTAGCGCGGCTAGTATCGATATCAGTAAATATTCCGACGGCAACCCTACGCCAGCGGGAACCTACAGTGTGAAAGTTTTCGTCAACGAGAAATCAGTAGCAAGCCTGACCCTACCCTTTGTTGATGTTGGTAAAAATAGCGCGCAAGCCTGCCTGACGTCGAAGAATCTGGCACAGCTGCACATTAAGCAGCCAGAGATGGGCAACGAACACGCTATTCTGAAAAAAGGCGATGAAGATGGGGATGACTGCTTAAACCTACCTGCACTTATCGAGCAGTCAAACGTAAGCTTTGATATGGGTGAGCAGCGCCTGGATATCTCCGTTCCTCAGGCGTGGCTCATTAAAGGTTATTCTGGCTATGTCGAACCCTCCTTGTGGGAAAGCGGCATCCCGGCAGCCCTGTTTTCCTATACCCTTAACGGCTACCACAGCACCAACCACGATACTGACAGCGATAGCTTGTATGCTGCATTTAATACGGGCATCAATCTCGGTGCATGGCGTCTTCGTGCCAGTGGTAACTACAACTGGGCGAAGGACGGCGGCAGCAATTTCGAATACCAGAACCGTTATCTGCAGCGCGACCTCCCGGCACTACGCTCACAGCTGATTGTCGGCGAAGCCTATACCACTGGCGAAACCTTTGACTCGGTGAACATCCGCGGGGCACGTCTGTATAGCGACACGCGTATGCTGCCTTCACAGTTGGCTAACTATGCGCCTATTATCCGCGGCGTCGCCAACACTAACGCCAAAGTGACCGTGACTCAGGGCAGTTATAAGATTTATGAAGCGACCGTTCCGCCGGGACCTTTCGAGATCAACGATATCAGCCCTTCCGGCTACGGTAGCGACCTGATCGTCACCATCGAAGAAGCTGATGGCAGTAAACGTACTTTCTCCCAGCCGTTTTCTTCGGTCATGCAGATGCAGCGCCCGGGCGTCGGACGCTGGGACGTGAGCGTCGGGGAAGTCAATAACGACGAACTTCATGACAAACCAAACCTGGCGCAGGGCTCATACTACTACGGTCTGAACAACTTTCTGACGGCCTACACCGGTATTCAGGCAACGGACAACGACTATTTCGCTGGACTCCTCGGTCTGGGTCTGAATACACCCTTTGGCGCACTGGCGGTTGACGTTACCCATTCACGCGCAGATATCCCTGACGACGATACCTATCAAGGCCAAAGCTATCGCTTGACCTGGAACAAACTGATTGAGGCGACCGATACGTCGTTCAACGTCGCGGCCTATCGCTACTCGACGCGAGACTACCTGGGCCTGAATGACGCGCTAGAGCTAATCGACGATGCCAAATTCAAAGGTACTGACGCTGAACGCAATACCATGAATAACTTCTCGCGTATGAAGAATCAGGTCACCGTCAGCATGAACCAACCTTTGCAGTCCGCTGAGGTTGATTACGGTTCATTTTATCTGTCAGCCACCTGGACCGACTACTGGGCAAGCAACGAGAGCCGCAGCGATTACAGCCTGGGTTATGGCAAAGGATTTTCCTGGGGCAGCATGAGTATCAACCTGCAGCGCACCTGGGATGAAGAAGGCGAAAAGGATGATTCGCTTTATATCAACTTCAATATTCCGCTGGAGAACCTGCTGGGTGGTGAACGTCGCCGCTCAGGATTCAGCAACTTGAGCACCCAGATGCGTACCGATTTTAACGGTGGGCACCAGCTCAGCATGAACAGTAGCGGCAGCAGCGAAGACAATAAGCTGAACTACAGCGTGAATACAGGCTACACCATGCAAAAAGAGGGGAAAAACATCTCCGATATTGGTGGATATACCAGCTATCAGTCCCCATGGGGAGATCTTTCAGCATCCGCCTCGGCGAATAACGACAGTAACCGTCAGTATTCGCTCTCCACTGACGGTGGTTTTGTGTTGCACAGCGGTGGCTTAACGTTTACCAACGACAACTTTGGCAACAGCGATGCCATTGTGCTGGTGAAAGCGCCTGGCGCTAAAGGCGCTCGGATTAACGGTGGAAGCAGCACAATTGATCGTTGGGGTTATGGCGCAACGAACTCACTGACGGCCTACCGGGAAAACCAGGTCAATCTCGACATCGATACGATGGATAACGACGTCGAGCTGAAGAGCACCAGTACCACACTGGTACCACGCGATGGCGCGGTCGTTTTCGCCAGTTTCGAAACCGATGAAGGACGTTCAGCCATTCTCAACATGACGCGCAGCGATCACCAGACGATTCCATTCGGCGCCGAAGTTTATGAGAACAATGTACAGATCGGCAATATGGGCCAGGGCGGCCAGGCTTTTGTCCGCGGTATTAGCGATAACGGCGAACTTACGGTGCGCTGGTTTGAAAATAACCAACCCGCAACCTGTACGGCAACCTTCCTGTTGCCAGCAACGCAACAAACGGTCGGCTCCAGCCAGACCCTACTGTTAGACAACATTACGTGTCGTGTCACTAACCACAATACAAATGGAATCCCCAATGAAAAGGAATAAGCGCTTTTTAGCTGCCTCCGTACTCGCGGTACTCTTTCCGCTGACCAGTCAGGCGGAAACACTTAACGTCGACTTCACCGCCACCGTGTTGGCCACCACCTGCAGCATGACCATTGCGGCCCTGGATGGCTCATCGGTTTCTGGCGATGCCACCAACGGCTATAAGTTAACGGTGGGCGATGTTGGTCTGGATAAGATCATTAAGAAATCAGCGGAATCGCAGAAGAACTTTAAGTTCGTCGCCAGCGATTGTGCCGGTTCATTGACCAGTATCACCACAGCACTGGCAACCTCGACCTCCGCCAGCGGTGACTTCATTAAAAATGAATCCGCTGATTCAGGCGCCGCCACCAATATCGGTATGGGCTTTAAACGTAAAAACGTCAGTGATGAAACCTATATGAAGCCGGGTTCTGGTTCCTTCACCTGGACCCCTGAAGAACGTACTAACAACGCCGTCGAAATGACAGTGGCGCTGCGCGAACTGACGGATGGCGCAGGTACCACCGGTGCATTCAGCTCTAAAGCGACCTTCACCTTCACTTATCAATAACAGGGACGATGATAATGAAAAAACAACTTTTGCGCGGGTTAATGATTGGCGCACTGGCAACGATGGGGGCGGGCGTTTCCACCATGGCGCAGGCTGATGGTACTGCACAGTTGGACTTAACCGTAGAGGCAAATATCACCGCCGGTACCTGTGCGGCATCGGTGGTTGACGGCGAGACCGCTACCAACACAATTGCCTTTGGTAATGTCTATATCTCTGAAGTTTTTGCAAAAACAAAAGTGAAACCGTTTAAACTGCGCTTTAGTGAATGCGCGGGATTAAAGGACAAAACTGCGACCGTTACTTTATCACCAAATAACGTCGGTTGTTCTGGCGGTGACTCAAATCAGGCAGCATTTGCAAACTCTTCAACATCGAGCACAAAAGCGAGCAAAACCGGTGTTGAGGTCTGGACAACCAGTACACCTGGTGGTACAGATAGCGTGCAATTCCACTGTTATAATAAAAACCCAGAGACCGTTGATCTGAGCAGCGCCACCACAACAACGCCTGTAGATTACCCACTCAGCGCACGTATGGTAGCCGTTCAAGGTGCTGCCCTTTCTGGTATTACTGCCGGTGATTTCTATTCACCAACCACGTTCACCATTACTTACCAGTAACGGTAATTACCATGATGCGTTTGCGTAGATTAACACTCTCCGCGTTAATTCCGGGGCTGGCAACAGCCCTGGTTGTCGCGCCGCTGTATGCCGACACCAACGTGGATTTCACCGCCACCGTGCAGAAGGATACCTGCCAGTTAGAAATTAATGGTAGTGGAACGGTAAATTTCGCAACCGTAGGTCCCGCCTATTTTGCCGACGGCATTACTGCGGAAACTGATTATGAAGGCGGTCAAGAGTTTTCAATTAAACTTCTGAATTGTCCAATCAGTGACGGAGCCATCACTAATGTTACCTTTAACTTTACCCCCCAAAGCGGACAGTTTGCGAAGGGCAATCAGCAGGTATTTGCGAATGATCTAACTCAGACCTCGGGCGGTGTGGCAAATGTAGGAGTAGTGATTTTCACCACCGATTCACCACGTCAAAATGTGTTGAATACTGACGGCTCGTCAAGGGCGATATTTTCCGCTACAGATTATAGTGATACAACCTGGACCTTTTATTCACGGATGCAGAAAATCCTGAGTACCGAAACAGTTACCCTCGGCGAATTAAGTAGCCATGTACTTGTCAATGTCACCTACCAATAAAATTCGGAACGACCATTAATAGGGAAATTAGCCATGAAGAAAAACATAGTCCTTTTAATATCATCTCTATTTTTATGGTTAGGAGCCAGCAACGCTTATGCCTGGTCTGTCTATATTGGGCAAGCGACCTCGTATCAAGGAGGTGCAGAATATGCAGATGTACAAGACTACTCAGCTCCATTCTCATGGAACCTGCTCCCTTCAGTTGCCGCCCATACAGAATCAGGCTTACGCGAACTTGCCGTTTCTGGTGCGACAGAATTTGATCCCAAGCATGGACTTAATTGTAACTATAACCACGATGTTCATAGTGTAAATCTTTATCATGGTTTTCAGAGTGCGGGTATTAAAAATAATAGCGGCAATCAATTATGGAAAACAAATACTACCGGTTTGTATCTTGGTATGGAAATTACCAAGATTAACTTTGGCACCGCCTATTATCCAGGGAGTTCATTTTGGGTTGACTGGAACGGCGGTGGTACGGATTATAAGTCCTTTGATCTGAATTTCATTAGTACCTCTTATGCAGATTTCTCCACTTTCTGTGATTCAATCGCATGGAAGAAAGGTTATTTTGAAATGGGGGGAATTGTTCTGTGGATTAAATTCCATCTTTATGCTGATGATACATTTAAGCCAACCACATCAGCAGTTAACGTTACCTTTCCAACAAGTACCGGATACAACTTCCGATTTAAGCTTTCAGACACCAGTATCGGTGGTGGCAACCACTACCTTGATTACGTCATCAGTCCAGGTTCAATAACGATTCACTACCCAACATGTACCGCCACTGCCGTCACAGGTGAAGGTGTTTCAGGATCTACCGTGCCTTTTGGCAGTCGCAACGCAGAAGAACTGAAAGGCGACGGTGTGACAAAAGACTTTTCAATAAAATTAAGTAACTGTACCTACATTAAGAATGTCGAAGTGAAGTTAGGATCAACAATAACAGGCAGCAGTGACAACGCATTATTGGGTAATACTTTAACATCTGGTGCCGCCAGCGGTATTGGCGTGACGGTTGCCGGCGAGAAGAATCCAGCAAGCATCAGCGACTGGATGACGATCATGCCAAACAACTCCAGCTCAGTTTATAAGTTTACGAATATGGAAGACTATACTTATAGCAATATCGGTAACCCCGACCAGATCCTAAATTTCAGAGCAACGCTGAAACAAGACGGTAGCAACACCATCAAACCCGGCGAGTTCAAAGCGACAGGCAGCTTCACTATTGACTATCCCTAAGCGCGTTAATCCGGCGGCTCTCGCTGCCGGGAATACACACAAAGGGCTAACGCTTTTCTGCTTCATTCCCCTACAATGCGGCCATTATATTCATCAATATTATGGCCGGAGAGGTTATGAGCAAACCCACCACTATCGCTGTGTTGCAGAAATGCAAACAAGAGAAAAAGCGCTTCGCGACTATCACCGCCTACGACTACAGCTTCGCTAAGCTGTTTGCCGATGAAGGCATCAACGTGATGCTGGTCGGTGATTCGCTGGGCATGACGGTACAGGGGCACGACTCCACCCTGCCCGTCACCGTTGAAGAAATTGCTTACCACACCCGAGCCGTGCGTCGCGGCGCACCGAATTGTCTGCTGCTCTCCGACCTACCGTTTATGGCTTATGCCACTCCGGAGCAGGCGTTTGAAAACGCAGCGGTAGTCATGCGCGCGGGCGCTAATATGGTCAAAATCGAAGGCGGCGCCTGGCTTACGGATACGGTGAAAATGCTCACCGAACGCGCGGTGCCGGTTTGCGGCCATCTGGGATTAACACCCCAGTCGGTGAATATCTTCGGCGGCTATAAAATTCAGGGCCGCGGCGACGCCGGGCAGGTACTGCTGGATGATGCGCTGGCCTTAGAAGCCGCTGGCGCTCAGTTGCTGGTGCTGGAGTGCGTGCCGGTTGAGCTGGCGAAGCGCGTCACTGAAGCGCTGTCGATCCCGGTGATTGGTATCGGTGCCGGTAACGTCACCGACGGGCAAATCCTCGTCATGCATGATGCCTTTGGTATTACCGGCGGCCATATTCCGAAATTTGCGAAGAATTTCCTCAATGAAGCAGGCGACATGCGCGCCGCAGTGCGGCAGTATATGGCTGAAGTGGAGTCCGGCGTTTATCCGGGCGAAGAGCACAGCTTCCACTAATTTTCTGACCGTGCCGGATGACGACGCTACGCGTCTTATCCGGTCTACGGTACCTCAGGCAACTCAAGGAGTCTTGTCGTGTTAATCATTGAAACCTTGCCGCTGCTGCGCCAGCATATTCGTCGTCTGCGTCAGGAAGGCAAACGCGTCGCACTGGTTCCCACCATGGGCAACCTGCACGACGGCCATATGAAACTGGTCGATGAAGCAAAAGCGCGGGCTGATGTGGTGTTCGTCAGCATTTTCGTTAACCCGATGCAGTTTGACCGACCGGACGATCTGGTGCGCTATCCGCGAACCCTGCAGGAAGATTGCGAAAAGCTGAACAAGCGTAAAGTCGATTATGTCTTTGCTCCGGCCGTTGAAGAGATCTACCCGCAGGGTCTGGAAGGCCAGACTTTCGTTGATGTTCCCGGCCTCTCTACCATGCTGGAAGGCGCCAGCCGCCCGGGCCACTTCCGTGGTGTTTCCACTATCGTCAGCAAGTTGTTTAACCTGATCCAACCCGATATCGCCTGCTTTGGTGAAAAAGATTTCCAACAGCTGGCGCTGATCCGCAAAATGGTAGCGGACATGGGTTATGACATTGAGATCGTTGGCGTACCGATTATTCGCGCCAAAGACGGTCTGGCCCTCAGCTCACGTAACGGTTATCTAACAGCAGAACAGCGTAAAATTGCGCCAGGCCTGCACAACGTGATGAACGGTATCGCTGAAAAGCTGATTGCGGGTAATCGTGAGCTGCAAGAAATTATTACCATTGCCGAACAAGAACTGAATGAAAAAGGCTTCCGCGCCGACGATATTCAGATTCGTGATGCCGACACGCTGCTGGAGTTGACTGAAACCAGTAAACGCGCGGTGATTCTGGCCGCAGCATGGCTGGGTCAGGCTCGTCTGATCGATAATCAAAGCGTTACATTAGCCCAGTAGACAGGGGTTAAAAATCGGGCAATACTGCCTGAAGATTTCTCAAAGCAGGCCAGTCGCGCCTGCTTAGCCAAGGTAAACGACAGGGTATAGAAGTTATGATTCGCACCATGCTGCAAGGCAAGCTCCACCGCGTAAAAGTCACGCAGGCGGACCTGCATTACGAAGGCTCCTGCGCCATCGACCAGGATTTCCTCGATGCCTCAGGTATTCTGGAAAACGAAGCTATTGATATCTGGAACGTGACCAATGGTAAACGTTTCTCAACCTATGCCATTGCGGCTGAACGCGGCTCCAGAATCATCTCGGTGAACGGTGCAGCGGCGCACTGTGCTGAAGTTGGCGACATTGTGATTATCGCCAGCTTCGTCACCATGTCTGACGAAGAAGCCCGTACATGGCGTCCGAAAGTGGCCTATTTTGAAGGCGACAACGAAATGAAACGCACTGCAAAAGCCATTCCGGTACAGGTCGCCTGACAGCCCTTACCCCTGCGGCTGATTGACTATCAGCCGCGACATTGTTTCCAGCGAATCCGTCCGCAGGATATACAGCCGCTTTAGCAACATCGGGTTATCGCCAGGCTTCACCTTCCCTTTCACCGTCGTCACCGCCAAATGAAAACCGGCATCATGCGCCGCTTTCACCGCCGTCGCGTTATAGCCGCCAAACGGATAGGAAAGATAGAGCACATGCGGATTAAACTGCCCGAGCGCCCGACGGGAGTGTTCAAAATCAAACAGAATATTGTGATAGTTACGGCTGAGTAAAATAGGTCGTCGCTGGCCATCCACCCGATGCAAGAAATGGGTGTGCGACTGGAAGTCGAACACGTCTTTGATCCCTTCCAGCTCGGAAATACTCATAAACTGCAGCGATTTCGGATCCCACTTTTGCGGGTGACGCTTGATACGTGAGCTAATGATAAACGCCGTCGCCTTAAAGCCATACTGCTTGAGGACGGGATGCGCATAGCGGCTAACGGACTTCAGGCCATCATCAAACGTAATAACGACCGAACGCGCCGGAAGGTTTGCGCGATTATTGAGGTAGTCTTCTAACTGATACATCGTCAGCGTGGTATAGCCCATATCTCGCAGCCAGGTCATCTGGTTACTGAACGCGCGCACTGATGTGGTGGTGGAGGTATGACGAAAACGTGTGTTCTCTTCATCGCGCAGAATATGATGGTAAGTCAGAATCGGGATACCGTTATCCTGCTGAGCATCCAGCGCGCTGATATAGGCCAGCCGTTCGCCGATGCGAATCTGATACCAGGTCTGATTCAGTCTGTCTTTCAGCCGACTGAGCACCGGGTAACGTAGATTCTCAGCCAGCGTACCAAACGGCGCACTGCCTACGTCCGGCGCATTATAGACCGGGGTATCTTTCCAGGTAATCAGGTTCTGGTTACTCAACGGTTTATTTAAGTCACCCAGGCCGTCTTCCACACGCTGACGCCCCTGCACAGGTTCCAGGTGCCCTTTGTCGATGTAGCCTTTGCCAAAGCCGAAGTTGAAGGTGTAGTAATCCTTTGCATCCGGTTCAACGGCAATAATCTGTCCCGCGCGTAAATTACCGACAGTCTCCGTCTTATTGCCAATATGCGCCCAGATCACCGCATCTTCCGTGGTTTGCATATAGCGAGCGGGCAAGGCCGCACCTACGCCACCAGAAAACAGGAGCAACAAAACAAACAGAACGCGCATAACCATATGATTTAACCGAGGCGAGAAACCTCGGTTATTGTAGCAAAAGCATCATCAATACCAATGATTAATACTCATACAAATCATGCTTCAACACGAAGGGGGGATTTTTTTGTTGTTGATGCCAGAGGCTGGAGACTTCGGGGCCGCCAAGCGCGACGATGCAATCGCGAAACGCAGAACTGCTCAGCGATTCCCGTGACGAAATCATTCGCTCAAGCAATGGATAGCTGATACCTGAAATCACTTCACACTGGGGATGTTTATGACTCATTAACGAAGCCACACGGTAAGGCGCAGCCCCGGCCATATCCGTCAGGAATACTACCCCTTCACCAGAGTCTGTGGCATGCAGGGCATGGCACATCATGCGGCTTAACATATTCGAGCTGAGCCCACGCCAGAAACTTACCGCCTGACATTGCTCCAACGGACCGTACTTTTTCTCCAGACGATGCAGCATATCCTGTGCCTTATCGTCATGACAGGTAATTACCCAACCTAACATTGCCTACCTCCTTAGCAGGCAAGTAGTTTATCAGGGTGATAAATCGGTAATGGTGATAAGCATCAAAAGTCTTCCTCTCCCGAGTCAGGAGAGGAAGAAAGAATTAGCTACGCAGGCCGCGTCCGCGCTGAATCAGGTACCAGCACAGCAAGTAAAACGCCGCAATGAACACCACCAGCACGCCAAACGTGGTGACCAGCGGAACATCATGAATACCCAGGAAGCCGTAGCGGAAGCCGCTAATCATGTAGACAATTGGGTTCAGATGCGAAAGTCCCTGCCAGAACGGTGGCAGCAGCGTTAACGAATAGAACACGCCACCCAGATAGGTCAGCGGCGTCAGCACGAAGGTGGGGATCAGGCTGATATCGTCAAAGGTTTTAGCAAAGACTGCGTTCAGCAAACCGGCTAGCGAGAACAGTACCGCCGTTAACACCAGCGTGAGCGCCACAAAGACCCAGGAATGCACCTGGAACGGCACGAAGAACAGTGAAATAGCCGTGACCAGAATGCCTACGCACAGGCCACGCGCCACGCCGCCGCCGACAAAACCGGCGATAATCACGTGCGTCGGCACCGGGGCGACCAGCAGCTCTTCGATATTGCGCTGAAACTTGGCGCTAAAGAACGACGAGGCCACGTTGGCATACGAGTTGGTGATCACTGCCATCATAATCAGCCCCGGTACAATAAACTGCATGTAGCTAAAGCCATGCATTTCGCCGATACGCGAGCCGATCAGGTTACCAAAGATAATAAAATAGAGCGTCATGGTGATGACGGGAGGCACCAAAGTCTGGACCCAGATACGCATAAAGCGGTGGATCTCTTTCGCCCAGATGCTTTTCAGCGCAACCCAGTAAAGCTGCATCATGCGCGATCTCCTTGTTTTTCATGCACCAGAGAAACAAACAGTTCTTCCAGTCGGTTCGCTTTGTTACGCATACTCAATACCTGAATGCCCTGCGCGCTCAGCTGAGAGAAGACGCTGTTGACCCCTTGTTCACGCAGAACCTCCACTTCCAGTGTGGAAGTGTCGACCAGTCGGTACTGATAACCTTCCAGTTTCGGCAGCGGACTTTTTGGTGCCAGATCGAGGATAAAGGTCTCGGATTTCAGCTTGGAGAGCAGACTCTTCATCGAGGTGTTTTCCACCAGCTCGCCGTGCTGAATAATGCCGATATTACGACACAGCATTTCCGCTTCTTCGAGATAGTGAGTGGTCAGAATAATGGTGGTGCCTTTGTCGTTTAAATCCTTTAAAAAGCCCCACATGGAACGACGCAGCTCAATGTCGACGCCCGCCGTTGGTTCATCCAGAATGAGTAATTTTGGCTCGTGCATCAGCGCACGGGCAATCATCAGACGACGTTTCATCCCACCAGACAGCATGCGCGCGCGCTCGTTACGTTTTTCCCATAAATCGAGCTGCTTTAAATATAGTTCGCTGCGTTTGACCGCTTCTTTATGCTCAACACCGTAGTAACCCGCCTGGTTGACCACGATCTGCTGCACGGTTTCAAACGGGTTAAAGTTAAACTCCTGCGGTACCAGGCCAAGCTGGCGTTTAGCATTAACCGTATCTTTTTCAAGATCGTATCCGAAGACACTCACCCGCCCGGAGGTTTTATTCACCAGCGAGCTGATTATTCCAATGGTGGTGGATTTTCCTGCGCCATTCGGTCCCAAAAGCGCATAAAAATCACCCGCTTCGACTTGCAAATCTATCCCGCGTAACGCCTGAACGCCACCGGGGTAAGTTTTTTTAAGTTGTTGAAGTTCCAGAGCAATGGTCATGTTTTTATACTTACCTTACGTTCTGACATTTTATATATAGTTTAAATAATGATGGAGTTACCCTATATTAGCTCATCGAATTTATCTGGCTTCGGGTCGTGCTACTCCATGAAAGACATAGATACACTCATCAGCAACAATGCACTATGGTCAAAGATGCTGATAGAAGAAGATCCCGGATTTTTTGAAACGCTGACACATGCCCAGAATCCGCGTTTTCTATGGATTGGATGTTCCGATAGCCGCGTTCCCGCTGAACGATTGACCGGTCTTGAACCGGGTGAATTATTTGTTCACCGCAATGTTGCCAATCTGGTTATTCACACCGACCTGAACTGTCTCTCAGTGGTTCAGTATGCGGTGGATGTGCTGGAAGTGGAACATATTATTATATGCGGCCACTATGGATGCGGCGGCGTCCAGGCGGCGATTGAAAATAAAGAACAGGGGCTGATTGATAACTGGTTACTGCACATCCGCGATATCTGGTTCAAACACAGCTCACTGCTGGGCGAAATGCCGCAGGAACGTCGTATGGACACCCTGTGCGAACTGAATGTCATGGAACAGGTCTATAACCTGGGCCACTCAACCATTATGCGTTCAGCCTGGAAGCGCGGTCAGAAAGTGACCATTCACGGCTGGGCTTACGGTATTCATGATGGCCTGCTGCGCGATCTCGACGTCACCGCCACCAGCCGCGAAACGCTGGAACAGCGCTATCGCCAGGGGTTGTCTAACCTGAGTCAGAAACACAGCAACCATAAATAATGTGACATTGCCGGGAGGCGGCGACGCCTTACCCGGCCTACAAACCTGCGCCATCAGGCGCTCCAGCCAATTACTCGTCCAGCAGCACTACTTTGCCAACATACGGCAGATGGCGATAACGCTGGGCATAGTCAATGCCGTAACCGACCACAAACTCATCAGGAATTGAGAAGCCGATAAACTCGACCGGAACATTCACTTCACGACGAGAAGGTTTGTCCAGCAGCGTACAAATAGCCAGGGATTTCGGCTCGCGCAGGCTCAGAATTTCACGCACTTTGGACAGCGTATTGCCGGAATCGATGATGTCTTCGACAATCAGCACGTCCTTGCCACGAATGTCTTCATCCAGGTCTTTCAGGATTTTAACATCACGCGTGGTAGACATTCCGCTACCGTAGCTGGATGCCGTCATGAAATCGACTTCGTGAGAGACATGCACTTCACGGCACAGATCCGCCATAAACATAAATGAGCCACGTAACAGACCAACCAGCACCATATCGCTGCCGCTGTCCTTGTAACGTTCGTTAATCTGGCGCCCCAGTTCAGCAATACGCGCTTTGATCTCCGCTTCCGGGATCATCACTTCAACAGTATGTTTCATAAACCCTATAACTCACTGATTTTTATCAGTTGACACATCATGCAGATCGAAAGAAAGCGCTTACGTTGATACACCGACTGACAGACGGCGACCCGCTCTAACCACAAAACTTGCGACAGCATACAAACAATTCAGTTGATGAAGTATACCAGTAAAGAGAGCGGGTTCCTCTGATAGTTCACAGGAGAACCCGTTTGCGTCGTTTTTTGTACGCTTATTAATCAAAACCAGGAGTGCACGGCAGTCTGTGGCTAAAACGTTTCCCAGTGCGGATCTTGTGGCGAACTCCCCGCAGAGGTCGCTCGTGGAGTATCCTTAGGTGGTTTTCGATGCTCACTGTTGGAGGCATCGCGAGTGATGCGAAATGCCGCCACGGCCAGGCGTAACTGTTCAGCTTGTTGTTCCAACGAAGCGGCTGCGGCGGCAGACTCCTCTACCAGCGCGGCGTTTTGTTGTGTGACACTGTCCATCTGCGAGACCGCGAGACTCACCTGCTCAATCCCCCGACTCTGTTCCTCCGAGGCTGAGGCGATTTCCCCCATGATGTCCGTCACACGGGTGACCGCTGCGACAATCTCTTTCATCGTTTTACCCGCGTCCGACACCTGCTGAGATCCCATCCCCACGCTGTGGGTTGAGTTATCAATCAACGCTTTGATCTCTTTGGCTGCCTGAGCGCTACGGCTTGCCAGGGGACGGGCTTTACCCGCCCCAAAAACTGAAGCAAAA
>OBXO01000630.1_pt1 | contig 24250 bp, 18 predicted proteins | sample 1501431 | NCBI WGS metagenome assembly OBXO01 (sample SAMEA2580163, study PRJEB22360) | human gut metagenome | biome: human gut; feature: human-associated habitat; material: faeces | place: Denmark | collected 2008/2010 | reverse complement strand
CGGCTCCAAAGGCAGCACCGGCACCGGCTCCAAAGGCAGCGCCGGCCCCCAGAGCGGCGGCTCCGGCAGCTCCAGCACCATCAGCCCCGGCCCCTGCAGCACCAGCAGCAGGCTCCGTAGCCGTAACAGCTCCAATGCCGGGCAAGATTCTTGGAGTTAAATTACAGGCAGGAACTGCTGTTAAGCGCGGCCAGGTTATCCTGATTCTTGAAGCAATGAAGATGGAGAACGAAATCGTAGCACCTCAGGACGGAACAATTGCCAGCATTAATGTAGCGGTAGGCGATATGGTAGAACCAGGCGCAACACTCGCAACATTAAACTAAAAACTGGTTAATACGGGACATAAAAGATTCCGTTTGGAGGGATTAATATGGAATACATTACAACAACATTGTCTAATCTTCTTCAACAGACGGCATTCCTGAACCTGACTGTCGGAAATATGGTAATGATTTTCGTAGCCCTCATTTTCCTTTATCTGGCTATCCAGAAGGGATTTGAGCCGCTCTTACTGCTTCCGATTGCGTTTGGTATGCTGCTCGTTAATATCTATCCTGATATTATGAGAACAGTTGAAGATTCGTCGAGTGGTGTCGGCGGACTTTTACACTACTTTTATTTATTGGATGAATGGAGTATCCTGCCGTCCCTTATCTTCATGGGCGTAGGTGCGATGACGGATTTCGGCCCGCTTATCGCAAACCCGAAGAGCTTCCTTTTAGGAGCTGCTGCTCAGTTCGGTATCTACGGCGCATACTTCATGGCTATCTTCCTGGGATTCAACGACAAGGCAGCGGCAGCGATCTCCATCATCGGCGGTGCCGACGGCCCTACCTCCATTTTCCTTGCAGGAAAGCTTGGACAGACAGGACTGATGGGCCCGATCGCGGTTGCCGCATATTCCTACATGGCGCTGGTGCCGATTATCCAGCCGCCTATCATGAAGCTTCTGACCACAGAAGAAGAGAGAAAAATCAAGATGGAACAGCTTCGTCCTGTATCAAGGCTGGAGAAAATTCTTTTCCCAATCATTGTTACAATCGTTGTCTGCCTGATTCTTCCTACAACAGCTCCGCTGGTAGGTATGCTGATGCTTGGCAACCTGTTCCGTGAGTCCGGTGTGGTAAAACAGCTTACAGAGACAGCCTCGAATGCTCTTATGTACATCGTAGTAATCCTGCTTGGAACATCAGTAGGCGCTACCACAAGCGCAGAGGCATTCCTGAATATGGATACAATTAAAATCGTTGTCCTCGGTCTGGTTGCATTTGCACTCGGTACGGCAGCCGGCGTTATCTTCGGCAAGATTATGTGTAAGGTAACTCATGGAAAAGTAAACCCACTGATTGGTTCTGCCGGTGTATCCGCAGTTCCGATGGCAGCCCGTGTATCCCAGAAGGTGGGAGCGGAAGCAGATCCGACCAACTTCCTTCTGATGCATGCGATGGGACCAAACGTTGCCGGTGTTATCGGTACTGCAGTTGCAGCCGGTACATTCATGGCAATCTTTGGAGTGAAATAATAGAAAAATTCAGGAGGTTACAAAATGGCTAACATAGAAAAAAAGCCGGTTAAGATTGTGGAGACTGTCCTTCGTGACGCCCACCAATCCTTAATCGCAACCAGAATGACAACCGATCAGATGCTCCCGATCATCGACAAGATGGATCAGGTGGGATATCATGCCGTGGAATGCTGGGGCGGCGCGACGTTCGACGCTTCTCTGCGTTTCCTGAAGGAAGATCCGTGGGACAGACTGAGAAAGTTAAGGGCAGGCTTCAAGCATACAAAACTCCAGATGCTGTTCCGTGGACAGAATATTCTTGGATACAATCACTATGCCGATGATGTAGTGGAATACTTTGTTCAGAAATCCATTGCCAACGGTATTGATATCATCCGAATCTTTGACTGTTTAAATGATATTCGAAACCTTCAGACGGCCGTAAAAGCTGCCAACAAGGAAAATGGCCATGCACAGGTGGCGCTGAGCTATACTCTGGGCGATGCTTATACCCTGGACTACTGGAAAGAGATCGCAAAAGAAATAGAAGACATGGGTGCAAACTCCTTATGTATCAAGGATATGGCCGGACTTCTGACACCGTATGCGGCAGAAGAGCTGGTAACGGCTCTGAAAGAATCCGTGAAGCTTCCAATCGATCTTCATACGCATTACACCTCCGGTGTTGCTTCAATGACCTATTTAAAGGCGGTAGAGGCAGGCTGCGATATGATAGATACGGCTATGTCACCGTTTGCTCTCGGAACCAGCCAGCCGGCAACAGAGGTAATGGTTGAGACATTCAGCGGCACACGCTATGACACAGGGCTTAATAAAGACGCTCTGGCGGAAATTGCTGAATATTTCAGACCACTTCGCGAAGAAGCTCTGGCAAGCGGCCTGATGAATACAAAGGTTCTGGGCGTGGATATTAATACGCTCCGTTACCAGGTTCCGGGCGGAATGCTTTCCAATCTGGTATCACAGTTAAAAGAAGCTCATGCGGAAGATAAATACTACGATGTGCTTCAGGAGATTCCGAGGGTCCGCAAGGACTTCGGTGAGCCGCCGCTTGTAACTCCGTCTTCCCAGATTGTGGGAACACAGGCCGTTTTAAACGTTCTGATGGGACAGCGCTACAAGATGTTTACCAAAGAATCCAAAAAGCTCCTGATGGGAGAATTCGGCCAGACTGTAAAACCGTTCAATGCCGAAGTACAGAAGAAAGCAATTGGAAAAGCAAAACCGATTACCTGCCGTCCGGCCGATTTAATCGAGCCGCAGCTTCAGAAGCTGGAAGCAGAGATGTCCCAGTGGAAGAAGCAGGATGAGGATGTTCTGACTTATGCGCTGTTCCCACAGGTTGCAAAGGAATTCTTTGAATACCGTGAGGCTCAGACAACAGGAATCGACCCGCATAAGGCCGACAAGCTGAACAGGGCATATCCTGTATAACGCTGTAACAGTTCAGACAGCATGAATTATTGCATAATCCCGGATAGATTTCAAGAAAGAATCTCGCTTGCGAGATTCTTTCTTGTGTAATGAGGGGAATTATTAATTTTAGTCAACATCCTGCTCTTGTCTGCATATAATACTATAGATAATGGGACTGTTTTGCAAAAATGTAAAAGCAGGTCCGGAGACGGAGGAGGATATGACAGTCAGAGTGCTTAAATGGTGCAGGAAGGATACGGTAAAGCAGGCCGTGTTAATCCTTCTGATGCTCGTTACAATTATGCTGGGTAGAATTTGCTGAGAAAATCCGGCTGGGAAGAGGACGATGCAGGCAGGCACAGTTATATGATTGAAAACGGCGGATATTCTGCGAGTGAATAAATCGTACATGCTGCCCGGCCGTCAAAGATATGTGGACCAAAGTACATTTACATAATTGGTACATGAAACACAGGTACATGACAAAAAGAGTTAAGAAACAAACGGCGTTAAGCTTGCCAGCAATGCAAACTTAACGCCGTTTATCGTTTTGTACAGAATTATTTTAAAATCAGCATTCGCTAATTGGATCATTGATTAATGAAGCCAGTCTGAATTCATGTGCATGTCCGTCTGCATATGAGGTATATGCTTTTGCAAAATGCACATGTCTGCCGTCTCCAACCGGGATAGCGGGAGAGGAAGTACCGCAAAATTCATGATAATGTCCGTCATAGGAATCAGTACGGAACGTGATATTGTGAACATGGCTGTCCATAAATGGAATTGCCTTGCCTGAAACAGCGGCAATACGGTGATTGTGAGGATCTTTGCAGCGTTCGGCAATAAAAGTGCTGCCGATCACTTCGTGTACGTGTTGGATCGGCCGGTTATTATGCCCGGCTGATTCTGCGTTAAAATTACCCATGGATCAATACTCCTTTAAGAATGTTATTAATAACATTATATGGGCAAGGCCGGAATAGGTGACAAGCCCTGGAAGAATGTCAGCGTCCTGGTTCCTGGTTAGGCTCCCGGCGGGAATTTGTTAAGAAATTCTTACAATTAATGTAAATTATTGGATATTCTGTGAACTTTTGTTCATAAGGTTGACATATAATGGTATTTTTCATTATAATATACATAATGCCGTATCAGGCAGTTGCTAATAAATAGTTCAGGATTAAAGAATGTCTGTAAATTTTTGAAAATATAGAGGAAAATACCTGCTTTGGTATATGGGGAGAGACACGAATGAAAAATAAAGGATATAAAAGAGCTGCCGCCCTGTTGCTGGGCTGCATTCTGGCGGTAAGCCCATGCCTGACGGAGCGTGCCGGATTGTTCGATATGGTCAGTATGGCCAGTGAGCGGACTGCTTCTGTCAATGCGACAAACCTGAATGTGCGAAGCGGCCCGGGGACTTCTTATCAGGCTGTGGCCAAGCTGTCGCAAGGGGCTCCGGTTACCGTTATCGGAGAGCAGACGGGAACAGACGGAAAATTATGGTATCAGATCCGGTTCAGCGGAAGCGGCGGTGCCGAGACAACTGGCTTTGTATCCAGCGATTACATAAAATTTCCTACTGCAATCACTTCAGACGGTGATTTTGAAAAATATATGAACAGCCAGGGATTTCCGGAGAGTTACAAGCCGGGGCTGCGCGAACTGCATGCCCAATATCCGCAGTGGACATTTACTGCGCTTCAAACAAACCTTGACTGGAATACGGTAATTGAAAATGAGAGTGTAATCGGAAGAAACCTGGTTGGCCGTGAAAATATCTCCTCCTGGAAATCCACGGCAACAGGCGCTTATGACTGGGACACGGGGACATGGCCAGGGTTTGACGGAAGCTCCTGGGTACAGGCATCGGAAGATATCATTCGATATTATATGGACCCGAGAAACTTTTTAAATGATAAATACATTTTCCAGTTTATGAAGCAGTCCTATGACAGCTCGATTCATACGAGAGAAGGGCTGGAAAGCATGGTTGCCGGAACATTCCTTTCGGGCAATGCGGGCGGAGGACAGGGAGGTGATCCTTCCGGCGGTTCCTCCCCTGGCGGTTCCTCCGGTTCCGGCAGCGCAGGGCCGGGCTCCGGTCCCGGAGCTGAAGCCGGTTCCGGTCCGGGAGCGTCTGCCGGTACAGGAGACGGCGGCCAAGGAATTACGCCGATATCACCAATTGCATCTATCAGTGATCATGAGGTAAATCGTGTGATGACGGCATACGGGCCTGGGATGGGCGGTTCCTCCGGCTTTTCGGACCCAGGCAGTGTGGGAAGCGGCTCCGGAGGCGCGGCGCCGGCATCGGGAAGCAGTTCCTATGTCGATATCATTATGAATGCCGCGGTTCAGTCTGGCGTTAACCCATATATCCTTGCATCCATGATTATTCAGGAGCAGGGCAGCCAGGGAACCGGCCGGAGCATATCGGGTACTGTGCCGGGTTACCAGGGATATTACAACTTTTTTAATATAGAAGCTTACCAGTCCGGTTCAATGGGAGCGGTGGAAAGAGGACTTTGGTGGGCATCACAGTCCGGCAGCTATGAGCGTCCATGGAACAGTGTGGAAAAGTCCATACTCGGAGGCTCCATTTATTATGGGAATAATTATGTAAAACGAGGGCAGGATACATTGTATCTGAAGAAATTTAATGTCCAGGGGGACAACCTTTACAAGCATCAGTACATGACCAATGTACTGGCTGCCGCTGCGGAGGGTCTCACACTGGCTAAGATCAGTGCGCTTAAAACAACGGCTCTTGAGTTTTCTATCCCTGTATACAAGAACATGCCTGCCACGGCCTGTGCAAAGCCGACGGTGGACGGCAGCCCCAACAATAAGCTTTCGGGTTTGGGTGTCGAAGGTTTTGCTCTCACCCCAACATTCAACAGAGATACGGAATCCTATGATCTGATTGTGGATCATTCGGTCGGCAGCGTCACGGTTGCGGCCTCGGTGATTGATTCAAAATCGTCGGTCAGCGGGACCGGCAATATCAATCTGCAGAGCGGAAACAATGACATTACCGTAGCTGTTAAGGCGGAGAACGGCAGTGTCAGAAATTATGTTATTCATGTTGTTCGTCAGAACAACGGCCCTACCTATTCGGATTCAATCGGAAGCGGAGTAAATCCGGGATCGGGAGGCGGATCGGGGACCGGCCCGGGAGGAGGACCTGGAAGCGGCCCGGGAGGAGGTTCTTCCAGCCCATCCGGTAATTCAGGAAATCCCGGCGGCTCCGGTGGTGGCTCTAATGTGCAGATACTGCCGCCTGACGGCTCCGGTTCCGGTGGAATCGAGTCGGGAAGTACAACCGGTCCTATGGCTCCGGGCAGCAATTTATCCGGTTTTGGAACAACATCCGACTCATCCGGCCTGGTTGGCCCCGGAGGGAGTACGGGAACTCCCGGCGTATCACCGGGAGGCTCCGGGAGCAGCGATGTAAATCCGGGTGCCGCCGGGAATGGAAATCAGGTTGTAAATGCAGGCGTGACAGCAGCACAGCTTGCGGCTTCCCTGACATCATCGGGCGCGGGCAGTATTGTGAAAGTCTACACTTCATCAGGCGGTGAAGTGGCGGGCAGTGTCGGTACGGGAAACATTGTCCAGGCATATGGTTCGGATGGTTCTCCCGTTGCAAAGTATGATGTAATTATAAAGGGAGATAACACCGGTGACGGAAAAGTGAATATTCTGGATGTGTTGAAAGCCCAGAGACATGTCCTGGGGCTGGAAAACCTCACGGGAGTGTATGAAAAGGCCGCCGATGTCAATGGCAACGGCAAAGTGGACATCATGGATATTCTTGCGATGCAGAAGGATATCCTGGGAATTCAGAAACTGAATTAAGCGGGAGAGATTATGAACAGAAGAGTAAGAAATATATTAACCAGCCTGGTAGCTGCGTTTGCCCTTTCTCTGGCTATGCCTTTTGGGGGCTTAGTGTCTTATGCGGCCAGTGCAAAGATATCGTTTTCTGATCCAAGCACGACGGTTGGACAGGAATTTAATGTGACGGTAAAAGTTACGGCAACTGACGGAAACCTCGGGGCTTCCGATTTGGTGCTGTCCTATGATCAGGCATATATTGAGTTTGTCAGCGGAAACAATGCAAATGGAGGGGCCGGTTCAGTGCGCCTTGTCGGAACGATGGATTCAAGCACAACTACTGAGTTTTCCTATACGTTGAAATTTAAAGCGGTACAGGCAGGAAACACGACAATCTCCGTGGCCAGCCATGAAATTTATGACTCCGATACCCAGGCTGTAAATGTTTCAAAAGTAGGTTCATCAGCAGTCAAAGTAAAAGCTCCTGCGACTTATTCAAGCGAGGCGGCGCTGGCCTCGCTTAAAGTATCACCGGGACAGCTGTCCCCGGCTTTTTCGCCGGATGTATTATCTTACACGGTGAATGTGGGCGGTGACGTTGACAAGATTGCAGTCAGCGGAGAACCGAAGGACGGTAAAGCCAAGACACTGGTGACCGGCGGCTCAGGTCTTAAGACCGGGGCGAATACCGTGGTATGCAAGGTTACGGCAGAAGACGGCCAGACTGTTAAATCTTATACGATAACAGTCAATAAGTCGGAATCCTCAGAAGTGCCGGCCGGTGATGCTAATGAGGCGGCTGTCACGGGCGGGGCGGTTGTCGGTGAGCTGAAGGCGGATATTGACGGAGTGGAATACAGTGTGGCCACATCCTTTGATCCTGCGGGGCTGCCGGAGGGATATACACAGTCTACAGTCACATATAACGGAACTGAGATTATGTCGGGAGCCGGAAATGGCCTTAACCTGATTTATTTACAGGGAAGTGATGGAAAAGGTTCATTCTATATTTACATGCCGGAGACAGGAGCATTATCGCCCTATGTTACAATAGACAGTGTGGCGAGATCGATTCTGGTTCTGCCGATTGATGACTCAATCGAAGTTCCTGCCGGTTTTGCCCAGACTGCAATCCAGTTGAATGGCGATTCTAAAGTCAAAGGATGGGTTTGGAAGACGGATGAAGAGCAAAAATACTGTGTTGTATATGGTATGAATGAGAACGGTGAAAAAGGTCTTTACCGTTACGATATAGCTGAAAAAACATTCCAGCGGTATTTTGAGGATCCGGCACTTGAAAGTCCTTACGATGAAGAGAAGGTAACGAAGCTGTATGAGGATTATAATGCGCTTTGCAAGGATTATGATCTGCGGTTTATTGTAATTGTAGTACTGATTGTAGTCTGCCTGATTCTATTCTTTATGGTCATTAATCTCCTGATGCGCAGAAGGGAGTATTCGGGCAGGCCGGAGCGGGAAGAGGCTCCGACACCTGTGAAACGCCGGGCCATGCAGGAGGAAGAAAGCAAAAGGCGGCAGTCTGCGCAGTCCCGGACAGGGAAAGCGGCCCATGAAGGTCCAGGACCAAGAAAGCGGCCTGCCGGAGACGATTATCTCCGGTCACAGGAGCGCAGAATGAGCAGCGAAACAATGAGAAGCGACAGATATGGCCAGGCGTCCGGTTATCAGGATGCCGCAGTCCGCAGGATGGCCGGAACGGCGGAGCAGGGATATCCGCCGCAGAGACGCCCGGAACAGAGAGGAACGGAACAGGGCCGTCCGGTCCAGCGGAGACCGGAACAAAGATATGGTGAGCAGGGCCGTCCGGAACAAAGGCACCAGGAAAGATACCAGGACGAGAGAACCTCTGCCGGAAGATATACACAGACGGCACACCAGGAGCAGGGGTATCAGGATAGAAGGACATCAGACCAGAGCCGCATGTCCCAGGGCTATCCTGAGAGAAGAAGCGCAGAACCAGGCCGAGCCGGGCAGGGTTATCCTGAGAGAAAGAGCGCCGAGCCGGGCAGGGCCGGACAGGGCTATCCTGAGAGAAGGAGCGCCGAGCCGGGCAGGGCCGGACAGGGCTATCCTGAGAGAAGGAGCGCCGAGCCGGGCAGGGCCGGACAGGGCTATCCTGAGAGGAGAAGTACCGAACAGGGCCGTACGGTTCAGCGTTATCCGGAGAAACCTGTGAGAAGCCAGGATGCAGGTATGGAAGAGGCTATCAGACTGAGAGAGCTGGAACGGGCGGAGAGGGCCAGAAAAACAAGAGAACGCCTGGAACGGGAGCGCCTTGAAGACGAGAGACGGGCCCGTGCCGCAAAAGCGGGAGATACAGGAAGAAGGTCCTCCAGGCCGGACAATGATGATTTTGAGTTTCTTGATTTGAATTAAGACAAAAGAGGAGAACCGGACATGCGGTGGGGCAGAAAAAGCCGAACCGTTTATGCCCGGTTTGTCTCTGTTTAGTAATAGTTTGTTTGAGGATGGAGGATGCGTCCGAAACGGACCGGGGCCGGTGCAGTGAGGGGGCTGGCTGAGTCTTTCGTCCCCGGTTGGAGGGTGTCGTGAGGGGGGGAATCCGGCCGGAATGAATTTTTTAAAAAGCCCATTGATGGTATATCGTATTTCCTGTACATGGTAGCACTGAGTGGCCGTCCCGGCGGCGTCTTCACCTGCTTAACAAAACAAACTGTTCAAACGGCATGAGCAGTTACAAGGATTTTACAGGTTGACTTCATGTTTGCTTTGTTATATAATCACTATAACAAATTGACGAAAGATGGTGGATTATGATTGTAGAGATCGACTTTAACAGTGATGAAGCGATTTACATTCAGCTTAGAAATCAGATTATAATAGGCATAGCAACAGAACGTCTCCGCGAAGGGGAGACGCTGCCTTCCGTGCGTCAACTGGCCGATGACATCGGGATTAACATGCATACGGTGAATAAAGCATATTCTGTATTAAAGCAGGAAGGTTTTGTCAAGCTGGATCGACGGAGAGGCGCAGTCATATCTCTGGATGCCGATAAAATCAGGGCAATCCGTGAGATGGAGCGTGATTTAAGCGTTATTCTTGCCAGGGGAGCCTGCAAGAATGTGAGCCGTGAAGAGGTTCATCGGCTGGTAGATTCTATTTTTGACGCTTTTTCCGGGTAAAGGCTGGCATTTTTTCATGGAGGATAAGAAGATGTTATGTGAGAAATGCAGAATTCGTGAAGCAAATATCAAATACACAGAAGTAATTAATGGAGTGAAGACAGAGCATAATCTGTGTTCACAGTGTGCGCAGGAGATGGATTTCGGCCCCTATTCCGCTATAATTGAAGGAGAATTTCCACTCGGCAAGCTGCTGTCAAGCCTGCTGGGGCTACAGCCGTCTGCCGTGCGGCAGCAGAAGATGGATGAGGTGGCCTGTCCCACCTGCAAGACCACTTACGAGGAGTTTGTCGAGAACAGCCGCTTTGGCTGCGCCGACTGCTATCATGTCTTTGATCTGCTGATAGGAGAGAAGATTAAGAAATTACAGGAGAGCGCAAGCCATACGGGTAAACAGCCGAAGATTCGGCCGGCAGGAGGGACGGCAGCCGTTACCAGCGGCGGTGTCATGGAATTTTCCGCAGAGGAGCAGCTTAAACAGCTGGAGAGAAGGCTTAAGTCTGCGATTAAAGCTGAGGAATATGAGGAAGCGGCAGTCTGCCGTGACAGAATAAAGGCCTTAAAAGAGGAGAAGGAAAAGAATGACGAGATGGTTTGAAGATGTAAAGAATGATCCGTCAAATATTGTATCCAGCCGGGTGCGTCTTTCAAGAAACTGGGAAGAGTATAAATTCCCCTCCAGGCTTGAGGACAATGAGGCCAGGTACATGGTAGGGCGGATGATGCAGGAATTGAGAGATATCCAGGGAAAGGACGGCCGCCGGTATGAGTTCAGGGCTTTGGATAAGATGGAAGAACTGGATCGCGTCGCCCTGAGGGAGCGCCGCCTGCTGAATAAGACGCTGGTGGAAAAGAAAAGTCCCGGAAGTATTATCTGTTCGGATGACGAAGCGGTAAGTCTCGTACTGAACGGCGACGATCATATCCGTCTGCAGATCCTGGCTCCGGGACTGGAGCTTAAGTCCTGCTATGATGAAGCTGATAAACTGGATGATTATCTTAATGCAAAATTTCCATATGCGTTCAGCAGCAAATACGGGTATCTGACTGCCTATCCCACCAATGTGGGGACCGGAATGAAGGCATCGGTAGTAGTACATCTGCCGTCTCTTTCTACCAGCAAGCGGTTTCAGGATCTTCTGGGAGATATGAGCCGATTCGGGACGACGGTCAGGGGAGTCTACGGCCGCGGAACGGAGAATTATGGAGATCTCTATGAAATTTACAATCAGAAAACGCTGGGGATGAATGAACAGGAAATCATCGAGCTTGTCAGCAGTGTAGCCGTACAGCTTTCCCAGCAGGAACGGGAGATAAGGGAGGCTTCCCTGTTAAAGCACCGTCTTCTGCGGGAAGATGAAGTATATAAATCGTACGGAGTCCTGAAATACGCAAGAAAGCTTTCCATGAAGGAGGCTATGACCTTCCTGTCCCATCTCAGGGCCGGGATAGCGGACGGCCTGGTGGAGACGAAGGAGTTCGCAGGCATTTATAACCTGATGATAGGAATTCAGCCGGCAAATCTTCAGAAGTATTCCAGACAGCCTCTCGGCAAAGATGAGCTTGAAGTGGCTAGGGGCAGATATCTCAGGGAACACCTGCCGGAGCTTAAATGATGAGGGTTGCTGTTCGCACTACGCTCAAAAGCAGTATGGTGCGATCAATAAGGAATACTCCCATTTGAACAGTAACTGATAGAGAACAGCAGTAATGAATATTCAGGAGGAACATTTTATGATAGACCGTTTTACGCAGAAAGCCAGAGAGGCAATCCGCCTGGCTGTGGAGACAGCAGAGGAGCTGGAGCACGGTTATGTGGGAACAGAGCATCTGCTTCTTGGACTGATAAAGGAAGGAAGCGGTGTAGCTGCTGCCATTCTGGAGCGGTATGATGTGACGGAAGATAAGATTCTGGAGCTGATGGAACGTCTGATTTCACCGGCCGTGCCAACGAGAACAGCAGATCAGGCGGAGTATACACCGGGAGCCAGGGCAGTGCTGCAGGCAAGTTATGAGGAAGCTGTTTTCTTTAAAGCTCCTCTTATAGGGACGGAGCATATACTCATTGCCATGATTAAAGAAGGGAAATGCACGGCATCACGCCTTCTCAATACAATGAATGTAAATATTCAAAAATTATACGTGGATCTGATGGCGGCCATGGGGGACGATGTCCCTGCGGGCCGGGAGGAAGCGGCCGGCAGACTCAGAAAAGAAAAAGGTAATACTCCTAATCTCGACAGCTTCAGCCGGGATTTGACGGAGCTTGCCAAAGAAGGAAAACTGGATCCGGTGATTGGACGCGAGACAGAGATGAAAAGAGTAATCCAGATTCTCAGCAGAAGAGGAAAGAATAATCCCTGTCTGATCGGCGAACCGGGAGTCGGAAAGACGGCGGTTGTGGAGGGGCTGGCACAGCTCATAATATCGGGCAATGTTCCTGAGACAATCGCAAAAAAGAGGGTCGTCAGCCTCGATTTGTCGGGTATGGTGGCAGGTTCCAAGTACAGAGGTGAATTTGAGGAACGTATAAAGAAAGTCTTGTCCGAGGTAAAAGAGGACGGTGATATCCTGCTTTTCATCGATGAAATTCATACCATCATCGGAGCCGGAGGGGCGGAAGGGGCCATTGACGCTTCGAATATCCTGAAACCGTCGCTGGCCAGAGGGGAAATACAGCTGATTGGAGCCACTACGGTGGAAGAATACCGCAAATATATAGAGAAAGACGCAGCTCTTGAGCGCCGTTTCCAGCCGGTTATGGTAGAGGAACCTTCGGAGGAGGATTCAATCGAGATTCTCAGGGGACTGAGAAGCCGGTATGAGGAGCATCACAAGGTGACGATCACAAATGAGGCGCTTGAGGCGGCAGTCAAGCTGGCGGCCCGGTATATCAACGACCGTTTTCTGCCGGATAAGGCGATTGATCTGATTGACGAGGCGTCTTCCAAGCTACGTCTGACCGTTTACACGGAGCCGGAAGAGATTAAAGTCCTCGAAGAGGATATTAAGAAGCTCGAACGCCAGAAGGAAGACGCCATCAAGGCGGAAGCTTATGAAAAGGCGGGAGACATAAAAAAGAAACAGGATAAAAAACGAGAAAAGATAGAAAAAATCCGCGATAAGTGGCAGAGGGAAAAAAATTCACGGAAGCTGGTGGTCGGTGACAATGAGATTGCAGATATTGTATCCGACTGGACCAGAATTCCGGTCCGAAAGCTGGCGGAGGAGGAGTCGGAGAGACTCTTAAAGCTGGAATCGATCCTGCATGAAAGAGTGGTGGGCCAGGAAGAAGCGGTAACCGCTGTTTCTAAGGCGATCCGCAGGGGCCGCGTGGGCTTAAAGGATCCTAAGCGCCCGATTGGCTCTTTCCTGTTTCTGGGACCCACCGGAGTCGGCAAAACAGAGCTGTCAAAGGCGCTGTCCGAGGCAATGTTCGGTACGGAGAATGCGATGATCCGGGTAGATATGTCGGAGTATATGGAGAAGCACAGTGTCTCCAAGATGATTGGCTCACCTCCTGGTTATGTGGGATATGAGGAGGGCGGCCAGCTCAGCGAGAAGGTGCGCCGCAACCCGTATTCCGTCATTCTGTTTGATGAGATCGAGAAAGCCCATCCCGATGTATTCAATATCCTGCTTCAGATACTGGATGACGGTCATATCACGGATGCCCAGGGAAGAAAGATCGATTTTAAAAATACCGTGCTCATCATGACATCCAATGCCGGAGCCGAGAATATCATTTCACCGAAGCGTCTGGGATTCTCTTCCGATTCAGATGCGAAGACGGATTACGAGTTTATGAAAAACCGTGTCATGGATGAAGTGAAAAGGATGTTTAAACCGGAATTTTTAAACAGAATTGATGAAATCATGGTATTCCATCCGCTCAATAAGAAGAATATCGAAGAGATTGCCGGAATCATGCTGAAAACAATTATCAGAAGAACCAAAGCCCAGGTCGGCATGAGCCTGACTGTCGATGACGGGGCGGTTGCATACCTGGCTGAGAAGGGATATGATGAGAAATACGGCGCAAGGCCGCTGCGGCGGACAATCCAGAGCCAGATAGAGGATAAGCTCTCAGAAGAACTGCTGGAGGGACATATTAAAAAGGACGATGAAGTGCTTGTAACCAGAGACGGGGAGGGCCTTAAATTTACCGTCAGGGACTCTTCCAAAGAGAATAAAATACTGGTCAAGTAAAAGAAACTGTGATAGAATAATCCTACAAAGGGAAACACACAGAAGAATACCAGGAGGATAGATTTATGCCAGTAGTTAGCGAGTTAATCCGCATCGAGGATGACGGTACAATCAGTTTTGGCAATTATGAATTAGCGACAAAGTCCAAACTTCAGGATTTTGAATACAAAGGAGATTTATACAAAGTAAAAACCTTTCATGAGATAACAAAACTGGAGAGGAACGGAATGTTTGTTTATGAGTCCGTACCGGGAACGGCAGTTAACCATTTTGCTGTTGATGATTCCGAGTTAACCTTTGCTGTAGAAGGAAACCAGGATGCTCAGATCACAGTTCAGCTTGAAGATGATCGTGAATATGAAGTTTTCATTGATGGGATTGCCGTAGGAGGCATGACGACCAACGTAAGCGGAAAACTTGTTTTAAGCGTGGAACTGAACGAGGGCGTAAGAACAGAGATAAGAATTGCAGGAAGATAGAGATAAGCAGAATTACAGGATGGAGGCGGTCGAAAGATTTGCCTCCATTCTGATGTCGGCGATTATTTATTTACGGAGGAGAGAATGGCAAAAGGGAAATCAACAGCTTATTTTTGCAGTGCTTGCGGCTATGAGTCGGCGAAATGGACCGGACAGTGCCCGGCATGCAAGTCGTGGAATACGATGGTGGAGGAGCCGGTCTCCCAGATAAAAACCGTTGGTAAAGGCGGGACGGGCTCTGCCCGGAAGGTATCCGCCGATACGGCCAGGCCTGTCATGCTGTCGGAGATTGTGCTGGACGAGGAGGATCGGATACGGACCGGCTTTGATGAGCTGGATCGCGTTTTAGGCTCGGGGATCGTAAGGGGCTCCCTTGTATTGGTTGGAGGAGATCCGGGTATCGGAAAGTCCACGCTTCTTCTGCAGGTTTGCCGTAACCTGGCGGGACAGAACCAGAAAATACTTTACATATCGGGAGAGGAATCCCTGAAACAGATAAAGCTGCGGGCAAACAGAATCGGGACGGTGACAGGCCCCCTTTCTTTCCTGTGTGAAACAAACCTGGGAACTATAGAAGAGGTGATTAAACGGACAATGCCGGATGCGGTTGTGATTGATTCCATACAGACCATGTATATGGAGGAAGTTACTTCGGCTCCCGGCAGTGTCAGCCAGGTGAGGGAATGCACCAATATTTTGATGCAGATTGCCAAGGGTCTGGGCGTTATGGTATTTATTATTGGCCATGTGACAAAAGAGGGGGTTGTGGCCGGACCCAGGGTACTGGAACATATGGTGGATACGGTGCTCTATTTTGAAGGTGACCGCCATGCTTCCTACCGGATATTAAGAGGGATTAAGAACCGTTTTGGCTCCACGAATGAAATCGGAGTGTTCGAGATGAGGGAGGAGGGGCTGGCAGAAGTAAAGAATCCATCGGAATTCATGCTGGACGGCAGGCCCGCAGGAGCCTCGGGTGCCGTTGCCGCCTGTTCATTGGAAGGAACCAGGCCGATTATGCTGGAGGTACAGGCGCTGGTGACAAAGACGAACTTCGGAATGCCCAGAAGAACAGCAGCGGGAACTGATTATAACCGGGTGAATCTCCTGATGGCGGTACTCGAAAAAAGGTGCCGGTATGAATTGTCCCAATTCGATGCCTATGTCAATATTGCGGGCGGTATGAAAATGAATGAACCGGCGCTGGATTTGGCCATCGTGATGGCACTGATTTCCAGCTATAAAGACAGACCGGTCGATGAAAAGACCGTAATATTCGGCGAAGTCGGTCTATCCGGGGAAGTAAGGGCCGTATCAATGGCCGAACAGAGAGTGAATGAAGCGGTGAAACTGGGCTTTACACGCTGCGTCATGCCGCTCGTAAGCTTTGAAAAGCTGAAAAAAAGAAACGATATTGAGCTGGCGGGGGTAAGCAATGTAAGAGAGGCAATCAACCTGATTTAACTCCAGGATCAGCGGTAAAAAGTATTATTGTTACGTTGAGCGAAACAATTACAATAATTTCGTTAATTAAAACAATTTATTTGTAATTTGGAAAAAACCGATTGACATACTGCCTGTCCTGTGGTATTATACTTGGGCAGGCAATTTTAGGGGAATAGTTCAATGGCAGAGCAACGGTCTCCAAAACCGTTAATGGGGGTTCGAATCCCTCTTCCCCTGCTCATGATTAGGGAATTGGAATAAAGCTCAGAAATCTTTTATTTTAAAGGATATCTGAGCTTTTTTATTGAAGGCGGAGACATGTGCGCGGAGCATGCAGGTTATCATTTGAAATTATTCCGCATTCTCTTTCAGGCTTTTCTACATATGAAATCTTAAGTTTTCTTACAGCAATGATGCTTTCTTGACATGATCCATGTTTTCCAGTATGCTTAATTTAAGAAATGTTATGGGGGAAAAGGGGGCATGGACATATTGTTTGAAAACAGAGTAAAAGAATTTGTCTGCCGGCTTCAAAGAGAATATCTGGTAGAGCGCGATGTACAGAAAGTATTATCCGGCATGGATGAAAATGTGGAATGGATAGGAACGGGAGAGCAAGAAAGCGGCCGTGGCATTTCCAGTGCAAAAAGATTTTTTGAACAGGAATATCAATTGTATCCAAGTCCTTTTGATATATTGGAAGAAGAGTATGATATAAAAATATTGGATCCCCGTACTGCTGCGGTATCAGAAAAACTGGTGATTCAGGAGTCCGGTAAAGAGGCGTTTTTTGATGAGCTGAAGATTCGGGTCACTGCGGTGGTGAGGGAACAAAACGGTGAGCTGAGGGTTCTGCAGGTTCATATGTCGGAAGGAAGCCGGAATCAGCTCGAGGATGAAATTTTCCCCAGGACAATGGATCAACAGAATGCCAGGGAGCTTTTTCTCCGGCTGGAAGAGCAGGAAAAGCTGCTGAAAGAGAAGAATGAGAATTTAAATGCGTTGATGGAGAATGTACCGGGCGGAGTCATATGCTGTGAATATAATGAAGAACTGAAACTGCTCCAGTACAGCCAGGGCTTTTTAAATATGTTCGGATATAGCAGGGAAGAGATGGAACAGGAATTCCATAATCAGTTCCAGCGCCTGATTTACCCGGAAGATCTGGAAAGTACCTGGAATTCTGTACAGATTCAGATGGCACAGGGAAAGACAAAGAAGATAGAGTACAGAGTCAGATGCCGGGACGGAAGGCTGGTAACGGTGCTGGATCACGGACAGCTGGTGGAGCGGGATGGAAAGAAAGTATTCTACTGTATTTTGACAGATATCACAGAGAACCGGAAGATTCTTGAGGAATTGCACCTGAGTCTGGAAAAGCACCGGATTATAATGGAGCAGACCAATGATATTATTTTTGAGTGGGATCTGTCTGATGACCGGATATTCTTTTCGGACAACTGGGTGAAAACCTTCGGTTATTCTCCCATAACGGAGAATGTCAGCACCATGGCCCCCTTCAGCCATGTACATCCTGATGATATACATCTGCTGATGAATGCGGCCCGGGATATGAAGATGGATGTTCCGGTAAAAGAGATGGAAATAAGAATCGCCGGGAATGACGGGCATTATCTTTGGTGCAGAGTCAGAATAGCTCTGCAGGATACAAGAAAGTCCGGCAGGAAGAGGGCGATCGGAGTAATATCGGATATCGATAAGGAGAAACGAAATGTCGATATGCTGGTTCAAAAGGCGCTCTATGATGCTCTGACCGGTCTGTACAATAAGGCGGCGGCAGAGGAGCTGGGAGGTAAGTTCATTGAAAAAGCAATGCAGGATTCGCCCTGTGCATTCATGATTATTGATTTGGATAATTTCAAATACATTAATGATGTTTATGGTCATCTGAGCGGAGATGTGCTGCTTTCGGATATTGCCGTACTGCTTAAGCGGACCTTCCGTGCCGGGGACATTGTAGGCCGGATTGGCGGTGATGAATTTGTTATCATAATGCCGGGGGCCCGCTCCCAGGATGTGATAGCCGATAAATTTGAACAGATAAAAGAGAAAATGGAGGAGTTCCTGGAACGGGACGGTTATATGCTGTCTTGCAGCGCCGGAGTGGCTTTTGCCCCTCTGGATGGTAATGATTATAAAAAATTATACAAAAATGCGGATCTGGCTCTTTACAAGGCGAAAGAAAAGGGGAAAAACCAGTGTGTTTTTTATCATTCCATACTGGAATCAGAAATCAATGCCAGACGAAGCTATGTACAGCAGGCTCCTGAAATAAGAATGCAGGAAGTATACAGGAACCAGACTCTGTCGGAGTATGTGTTCGGGGTACTGCAAAAGGAGGAAGACATACCGAATGCCATCACCCAGGTGCTGGAGATAATCGGCCGCCAGTTTGGCGTGAGCCGGGTTTATATTTTTGAGGATTCAGAGGATGGCAGGCTCTGCTCCAACACATTTGAATGGTGTAATGACGGCGTAAAGCCTCAGAAGGATTTTCTTCAGGATGTTGAATACACGGATGGGAACCGGTATGATCAGCTGTTTGATGAAAACGGAATATTTTATTGCCGTGATACCGGAAATCTGAGCGGAAGAACAAAAGACGTTCTGGCATCACAGGATATCGTATCCATGCTCCAGTGTCTGTTAGTGGAAAAGAAAAAAAGAAGAGGATTGATCGGTTTTGACCAGTGCTGGGAAAAACGTGTCTGGACGTTGGAAGAGATTAACGTTTTGAGTATGGTCTCAGGCGTTGTCGGGGTGTTCCTGAGCCGCCAGAGGCTGGAACAGACGATGGAGATATTGTTACGTTCTTGACACAGTTTGCAGTACGTATGGTGGAGGAGGAAGAAATTATGGGGAAATCAGATCCTTTATTATTGCTTGATAATGGTACTTTATCCTATATTCTTGGAAACGGCGAATACCGCTTCACAAATTTGAAATTTGATGAGGCCAAAGCAATCATTGAGATGAAAGGCAAGGCCGAGGAGGATGTGGTTCAGGTTTTCAGAAACCCTGAGCTGGAGCAGGTAATGTATTCATATCTGGGACTTTCATGCCGGGAGTACTGCCAGCATATTGTAAGAGTGAAATAGAGAACCGGCGCAAGCAGAGTAAAAATAAAGAAAATTAGAGAATATCGTGGAGAAGAAAGACAGGGAGCCGATCAGTTTTACCGCTGGGGCTCCCTGTTTTAATGTTCAAAGGAATATAGCGGGTTCAGATTCCTGCCGTACATTACCAGGCATTAAAACGGCAGGGCATGCGGCAGCAGCTTATGAATACAGGTTCACCGCATGGATAGTGAACTCTTGCGCAAAGGCATCCGCAACCGTTGTCTGTGACTAATACGGTCACAGGAAAGGTCTGACTGTCCGTCATCCGGCAGTCATTTGAACAATTGAGTTCACAGATTACATAGTGGTACGCGCCGGGACGGGAAAACGTAAGCTCCGGAAATACAATATTTCCACGCGAATCATTCTTTGCCTGCGCGGCTTTAGTGCAGTTTTGCCTGAAAAGGCCGAAGGTGAACTGATCCGCACAAAGCGGCGCACCGCAGACATATTTGCATGCATGAATGCTTACGTTCACAGGGGCTGGCACAGACGGTTTGCATGTGCTGCAGAAGCAGGGCAGGCCGCCCGGGTACTGAACATCGGCAGTCAGCCGGCCCTGGCCGGAGCATACCTTAACAGTTACCGGGTGAACGGTGCTGTCCGCTGTCCGGCCGTTTTTCTGTGTCAGCTCGCGGATGGTGTAGTAATAAATACCTGCTTTGGTATACGTGATGGATGGAAAGGCAATATTCCCGCATGCGTCATTGACTGCAGTGGAAATACGCTTCCCTTTGATATCGAAAAGACCAAAGGTGAACCGACCGGCGTACTGGCAGGTTCCGCAGACATTCTTTCTTGCATGGAACCTGACAGTTACAGGCTTTGGAATGGAATGCCTGAATGTACCGGTAAGTACCGGCGCGCTGTCAGGATAGCAGACATTTGCCGTCAGTTGTCCTTTTCCATTCTCAGTGACCGTAATTGTTACTGGATATACGGTATCATTGCTCCAGGTGCCGTTTTGCGTCAGCTCACGTATCGAATAATTGAAAATTCCGGTCTGTGTGATTGTGATGGAGGGAAATATAATCATTCCGGCAGCATCGCTGACAGCAGAGGCAATCCGGCTGCCGTTCCCATTAAACAGTCCGAATGCAAACTGTCCGGCAGGGAGAGCCTGGCTTACCGATTTTTGATCGGCCTGTATGGTAACCTTTGCCGGGAAGAGGAAGGGAGTGCCGTTGGTATAACTGATATCATAGTTATTGTATCCCTGCGGAAACGGAGATGTCCAGCGGACGGCAGCGATATGGTCACTGCAGGCACCGTCTTCGGCAGGGCTGCGGTTAAACGCCCGGGAAGCCTTGTTTCCGGAAAAGACCGTGTCCGGCCCAATCTCCAGCCTGCAGGGCTGCCCGAAGGAGATCCAGATGCCGCCGCCGTCATGACCGGCCATGTTGTCCGTTATCAGGCTTTTGCCTGTGACAGTTATTAGGGGAGCAGTGCCCTCCACGGGATGCATATAAATGCCGCCCCCGCTGCCCGCTGCAAAATTGCCGGAAATTTCTCCGCCCGCTATAAATAAGCTTCTTTCACCGCCGGCGCTATAAATGCCACCGCCGTTCCCTCCGGAAGAGTTGCCGCAGAGCTTACCTCCTTCCATGGTGAAATACGCGGCATTGAATACACCGCCGCCGGAAATGATGGCATAGTTACCGAAAATTTCACCGCCTTCCATAGTAAAAATACCGGAATTAAACACACCGCCGCCTCTGGATGCGCCGATAAGCGGACATGAATTTCCGGATATGATGCCGCCGGCCATCAGAAAGGTACCGCCCGTTCCATTATTGACACCGCCGCCTTCAGTACCTGCCGTGTTATTGGTGATTTCACCGCCATTCATGCAGAATGTACCGCCGTTCCGGATGAGTACTCCGGCACCGGCGCCGGAAGCCTGATTGCCGGTTATGGCGGCATTGTTGTTCATGACAAGCGTACCGCCAAAAATCGATACACCGGCACCGCTATCGGTTCCAACGCCTCCGGTGATGATGATGTTTTCCAAATAGAGCGCCGCTTGGGATGAAACGCTGAGTACCCGAAAAAGCCGGTTGGCATCAATTGAATGGGTGATTTCATCTCTGGCGCTTGTAAGCTTTATAATTTTATCCTGTGGTATATTAATATCGTATCCGTTGAGTATGATATCACTGTTCAGTTCGATGACCGTCGGTTCTCCGTCGCCGGCTGCGTTAATTGCGGCCTTCAGGTCAAACGGCGCCGCTTCGGGAGGAAGAGCCACGGTCGTTACCCATGCAGGTTCCGTGCTTCTTGCGTAGCGTGGAATCTTGTCTCTGCCGTTGGGATTTATCTGGTCATATGCCATAAGATCACCTCTTTTATTTTATCAGGGAGGATCATAATATTTACTTCCTCTTTATATAGTATGTAGGCGGCGAAGTGCTTGTTCATCATCAGAGATAAGGAGTTAAACGGTCTATTTGTATCAGAGCGGATGAAGGGGGGATGATTGGAGAGTTAATTTGAGGATGGAGGACGCGTCTGGACCGGACCCGGTCCGTTCCGGACGTAGTTCAGCAGCCGCTGGCCTTCCCGGCAGCGTCCTCACAGGAAAAAAAAGGAAATATTGAGGAAAATATTGCACGGAACAAGGTTATATACTATAATGAGAACGTATGTTTAGCTGAAAATTTTATGTAATCTTATGAATTTAGGCGAACTGCACACCTTATCAAAAATAATCTTTACAACAGTTCTAATAAACGAAAGCTACGAAAGTAGATGTGCTGGTAAAAACGATCATAAATTTCTGAATAGAGAATGTAAAATTGTCAATAATTTACAAGAGCAGATTTCTAAATTTTAGAAAGAAAATTTGACAAATTTTGCATAAGGTGCTATAAATAATACTTGAATCAGCAATAAGTTGCACCAGTTAAAGGAGTTTTGATTATGAAGCAGAAAAGAATAATGTTAGGTACTGTAGAAGATGCAAAGGATTTTGTAGCAGCTGCAACGAAATGCGAATTCGATATAGATGTTTTTTACAACCGCGTCGTGATTGACGCCAAATCTCTATTAGGCGTTATGAGCCTCGATTTGACCAGAGTATTGACAGTAGCATATAGCGGGGAAAATAAAGAATTTGAAGCATTTCTAGATAGGACAGCGGCAAAGGCTGTCACAGCTGCTTAAAAAATTTGCATACAATTGAGAAAAGGGATTGCAGGAGACTGCGATCCCTTTTCTCTATATTATAAAATATAAAAGGGAATCATAAGAGTCGGAAGGAGAAGGACAGATGGAGATAAAAGGAAAACAGATACGGGTTTCTGTGCGCAACCTGGTGGAATTTGTCCTGCGCTCCGGCGATTTAGATAATAGAAGGACAGCTGTGGATCAGAAGGAGGCAATGCTGGCAGGAGGCCGTATGCACCGCAAAATTCAGAAAAAGATGGGTTCCGGCTACCTGGCGGAGGTGCCGCTGAAATGCAGTGTGGAGGAGGACGGCTTCGAAATTCTGGTGGAGGGCCGGGCCGACGGAATTATCAGGGAAGGAAACCGGGCGACAATCGATGAGATAAAGGGCGTTTACATGGATATCAGCGTTCTGGAAGAGGCGGTGGAGGTGCATCTGGCCCAGGCCATGTGTTATGGTTATTTCTATGGATTAAACGAGGGGCTTGAAGAACTCACAATCCAGGTGACATACTGTAATTTGGATACGGAGGAGGTAAGGCGTTTTCAGGTCATCAAAACCATGGAGGAATTGAAGGAATGGTTTATGGGACTAATCCATGAATATGTGAAGTGGGCCAGATATCTTTACCACAATGCCCGGAGACGGGATGAGTCTCTGAAAGAGTTGGAGTTTCCGTTTCCTTACCGGGAAGGGCAGAGGGAGCTGGCGGTCAGTGTATACCGGACTGAAGCGAGGCGGCGAAAGCTGTTTATCCAGGCACCGACCGGAATCGGAAAGACGCTATCCACCGTATTTCCCAGCCTGAAGGCAATCGGCGGGGGGCATGGAGATAAACTTTTTTATCTGACGGCTAAGACAATTACGAGAGGCGTGGCGGAGGAGGCATTTGCAATTCTGAGGGAGCAGGGTCTTTATTTCCGCTCCGTTACCATTACAGCCAAAGATAAGCTCTGCTTTTTGGAAAAACCGGAGTGTAATCCCGATGCCTGTCCGTATGCCAAAGGCCACTTTGACAGGGTAAATGATGCGGTGTATGAGATTGTCCATAAGGAGTTTGGGATTACGAGGGAAGTCATTCTTAAATATGCGGAGAAATTTAAGGTCTGTCCCTTTGAATACTGCCTGGATATCAGCAGCTTTGTGGATGGAATAATCTGTGACTATAATTATGTGTTTGATCCGGATGTCCGGTTGAAACGCTATTTTGCGGATGGGGCGAAGGGGGAGTATATTTTTCTGATAGATGAGGCCCATAATCTGGTGCCGAGGGCGAGGGAGATGTACAGCGCCGTTCTGATAAAAGAGGATGTGCTGGCAGCAAAACGTCTTGTCAAAGATAAATCTCTGCGCCTGACAAGGCAGCTGGAACGTGTCAACAAGATTTGTCTGGAAATGAAACGCCAGAGTGAGGGATGGCAGATCCTGCCCGATGTGGATCATCTGGTGACGGCTCTGACCTCCCTGTTTTCCGAGCTGGAAAAATACATGGATGAATATAAGGGAAGTGAGGGACGGGAAGAGCTGTTGGATTTCTATTTTACCGTCCGCAATTTCCTGAACATTTATGAAAGAGTCGACGAACATTACCGCATTTACACTGAATTGACAGAGGCGGGCGATTTTAAGATAAAGCTGCTCTGCGTGAATCCGATTGTGCATATTGGGGAATGCCTTGCCCAGGGGAACAGTTCGGTCTTTTTTTCTGCGACACTGCTGCCGATACGGTATTACAGGCAGCTTTTGAGCAATGATGAAGAAGATTACACGGTATATGTCAATTCACCGTTTTCACAGGAACACCGCCTCTTATTGGCTGCTGCCGATGTCACAAGCCGTTATACCAGTTCTCCTGT
>OBXO01000626.1_pt1 | contig 24341 bp, 21 predicted proteins | sample 1501431 | NCBI WGS metagenome assembly OBXO01 (sample SAMEA2580163, study PRJEB22360) | human gut metagenome | biome: human gut; feature: human-associated habitat; material: faeces | place: Denmark | collected 2008/2010 | reverse complement strand
AACCTTAAATGGGGAGGGCCTTGTCGCGGCCACTACGTGTTTCCGGCAGGCTGATATTAAATCTTCCACAATTTTTTATAAAAGGCACATTGAAGGCATATCGTATTTTTTGTACACGGGGCCAATACCCCCGGCGGAGTCTTTCGTCCCGGCGAAAACCTGACCTGTGGGCGGATGGGAAGATAAAGTCTGCGGATGCCGTTGAAATCCATCGCTAATCAACGACGTTTTAATTCAAAAGCTCAGGAAAATCAATGCGTTTTTATCCGCTATTGAATTTCCTGAGCTTTTATAAGTTTAACGGGCGTATGTTCCTAGCTGTCCTGCTTATGCCTCTTCAATACTGTGGCTGGGATTTGCTTTATTGGCCGCCACCGGATATCCGTTGCCCTGAATGTCCGTGCATATTTCATTCAAATGATATTTCTCGTCAGTTCTCATTTCTCCGTCCGTTGTCCCTGCTTCATAAGCTCCGTAGGGAATCGAATTGATAGCCACCTTGTCTTTCGGTTTCTGCATAAGTTACCTCCATATTATGATATTTGTTTTAGTATAACCATTACAGGCCGGATTATGAGGCCGCTCATGCATATCACGCACCGCATTAAGGAATACTATTAAGAGAAATACCGCTGCTGTTCAAAGCACGTCAACAAACCACTTCAGAAAGGAAGGATGAAATATGGACACGGATATGTCAACAAAAAACGATACCATTCGTCTTGCCGGCCACTGTGACGCCGGTTGTAAAATGGCAATTGACAGCATGGATCAAATCAGCCGCTATGTGACCGATGATAATCTTAGAAACGTTATAAACTCCAGCAAAAACAGACATAAGGATTTGGAACAGGAGGCCTCCGGCCTGCTGAACAAGTACGGCAGAAACGAACAGGAACCCGAGAAAATGGCTTCCGTCTTTTCCCGGCTCAGCACTGAAATGAAAATGATGTTTAAGGACGACAATAACCAGATTGCCAAAATCATGATGAACGGCTGCAATATGGGAATCCAGTCCATCAGCGAGGATATTAATAAATATTCCAATGCCTCAAGCGAGAGCGTTTCCCTTGCTAAAAAGCTTGTAAAAGCGGAGGAAAACTTTATGCGGGATTTGGAGCGCTTTCTTTAGTTTAGCCCCCTGCGGCCTGCGAAAAGTAATATATAATCAGGAAATCCTGAATATATAATAATAAGAGACAAAGACAGCAGGAATAATATGCAGATATATACCGTAAAACAGGGTGATACAATAGACCGTATCGCAGGCGCAGCCGGCATAGATCCGCTGCGCCTTGCTCATGATAATCAAATAGAACCTCCCTACCGTCTGGCAGTGGGGCAGTCGCTTCTGGTTGCTGGTGGTGACAGCGAAGAGGAAGGCGGCAGGCTGGGCGGCTTCCGTATTGGCAATGTCCAAACCGGTCCCGTCCTGATGAATGGCTATGCATACCCCTGGATTGATGAGCAAATTCTTTCCGAAACCTGCATGTACCTGACCAGCATCTCTATTTTCTCTTACGGTTTTACGGAGGCAGGAGAACTGGTCCCCCCTGCGGGCCACGGCGAAGAAGACATACTGCGCGAAGCCAGGCGTCAGGCCGTTATCCCGGTTCTGGTCCTGACACCGCTGGGAGCAGACGGCCGGTTTAATAACAATCTGGTGGCGGTTCTTGTACGGGATCTGGAAATTCAGCAAAAGCTGATACGTGAGCTTTGGACTGTTGTCCAGGAAAAAGGTTATGGTGGAGTCGATGTTGACTTTGAATATGTCCTGGCCGAGGACAGGGAGTTATACGCTGATTTCGTCCGGCGTCTGAGAATTATTATGAATCTTTTCGGAATCAGAGTTACCGTAGCTCTTGCTCCAAAAACTTCGAGAGAGCAAAGGGGGCTTTTATATGAGGGGATTGATTACAGGGCTCTGGGAGAAGCCGCCAACGGCGTTTTGCTGATGACATATGAGTGGGGATATACATACGGCCCTCCGATGGCAGTCGCTCCGATTAATATGGTACGGAGAGTCGTGGAATATGCGCTGACCGAGATACCGGCCGAAAAAATAAGTCTGGGAATTCCCAATTACGGATATGACTGGCCGCTTCCTTATGAGCAGGGCGTTACAAAAGCCAGAAGTCTGGATTACAGAGAAGCCGTTCAGCTTGCAATTGACCATGGAGTACCAATCTACTTTGATGAAACGGCCCAGTCTCCACATCTGCGCTACTGGCAATACGGCATCCAGCATGAAGTCTGGTTTGAGGATGTCAGAAGCATGTATGCCAAATTTGAGCTGATAAAAGAATATGACCTGGCAGGAGCCGGATACTGGCAGTTAATGCGGCTCTTCAGGGCCAACTGGCTCCTGGCGGATCATATGTTTTTAATTAAGCAGGGAGAGGCCGAGATTTAAACTGTGAATACTTGTTAATTCGTATCTCCTGTTGTACAATTAATTAGATAACGATAACCTGTACGCTCTGCGAACAGGTCACCGCCTTCAATTAGATACAAATAAAATCCGTGACTTCAAATATCACGGATTTTATCTGTATTATAATAGTCTTAATAAGTGTCAAGCGGCGGTTTTACGGAATCCGGCAGCGGACAGGTGTATTTCCCGCCGTTTCTCTTTTTCACTTCCGCCCTGGCCGCTTCTATTACATCCGGGCGATTCATCGTCCTGACCGATGCCAGCGCCATCACCTTGGCAGCCGTCAGAAGTCCCTTATGGGCAATCGGGCTGCATGACTGAGCCGTCATCTGCCATGTATGACCCACATTTCCAATACAGCAGGTCGCCACATTGATGTTCAGGGTCGGTACGGCATATCCCACGTCCCCCACATCGGTGGAACCGGCTTCCAGCTTAATTTTTGACGGATCAAAGGAATGAATCTCACTGTCCAGAGGATTTTCCAGAATTTCCTCAAGTCTGTCCTCTCCGTATTTATCATTTATTTCCTTCCGTATCATGCTTTTTGTCTGTTCGTTATAGGTGTTGAGGAACTCCCTGGCCAGCCGGTAATCCTCGTCTGTCCAGTCCGGAGCGCCTATTTCCTGCATACACTCATCTGCCACAGATGCCAGAGCTATATTGGGAATATATTCGGTAAATGCCATCGCCAGTTCGCATTCCACCGTCGTTCCGGCCATCATGGCCGCCCCTTTCGCCACATTTACGACACGTTCGTAAAGCTCCTTCACCTGTGACACATAGGGCGATCTCACCTCATAACGCACCGTTGCATGATCCTGGACCACATTGGGAGCTGTTCCTCCCGCATCGATATAAGCATAGTGAATTCTGGCTTCCGGAATTATATGTTCCCTCAGATAATTGCAGCCCACGCTCATAAGCTCCACGCTGTCCAGGGCGCTTCTGCCCAGATAGGGAGTCGCTCCCGCATGGGATGTCAGTCCTTTAAAATAAAAGTTGGCTCCCATAATTGCATTGCTGTGCATCGGATCCACCTGGTTGGCCGTAGAAGGATGCCATGTGTATACAAAATCCACATCGTCAAACATCCCCGCACGGGCCATGAACTGTTTCGATCCGGCCCCTTCCTCGGCAGGGCAGCCAAAATAGATAATGGTGCCGTCTTTACGGAACTCTTCCAGATATTTCTTAACCGCTATCGCAGCGGCCAGAGCGCCGGTTCCAAGGGCACAATGACCGCAGCCGTGGCCCGGCGCACCTTCCATTAATTCCTTCTTTACCGGAACGGAAGCCTCCTGGCTAAGTCCTGAAAGCGCGTCAAACTCCCCGAGAATTCCCATCACCGGTCTGCCTGAGCCAAACGAAAATGTTCCCGTAAAACAGGTTGGAATTCCCGCCAGTCCTGTCTCTACGGTAAAACCGGATTCCTCCAGCAGTCCGCAGAGCAGCCCGGCCGATTTATCTTCGTGGAACGGCAGCTCTGCAAATTCCCAAATTAGGTCATTGGCCGCCAGTATCCGCTCTGCCTCTTCTTCCACTGCTCTCTCAATTAATTCAATATCCGTCAACTGTCATACCTCCTTTGCCACCGGTAAAACGTCAGCATGAACTTTCGTCTTTTTCCATTATATTACAGTACTTTACCAAGAAATTCAATGGTTCTCGGGTTTTTAGCATTGCCGAATATCTCATCCGGCGTACCCTGTTCCTGAATGATACCGTTATCAATGAAAAATACACGGTCACTGACCTCCCTGGCAAATCCCATCTCATGGGTCACAATGACGATTGTCATGCCGGACTCAGTCAGGGATTTGATTACATTAAGGACTTCCTTTACCATTTCCGGGTCAAGGGCCGATGTCGGCTCGTCAAAAAGCATCATATCCGGCTCCATCGCAAGAGCCCGCACAATCGCCAGTCTCTGCTTCTGCCCTCCGGAAAGCTTGCCGGGATAGACATCCTTTTTGTCCAGAAGTCCAACCCGATCCAAAAGCTCACACGCCTTTTTTTCTGCCTCGGCCTTTGGAACCCTTTTCTCCAGCACCGGAGTGATGGTGATATTATCGATTACCTTTAAATGAGGAAATACATTAAAGCTCTGGAACACCATTCCCATCTTCTGACGGAATTTGTCAATATTGACGGAGGCATCCGTGATGTCGGTTCCCCTGAATAATACCTTGCCTGAGGTTGGCTTTTCGAGACAGTTAAGACATCTCAAAAATGTACTTTTCCCTCCGCCGCTGGGGCCGATTACCGAAACCACCTCACCTTCGTAGATACATTCCGTAATTCCCCTCAGTACCTCTAAATCGCCGAAGGATTTTTTCAGGTTCTCCACACAGATAATCGGTTCAGCTTTCCCGCCCCGGCCTGCATCCTGCGATAATACTCTGTCACTGCATTTACCGTTCATTCCTGTTCATCCTCCATTCCGCATATTCCATGATTTTTCCTAAAACCGTAGTTACCATCAGGTAAATGATACCCGCTATCATCAGCGCCTCCACGGGGCGGAATGTCGCCGATGATATGGTTTTATACGATGTGGTAAGCTCGTTGATAAAGAATACGGAGGCAAGGGATGCCTGTTTGATCATGGTGATGAACTCATTGCCCAGTGCGGGCAGTATATTTTTAATTGCCTGCGGCAGGATTATCTGCGTCATTGTATGGCTGCCTGTCATTCCAAGGCTCCGCGCCGCCTCCGTCTGGCCTTTATCCACCGCCTGTATCCCGGCTCTGATTACCTCTGCCACATAAGAGCTGGCATTGATAATAAGCGCTATGATAATACAGGAACTGTCCGATATTTTCACCGGCAGCACCCTGGGTAAAAAAATCCAGAAGAAATACAATTGAAGCAGTATCGGCGTGCCTCTCAGCACCCAGATATAAAAACGCACAAACCACTGAAATGGTTTCACGCGTGAAAGCCGCATAATGGCCAAAATCATTCCTATCAATGTGCCGAAGAATACTGTAATTGCAGCAAGGCACAGGGTGCCGGCAAGGCCCTGTAAATATACAAAGCCGTACCGGTCCCACATTTTTATCATTGTCTCTATCATTTCCGAAGTCCTCCCGCCTTAAATCAGCCCGTTACAGGCCGAGACTCCGGGCATATTCCTTGTACTCTTCGTACCAGGACGCATACGTACCCTCTTTTACAACTTCATCAATGATTTCATTGACCTTCTGCAAAAGTTCCGTTTCACCCTTTGTGATACCGATTCTTGTCCCCTGTGTGGACTCATCCACGGTAAACGAGAAATCGGGCACAATCGTCATGCCGCAGCCGTCGTTCGCATCAAGATACAGCTCTGCTGTCGTCTTGGCGGTGATAACGGCGTCCGCTTTTCCTTCCTGAACCATCAGGAAACCGTCCGTTGTGGCAGAGACGCGTTTCAGCTCTTTATACGCCGGTACCTGTTCGTTTGCAAACATCTCCTGTAAAGAACCGCTCTGGACAACCAGTGTCTTGTCAGCCAGATCCTCCGCACTCTTAATCTTATCCAAATTCTCCGTTCGCACCATAAGCCCGTACTGTACTTTCTCATCGTCAAAATAATATCCCTTGGATAGTTCCATGGCCTCTGCTCTGGCGGGAGTGTAGGCGAGGGCTGAAATAGCCAGGTCATATTTGCCGTCTGAAATACCGCTTAGTACGGATTCAAAATCCAGAGGGACAATACGGCACTCGACACCCAGTTTCTCCGCTATATATCTGGCGAGTTCAATATCGGCGCCGACGTACTTACCGTCCCCCTGCTTGGAAGGATCTATGAACTCATTCGGCGCAAAATACGGCTCTGTCGCAACTTCGATGTAACCGCGCTCGAGAATATCGGCAAGCCTGCCGCCGGATGCAGAATCAGAATGGGCGGCTTCAGAGCTTTCTGAACCCGGTACGGCGGCTGATGACCCGTCTGTATCATGATGCAGAGAACTCTCCTCACTTACTACTGCCGGCGCCTGGCTTAACGCAGAACAGGCACTGAGCATTGTCGTGGACAGTAAAGCGGCGGCTACGGAAGCGGCCAGCTTTTTCATTTGATTCTTTCTCATGTTTCCTTCCTCCTATCATAATATTTTAGCCTGTGGTGCATCTTCAGTATTTTAATCCCGTGCTTGTGCGGCAGTCCGGAGTGTAAGCACAGTTCTTCCGGAATGTTGCTTTAGTTTGCTACCATGCTAATGCATGAAATTATATCCGTGACAACGCCAGCTGTCAAGTATTTTTTACTGTACATAAATTCATTTTTTGTCTGTATACATTGATTTTAAAAGAAAAAAACGTCATAATTTTTTAATTTAAAACAGGAGCTTAACGGGACAATACAGGGGAACGGCAGCCGTGTTTACTTCCCGGACGGCAAAACAGGCAGGTTCCTCCACAATGCCGGAACCTGCCTGTCCGATGGTAAAATCGTTCATTGAAAGAGAACAATTATTCCATCACCTTTATTTTCTAATCCTGCGTTTCCTGTCATAGATCATCAGAAGGCAGCCCCATACCAGCAATCCGGAAACGGCAGTGCCTGCAGCCGCATAGAATATTCCTCCAAAAAAAGAAGGATAACGCCCCGACAAAGCAGTAAGCGCAATTGAGGTCAGATTCGCGCTGACGTGCAGCCATATGGCCGGAACCAGTCCGTCAAAATGCTCATAAACAACCGCCAGCACAAGCCCCATTAAAAATCCGTAGACCGCCTGAACCAGATTGCCATGGTACAAGGCAAATAGAAGCGATGACAAAATGGCGGCCGGTATAATCCCCATCACGCCGCGCAGCCTGCCGTATCCCATTCCCCTGAAAATCAATTCCTCCACAACGGGAGCCGCAAAACCCACCGCCAGTATCTGAAGCCAGACGGAGACGCCGAATATGCTGGCGCTCACCTCATCGAATGCCTCTGAAACATAAGCGATACCGCTTATCTCAATCAGGTTGTTCAGAAAAACGCAAAGGGCTGCCGCCAATACAAAAAGCAGCGCGGCCCCGGTTCCAATATCCAGACGTACCCGCCAGGAAGGACCGTAATGACGGCCTTCCGTCTGCCTCCTCCTGCTGTAAAAATAATACAGAACCCCGGATGTCATGATAGCTGAAATGAGCAGAATCCACATTACATCCAGTCTGGCTCCGGCCAGCAAGGCCATCACTGTTGTTACAAAACTATAAAGCAGAATCGGCCATACCACCTGCCATACTACTGAAGCCGCTCCAAAATTTCTTCCAGTCATTTTTTTTACTCCTTTGTCACAGTTGTAAGATGCATCAATTGTAACATGGACGCAAATGAAAGTCTATTCATGGTTTCCAGAACCGCTCACTGCCCCTCTGCCCGCGTAAACAGAAACGGCAGAGCCGTTCCCTTACTCGGAAACAGTCTCTGCCGCGTTCATGCTGCCGGACAGATATTCAAATACGCTGTAGAATACCACCGCCAGAGCAATACCGATTATGTTTGCCAGATACCTGTGCATCACAGCCCCGCCGGCCCCATAGAGGCCTGCCGCCACGGCAAGAGCGCCGAAAGAATTGAAAACCGTCTGCCACCCATAGGTTGCACAGAAACCTACACAGATTCCGCCGGCGATCCCCAGCATCCCGTAGCTCCCTTCCGGTAACACCCGGCACAGCAGGAGAAACAGCAGGCCTCCCGCTATGGTACCCGGCAGCCTGTGTTTGACGCGCTGCTTTAAATCTTCTGCAAATGGCTGCATGACCGACATGGCCGCAAAGCCCGCCCACATCGGCCGGGGAAGCCCCAGTTCCCGTGAAACAAGCATGACAAGAGCCACGCCCAGCGTAATGCAAAGCTGCCATTTAGTTCTGGACGATGTGAGGTGAAATTCCCGAAAAAGGTCAGAAAGCCGTCTTTTATAGGTGATTTTATAATGATTGCGGTAAAAAATCAGGGCCGTCAGCAGACCGCCGGCCATAAGTCCCAAAATCCGCGTACCATAAGCTCCGCCCGACACATCATTGCCTGACAGAAGCAGATACCCCAACACAAAAGTTGCATGGTTTGACATCAGAATATTATGACATCCAAAGAATGTGAGCGCGAAAATACAGATAAAATCCACAGCAAATGCCGTGATCGGAGAAGATACAGCCGCAATATGGGGCCCGACTGAAAGTATCCCGAAAATTCCCAGCAGGACAAAGAAGCTCTGCTTTGAATCAATTCCCAAATCCGCCTGCCTGAAGACCATGACCGCCAGCAGCACCACGACTCCCGCGATACTGTTTTCCGGCCCGAACAGGGCGGTAAATGCCGAAATAAAAGCCACGCAGAACGCCATGGTCAAAAATACCTTCAGGATATAGACGCCAATATGCCTCTGCTTTTCTCTGCGGTTCCCGGCATTTTTGATAAGCGCCTTTGAACCTGCCTGGTTTAATTGTAATTCCTGATATAATGTCAAATAATATCCCGTCCTTTCAATCTAAACAAACTACTTCTGCCGTAACAGTGAAGACAGCATGAGCAGTTACCTTCTGCCTCCGCTCTCATCCGTCCCGTCAGCCTGTGACTGCTGTTTTTCACCCGATATCCGGTTGCACTCGCAAAGCAGCCCGGCCAGCAGGCCAAACTTCTCTTCCCCCATCTGTGTCCTGAGCAGGTATACCGGTTCCAGGTAGTACGCATAGGTTCCCTTCAGTTCCCGGCTGCCAAGCTCCGTAATCCGTAAAAAGTAACTTCGTTTATCCGCCTCGCTGACTTCCTTTTCCAAGAACCCCTTCATCTCCAGATTTTCAATCAGCCTGCTGGCGAGAGGCCTGCTGATTCCCATTTTTTCACATAGAGAATGCGGGGTCAGAGGATTTTCCGATAAATGCAGCCTCGACAGAAGATCCAGTTCCTGAGCTGAGGAAATTCCGCCTTTCGGACTGCGCTTCACATGCAGGCTGCAGAACTGCCTGATATCCTGCATGATTTTCATCATTTCCATCCAATCCTTCTTTTCTGCCGCCTTTTCCATACCCTCTCCACTCACCGCATGCCGCTCCGGGCAGACTCACATTTACCATATTTCATCAACAGATGCCCCGGACAAACCGGGCGTTTAGACCCGCACAGTGCAAATATAGTTTACTTTGTTAATAAATAGGGATTATACTCCTTTTAATTTACTTTGTCAATTATTTCCAGCCAGACTTTTCATTGTCACAGCTGGGCAGAGCTTATCATTTTACCGGCGGCCGCCAGACCATCGCGTTATACAGAGGGGCCAGTAATTCGAAATAATAAACGACGGCATCAGCAATTGTATCCGATGTCTTCAATGTCTCATCGTCTGCTTCGAAAAACAGTCTCAAATACGACTCGCACCCATCGTGATCCTTTTTCAGAAAATCGCAGAAGTCCTCCGTTTCTTCGTTGTCGATGTCAAAGCTGTCATATTCTGAAAGGCCTTCATTGCAAATCTCCCATGTCATATGATGGCCCTGCAGCTTTCTTATTTCCTCAGTAATGGATTGCCGAAGTTGCGGCATTCTATCCTTAATGTGCATCCGATCCACAGCGTCATGGCGCACTGCCAAAAAAAGATTGACCTCAAACCCGCCCGGTACGATACAAAATTGCAGGCAGCCGTGTTTCTGGAAGCCCTTGATCTCATCCCTGTCCCGCTGTTCCAGGCACTGATTCAACAGGTCAATCTCTTTTTTCTTCTTGCCGTAGCGCACGCCCATCCATGCGACCTTAAATTTATTGAACTCGCACGGCCTGGTCATGGACGTAATATGGTCCGGGTTCCAATGGCACTCGACACCCAGCTTCCGGGCCTCAGGATAAATTTTTTTGTGGAGAAGAAGCATTTTACTCTGGATATCTTTTCGCCGCTTATCGATTTCGATATCACTTCGTCTTTGATTTCGTATAAAAAATGCTTCGTAATCCCTGTATGTAAAAAAATACCCGTCTAACAGGTAAGTGTTCCATCCGTATTTTTTCAAATCCACCCTGTTTTCCGCCGAAACCGCTATGCCCTCCTCCGTCAACAGAAGCCGCTGCATTTCCGGGTACTCAAAATAAGCCGCGCCCGACAGAAAGCCGCTGCTGTTCACCAGCCGCCATGCCGGAATCCCGCTTTCCACACGGCCGTGGCTCAGCGCATACCCCACCTGCCTTGCATTGCGCGGCTTGCCGCAGAGCATTGCTATCTGACCGTATGTAGCGACTTTTCCATATGGTATTATATGACAGACCGTCTCCATCCGCTTATAAAAATCCATGCAGCACCTCCTGTCGGCCTATCCATCCGTTCTGTTCTGATACGCCGTCTCCGCATCTTCGTACGCCTGTCTCGTTGCTGCGTCAAAACATACCATTGTAACGTCCATCTGAGGGTACTGATGGATTGTCCTGACTGCAATTGCAGCCGCTTCTGAGACCGGGAACCGGTAAATGCCGGTGCTGATGGACGGAAATGCAATTTCATGGATATTGTGTTTTAAAGCCAGCTCAAGACAGCTCCTGTAACATGATTCCAGAAGTTCGCGTTCGTTATGAGCACCGTCCTGCCATACCGGCCCCGGCGTATGGATAATATACTCCGCCTTCAATTTGTATCCTTTTGTGATTTTGGCCTGTCCAGTCTTGCATCCGCGGAGCATCCGGCATTCCCCCAGAAGCTCCGGCCCGGCCGCCCGGTGGATGGCTCCGTCCACGCCGCCTCCGCCAAGAAGGGATGTATTCGCTGCATTTACAATTGCTGTAGTCTCACATTTCGTTATATCACCTGTGATTATTTTAAAAGACATTTTTCTCCTTTCCAGGGGCTTCTGCACTCGGGATAATTTCAGTTCTCCCGGTTTTACTGTCTTTCTCCTTCATTTGCCTCCTCGACAACCAGTTCTTCCGGCTGCGCCTCCTCGATAAATGTGACATGCAGAACCGCCTGGGGCCAGTTCAGCCCGGTCCGTGCGTGTTTTCCCTTCTGCCTGGCCGTCCCCTCCAAAAGCTTTAAAAGTTCAGATAACACCTCCCGCGTGAGGTATCCTCCGCGCCAGTGGAACAGCAGTGGTTTCCCCTTCCTTATTGCCTGGAGGGCGCGCTTTTGCACATCCTCTGTTTTTGTAAATGACAATTTCTTTTCCCGGTAATAAAATTTCTCTCCGTCACTGCACTGAGGGACTTTGTAGATTACCGGCTCGTGATCGCGGAATATCTGTTTGTCATCCAGGTTAAAATAGTCGTATCTTACCATATCACCGTCGCTTAGCGTATTATCAAATGTGGCATCCAAATGATAATACATGCCTCCTGATTTAATGACGTTCCATGCGTGGCGGTACTTGATATTTTTATCCGGATTGGAATCCGAAATCGCGATCATACACCAGATTCCCAGATTATCGCAGAGGATTTTTACGGTTTTGGCAATTCCTTCGCAAACCCCGACTCCCTGTCCCAGCGGGCCGATTATCTCATGGGAGTAGGGCTTTTTCAGCTTATCGTAATGGACATGGGTGCAGATAAAATCGTGAATGTACTGTTCTTTGTCACGCTCCGCAAGTGACTGCGCCGGCCGGCACAGCTTTTCCACACGCGCCTTCATCGCCTTTTGATGCTCTTTAATCTTACCTTTTTCAAACAGGTATTCCGGTATCATCTCCACATTGCCGGAATCCGGAAAAAACCGGTAGTGAAAACCCACGGCATAATAGATCTCCGGGCAGTCGAGTCTCAATTTAAAGAAAATATCACTCAGCTCATGATTCTCCAGCCGCGGTACTGGAAATGACGGCGCCAAAGACACCAGACCGGTTTTCATGGCGTGGTAGGCTGTCCGTTGTGCTTTGCTCATTTGGTTGTAATAGTACGGTTCCATGAATCCTCCTGCGGCCTTTATTCTCTCAGGGCTTATTCCGGCTCCGGTCCGGAATCCTGTTCTCTCTTTAACATTGCCTCAAACACTCCCTGATCCCGAATACCTTTGCCAGGTCGCTAAGGCCCGACTGATAATCTGTGCGGAATTCTGCATACTTCAAGCTGCTTAAAAATAGCGGAATCTCAGTCTTCACCCATTCCGACTCCCAGGCTTCCCTGGAAATAAAATCTCTCGCCAATTTTTCTACAAATGGTTTGTCAATGCTTGTATGGCTAAGGAATATGGTGGGCATAAAGACCCCCTATTTTGCATCAAAACGGCTTCTGTCAGTTCTGTACTTCCGCCATAAACTGGCTGACTGCCTGTTTCATTGTCATACAAGGCAGACCCTTCTTTTTAATGCCGTTTTCTTCGATGTTGACAACATGGAACACATAATCATTCACCGGTACATAGTCCATCTCTATCAGGACATTATCTTCCAAATCCTGAAGAAGCACAATGGTTGTCTGGGTGCTGTTAATAAATTTCTGCACTTCGGATAAGTATCTGGAACAGTCCTTCTCCCGGGCAAAGGCCTCTGTCAGCTTATTTAGTTTTTCTTCCCTGTCTTTGGATGTACATTTCGTGTAGGTCCACATAGAATTTCCTCCTGCTGGAATGAAAGGCAGTCAGCCCGCCTTCTGTCATTTAAATGTAAAGTTAGTTTCTCATATGCCTGTTTACGGGCGGCACAGCAGCCTCTCTTCCAAAAACCCTTCTTTCACATATTGAATTGTATCAGGATTGGTGATCAGACAGCTTATTTCCTTTTGAGCCGATTTTCCACTGTTATACAGCCAGTTTAAAGAACCGATCAGCAGATAACTGTCATCCACCAACAGTAATTTTATATGGGACGGAGGCATATATTTCAGGTTTTCGCCAAGGATTTCCGAAAGGCTCTTGATTGCAATGACCGCCTCCTCTTTTCTCCAGTATGAATCACGGTTTACAAGCTCTTCAATGTCCTCTAAAGAGCATTTCACCGCCCTGTAGCCGAACATAATCTGTACAAAAATACCATCGCCGACTTTTTTGCGGATCGTCTCTGCCATCTCCTCCGTCACAACATTATTGGAAATCCATGGTGAAATGATGTAAATACTCCGGGCTGTCATCGACAGCAGCGTATTTAATATCTCGTTGTGCAGCTTCGGTGAGTCTATGATATTCAGAGGTATTGTTTTTCTGAGGTACCTGCCTATCTCATCCATCGGAAGCGGAGGCTGCTCGCCAGCTAAGACGCGAAGCACATCCGCATCAGCAAGACAATTCTCATCCGATACCTGCTCCATATCAAAAAAGCTGAATACCTTCCCATATTTTTTGATGACACCGGCTGCTTGTTTCAAATAATTTTCCCTGCTTTGCGCCGCCTGCAGATTCCCGACAAAGATAAACTGGCTCTTTGCCCGTGAAAATGCAACATTCAGCAAATTGCATTTTCCTCCAATGAAGTTATAAAGTCCGGCTGCATCCTTTGCTGAATCCACGACACAGGAAAATATGATGTACTCTTTCTCATCCCCCTGGAAGACATGAACGGTCCCCACCTCAACCCCCGGGATATATTCCTTCAGTTTCTTCGCCTGCATTGAAAATGGGGTGATAATGCCTATTCTCTTTTTTACATTCTCTCCATATTTTTCGACAAAAATGCGGACAATTTCCCGGCAGGCCTGAAGCTCCGTGACATTGTAATGCTCCGCCGCTTTCCTTCCCCGTATATCAAATGCCGCCAGATTGCTGCCGAATAATTTATCATTGTTATCCCGTCCAATTAATTCGAGGACGTTGTTATATACGTATTCATTGGAAAAAGCCATGATGGCAGGTTCGCATCGTCTGTGCTGGTTCAGAATCACACCGCCTGTCCGGCCGCCGGCCGTTTCATGGAAATCACTGGCCTCTGCCGCATAACTCTGGACACTGGCGCGATCCAAACAGAATTTTGAATAACACTCTTCTCCGAGAATTTCGGAATACTTCTTTTTCAGCAGATGACAGGGTACATTTTTGATTGGCTCTATCTGATTCACATCGCCTACAAATACTGCTCTTCTTGCCCTATACAGGGGAGCCGCCGCATAATAAGGCACAATCTGCCCGCTCTCATCGATGAGCAGCATGTCGATTAAATCCGGCACCATCTGATACGTACTTTTCTTAAAGGAATGCAGCGTCGTCGTAACCACCGGAAAGCACAGGAAAAATGTCTCCCAAAGCATCCTGACAAGCCGCGCCCTGTCTTTGGAATAGGGTTCATCTCCGTTATATAAGACGCGGCACCAATGATAATAAGCCGAACCGTCTTCACGTTCATTCCGTGTCATTAAAATTTTAAGGTTTTTAAGAATAGGGGCCTTGTGCAAAATCACATAATTCTCAAACAAAGCAACGGCTGCAAAAAAAAGTCGTTTCCGGAGAACATATACTTCCCGTCGGTTACGAAGTTCAAAACTGCTCTGACTAATCCATGACTCTGCGCTTTCCCCAAAAAACTTCTTCATCTCCGATATACAGCTTAAATAAACATCCAAAAGTTCCTTCTTTTTTTCAATCTCATCTAACTCTGAACCAGTCTTTAATCCTTCCGCCTTCCCGGTTGAGATTTTATCGAAATATTCGTCCCACATCCTCTTGGACTGTTCCATATCCTGATTACATGACTCTATCTGCCTGTCAAAATCTTCTTTTTTGGTTTTTTCCTCTGTAATCATATCGTTGATTTGTCTTGCTGAACCATACTTCTTTTTCAGTTCCTGAACTCCAGGAAACAAAAAAACAAGATATTTCTTTATCCCTTTTATAGTCTCATATTCCTGTAAATCCGAATACAGGATTCGCAGCCGTTCTTCCAACTCTTCTTTCTGTTTTTTCAGATTATCAGTTTTCCTGGAAGCCGCATCTATCTTCTCCTCTTCTTTCTTTAGTTTCTTCCGAAGCTCTGTCTGCTCTCTCTCATGCTGCTCCTTCTTTTGGCTATGCTGTCTCAATTCTTCAGCCAAATCACAATTCCTTTTTTCTAACGATTCAACAGAATCTCCGTTAAATTGTGAGCGGTATGATAAAAATTCCGAAATCCGGAGATTTATATTGTCCAGTTGTTCCAATAATTCATTAAACTGGTCTTTAGCCTTTCTTTCGTCTTCTTCAGAAATGGTCTTTAATTCTAAAAAGTCACAAAACGGACGCAAAACCGATACATAAAATTCATCAATTTTATCCCCTCTGCCGAGCCTTGCACATAAAATACCGGCGTATTTCGCTCCATCCGTCTGGATTCTTTCCGCAAACTCCCTGAAAAATGGAATTTCCTGCAGCAGCTCCACCCCAATATTGTCGACTGCCTTATTGTTGGTACTGCTTATCACTATCGAATGCAGATTCTCCGCCGACATGGGAGAACAGCTGATTTCTTTCCCCGAATCTCCCATATCCGACCACGGTTTGTCCCATATATCCAATAAGGAAACTGCCTTTTTCACTAATTCATTTGCAATCATTTCCTTTAACAGGGTTGTCTTACCCGTTCCCGGCGGGCCTTCAATGCACAAAAGTTTTGACGTCTTTGCAAGCTGCATCAGTTTCCACTGTTTTTCATTCACGGAGTACTGATCCTGGTAACTTCCGAAATAATACCCGTTTAAGTCCATTTCATTTACAAATTGGCTTTTATGCTCAGACAGCCCCAAATATTGACGGACCGTATCAGGAAGTATGCGGTCCTTGCGGTAAAAGCGCTCCATTGTCTCCATCTCATCCCGGAAACAATTGTCTATCACAGACTCCGGCAATTCAAATGATACCAGTGCTTTCTCCAGCATCTGCCAGTCTCCGGATACTCTGCACTCTTTCAACTCCATATCGAATATTTTCCGAAATTCTCCATTGATCACACGATATAAATCGGAAAAATCCTCATTCGCATGAAGCGCATCCACTGCAGACGCCATTTGATTAAAATGTGTCTCAAACAACGCTCTTGCATCCGATAATTCAAGTCCTTTCTTTTGGGAAATCAGCAATGTAAGAATATTCTTATTGGCATATACCTTATGAATATCCAGGATATCGTCCCGGCATTCGCAGGAAAAGGTAAACAGAGGCTGCTGGGTATGCTTCTGATGATTTAAAAATACAGGATAAAACACACAAAACCGGCTATTTTTTTCTATAATATTGACCTGATCCTTTAACTGGTCAAGATAATTTGCCGACTGAAACGGGAGTTTACGGAACAGTTCTTCCAGGGAAATCAGATGATTTAAATATTCCTGAATGAGTTCTTTCCCTTTGTCAAATTCTTTCAAATCCAACCGGGCTTTTATAAGCTGGAAAATACGCTCTGCCTTCCTGCCCGCCATCTTAGCAGAAACATAGGCATAATCGCAGTCCTTCAATAAAATGTCTTTTACCGCCTTATCTTTGACCTCGGCAGAGAGCATATTATCATATAAATCGTATTCACAGAAATATGAAATAAGCTGACTAAGTTTATCCATTTTCGCTACCGTTTTCCCTTCGTAGATTTTCTCACGCATTGCGTCCTGCTTTCGCCAAGCTGTACCGGCTGCATGAATATGACAGCACAAATTCGGGCATCCTCCATTTTACAGGAGCAAACATTCCGGTTGTCTTTCATCCAGTCAGTTCCGGCTGTCTATTATTAAAATTATACCATAGAACATAGTTATTGGCGACTTCACTTTATACTTTTGTTTTATTAATTCACTAACATATACTTTTTTGTCAAATAAAAAACAATGCTTTTCTGTTTATCGCAGTGGTTGGTTTTTCCATCAATCACTTAAACAAAAAAACATTGTTCTTTCTTCACAGGCCTGTCAGTCAAACCACGAATGTCCGTCTCGTCCTAAAAGTGCATCTGCCTCCTCAGGCCCAGCGCTGCCCTGCTCATAAATATGCACAGGAAGTCCCATTTCACGGTATTTCTCCCGCACCTCGTCCACGTAGTTCCAGCTTGTCTCAACCTGATCCCACTGTGAAAACCAGGAACGCTCCCCACGCATGCATGCGCCGAGCAAGCGTTCATAGGCTTCCGGCGTATTCATCCGGTTTACATAAGAACAGCTCTGGCAGAAATCCATTTTCGCCTGTATAATTTCCTCCGTCTCACCCGGCTTCTTAATATTAAACTGAAGATATACGCCTTCCGTAGGCTGAATCTTAATATTCAGGATATTTGACTCCAATCCGGGAGCCGGGCTTTTAAATACAACCGCCACCTGCATTTCCCGTCTGTCCAGTTTTTTACCGGTTCGCACATAGAAGGGCATGCCTCTCCACCTGTCATTATCAACCGTCAGCTTCAGTGCGGCATAGGTCTCAATCGAAGAATTTCTGTCAACGGAGGGCTCTTCACGGTATCCGCCGTATTGGCCCAGTACCATACTTTGTGAAATATCCTCCGGTACCCGGAGCGCCCTGAGTACTTTTATCTGCTCACGGTGCATATCCTCTACGGCCAGGCTGCCTGACTGTTCCATCGCCACAATGGTGAGAATCTGAAACAGGTGGTTCTGTACCATGTCCTTAAGAGCGCCGCTGTGGTCATAATAACCGCCTCTCGTCTCGACGCCGACCTCTTCCAGCGCTGATATCTGAATGCACTCTATATGCTCTGCATCCCATACATTGCTGAAAATTGGATTTGCAAAACGGATAATCTGAATATTCCGCACCATCTCTTTCCCAAGATAATGATCAATCCGGTAAATATGATCCGGCTTAAAAAATGATTCCATCGTCCTATTCAGTTCAGCCGCCGAGGATAAGTCTTCTCCAAAAGGTTTTTCCAGAACCACCTTGCCATGCTCTGCTCCGGCCACACTTTTTAAACCATTTACGATTGTGCTGAAATATCTGGGGGCAACGGCAAAATAAAATATGTGATTCCCGGCCCCAATTTTTTTATAGAAACTGTCCAGTCCCCCATACTCCTTTTCATCTGTAAAATCCATACGGTAATATAGAATACGTTCCGCAAGCTTTTGGTAGGTCTCCTCTTTGAAGTGCAGCCTTGCAAATTTCTCCACCCACTCTCTGGCCATGGTACGGTATGTCTCACTGGTGTAGTCCCGTCTTCCGATTACCACCACCCGGGGACAAAATACTTTGTCATCCGAGGCCTCAATATTATAAAGAGCCGGGAGAAGCTTCCTAAAAGTCAGGTCTCCGGTTCCGCCAAAGATTGTAAATATCTGCTCTTTATTCATGCTCAACCCTCCAATCATGGTGGAAAATGCCGTCCCTGTCTGTCCGCTCATACGTATGCGCTCCAAAACAGTCCCTCTGGGCCTGAATCAGGTTTGCGCCTACCGGTGTCCCCCGGAACGCGTCTATATAGGATATTGCCTGACTCATGGCCGGTACAGGGATTCCGTTTTGAATTCCCGTTGCCAGGATACTTCTCAGGCTGTCCTGTCCATGGTGGATCCCGTCTCTAAAGAACGAGTCGAGCATCAGGTTGGGTAGTTCCCTGTTATTTGTGAACGCTTTTGTTATATCATCTAAAAATTCGGCCTGTATGATACATCCCGCCCTGAAAATGGAAGCTATCTTTCCGTAGTCTAAATCCCAGCCATATTCAGAAGAAGCATGGGAAAGTAAATCGAAGCCCTGCGCATATGCGGCTATTTTAGCTGTATAAAGTCCTTTTTTCACTTTTTCCTGAAAAGCGGCTTTGTCCGGCACCAGATTCTGCATTGGCCCCGCAAATAGTTCTCTTGCCGCATTTCTTTCACAGATACGGTTTGACATGATTCTCGCATTGCAGGCTGCCGTAATCATGGAAACATTTATGCCCTGTTTCAGCGACTCTAAACTGGTCCATCTTCCCGTTCCCTTCTGCCCGGCACTGTCCAAAATATAGTCAACCAGCTCTCCGTCTGTAAAATCATCCTTTTCACGGAAAATGCCTGCTGTAATTCCTATCAGATAACTCTTTAATTCACCTTTATTCCATTCTGTAAATACATCAGCCAGCTCCCTGTTTGTAAATCCGCCGGCATATTTAAGAAGCAGATAAGCCTCTGCAATTAACTGCATATCTGCGTATTCAATTCCATTATGGACCATTTTTACATAATGTCCCGCTCCGTCCGGCCCCATATAGGCACAACATGGTTCGCCCTGCGCTTTTGCTGCAATCTCTTCCAGAATCGGCGCAATATGCTCATAGGCCTTTTTATCACCGCCAGGCATAATGGATGGGCCAAAACGGGCTCCCATTTCACCGCCGGAAACTCCGGTGCCGAAATAATAAATTCCTTTTTCCTTCAGCTCTTTTTCCCGTCTTCTTGTATCCTCAAAAAATGAATTTCCGCCGTCCAGGATCATGTCGCCTTCATCAAGCAGGGGAAGAAGCTGGTCTATCACCATATCTACCGGTTTTCCCGCTTTGACCATTATCAGGAACTTTCGGGGTCTCTCCTGGGAATCCACAAGCTCTTTCAGATCATAAAACGGGATGAGATTTTCATTGGGATGTTCCCTCATCAGCGTTTCTGTCACCTCACGGCTGCGGTTGTATCCTCCTACTTTAAATCCGTGATCCGCCATATTCAGGGCAAGACTCCTGCCCATAACTGCAAGTCCGATGATACCTATCTTTGTTGTTGGTGTTTGCATTTTTATTACCTCCTACGTGTTAATGTTGCTGAGTATTGCTGCGAAATGTTAATGATACGCCCTCCGGCATGGGGACTGAATCCAGAAGCCTTTTCAGTAATCCGCTTGTTCTATCCCTGCCTATACTTACGATACCGCCCGCAAAACGGTTGGCTGCCAATAAAAAGTTTTCATCCGGGCTTAAGATAAAATCGCGGGGATGAACTCCTCCGCAGGAGCTATGCTGAATGACAGCGGCTTTTTCGCCCTGTACATTGATAACAGTCAGGATATCGAGCCCCCGTATGGAAATGTACAGAAATTTCTCATCTGAGGTGAGGCGGATTGCTGCTGCCGCAGGTTCTGCTTTTTTAACCGATTCTCTTTCTTTTTTGCTTACCCCATCCGCACTCGCCAAATGTGAGGCTTCCGGAAGTACAGACAAGGTCTGCTCTAGCTTAAAATGATTTTTATTTACATTGAATATGAATAGTTCATTACTCAATTCACTTACCACGTATAGTTTAGTATGTGCTCTGTTTAACACGCCATGCCTGGGTCCGCTGCCCTTTGGAAATAATATCTCGCCTGCCGGAATATATCCGTTTTCTTTATCAAACAGACGGATTTTATTTTGTTCAAGGCAGGGAACCAATATATATGGCTCATGTAATATAATCTGATGGCAGCCCGCCCTGTCCCCATTTTCTATCCTCTTTATCAGGGTAGGAACTCCTTTTTCCAAATGATATACCATGACATTTCCTTCATGATAGTTGGCCGTATAAACAGTGCTGCCATCCTGCAGAATATAACAGGGGGTTTGCTTCTCTTCAAGGATTTCTTCCACATGGTCTATTTCCTTCTCTTTTAGAGTCAGGAAACAGGTTCCCGCCTTTCCTTGCTTTTCTATGGGAAAAGCCATGGAGTCCCTTTGCAGGCTGATCCATTTTGCATTGGGAGCCTCGTAAAATAATTCCGGCTGTGACATGATTCCGGTATCCGGAGAGACTGTAAAATGGTATACGCCTTTGCTGTTTTCGGAATTGTAGGTTCCGATGTAAGCGTCTAATGGATAGGAGTAGTCAGATGGATGATTGTTGATTTTTGTCGTGTTTTCTATGTTAGCTTTTTGAGTGGGTATGATATCGTTATTCTTATTTTTTCTTATCTCCGGGTTTTGGCTATTGTCCGGTTTCGGATTAGGTTTTGTGTTGGATTTTAATTTTGTTACCATTTTTATATACCTTCTTTCCTGAGCTTTCCCTTTAAAGGATGTATATATTATTGATGGATAAGTGGGTTCTGATACTTCTTGTGTTTTAGTTATATTATTATTGGGAAATGTATGTTCTACTTTCTTTACTGTAAGTATAATTGTTACAGTTTTGAAAGTCAATCATTATTTTGAATAGTTTTGAAGGGTGAATTGATATGGCTTTAATAGCGTCATCTAACAATCTAAATGAAGCAAATCTAAATTAAGCGGTTTTATCTACAAGGTCTATAAAAAAGTATATTCCCCCTGTAAAATTTCAATTCACAAGGCTCTCGCGAGCCTCGACTCATGGTGGAATCATTACCGAAGCTGAATATCAATTTCAATCCACAAGGCTCTCGCGAGCCTCGACACACAACACTGAGCAAAGATGTATTTTCCATGATATTTCAATCCACAAGGCTCTCGCGAGCCTCGACTGACTCTATATCCATTACAATCGGCGATGCAGATATTTCAATCCACAAGGCTCTCGCGTGCCTCGACGAAATGGGCCGAGATTCGAACCCCTGTATTTGCAATTTCAATCCACAAGGCTCTCGCGAGCCTCGACTTCTGCCCCTCCTCTAAATCTTCAATTCTCTTTGTATTTCAATCCACAAGGCTCTCGCGAGCCTCGACGTTGCCCGGATCGCCCGCGCTTCGTTTACCCTGATTTCAATCCACAAGGCTCTCGCGAGCCTCGACCCGATTATTGACCAGCGGTTAACTGACCTACTGATTTCAATCCACAAGGCTCTCGCGAGCCTCGACCGGAATTACTTGCACTTGACGATAGTGTACTCTGTATTTCAATCCACAAGGCTCTCGCGAGCCTCGACAATCGGGATAGCATTGACCTGTCAAATCGGAGGGTATTTCAATCCACAAGGCTCTCGCGAGCCTCGACGCCAGACGCTGGATGATTTAAAGACAGAGACTATCATTTCAATCCACAAGGCTCTCGCGAGCCTCGACGATGTACAATCAGAGACATAGTCATCGACTCCCAATTTCAATCCACAAGGCTCTCGCGAGCCTCGACTGGATTGAGAGTTTGTCTATGGTGTTCTGGTTGTATTTCAATCCACAAGGCTCTCGCGAGCCTCGACGGTAAGAGAGGATGGTGCAAAATGTGACTGATGAAATTTCAATCCACAAGGCTCTCGCGAGCCTCGACAGCAAAAATGCACAATTATCTTTGCATCTATGCTACATTCATATAACTTAAATATACAAAATCAACAATTCATTCATATAGCAAAAATTATCCTGCATATTTCAATACTAATTTGCGCCAATTTACGGTGCGAATCTCCCTGGGATTTTATGTGCAACTGCCATTCGCACCAGCTTCCGTTTATTAAAATATTAACGGTTCCTCCAAATTAAAGGTTTCTTTAGCCCCTATATGCTCAACCTTCCCTTTATAATTATTTCCAAGATAATAAAAGCGCAAACTGTCCTTTTCCTTGTCGATAATCCCTTCCAATATATGCTTAACTTCCCTGCACTTTCCATAATCCATAATACATTCAAATACAGAGTGTTGAACACGTTGGCCGTAGTTTGTACATTGTTTGGCAACCTTGCGTAATCGCGTTCGTCCCCCTGCATCCTCTGTATTCACATCATATGTGATCAATACCAGCATTTTTTATCACCTACTTCCACATAAAAGGAGGATAACCATCTAAATCCCCTCGGATAAAACGTGATAATAACATCGCCTGAGCATATGGAACCAATCCCCACTCTACGGTTTCCCCTAAATATGGATGCTTTATTTTTTCCTGCTTTCTTTCCTGCCAGCTCCTCAGAATTTCTCTTCTGGCAGAATCCGTTATATAAACCGTACCATTTTCCTGCCTTTCAAAATCTTTTTCTCCCACCATCCGTTTATTAATAAGAGAAATCACAAAACGATCTGCATAGATGGGGCGAAGCTCCTCAATCATATCAAGCGCCAGCGAAGCTCGTCCCGGTCTGTCCGTATGCAGAAATCCAACATAGGGATCCAGTCCCACCGTTTCAAGGGCTGACGCAATCTCATGGGTAAGGAGCGTGTAAACAAATGAAAGCATCGCATTCACATTATCCAAAGGCGGCCTCTTACTTCTGTTCTCGAATATAAAGCTGTCTTTTTGCTGCAAAATTAATTCATTAAAAACAGAAAAATATCTGGCCGCCGCTTCCCCTTCATAGCCTCTTAGTTCATCCAACTTTTTTGCAGATTTTATCAATTGCAGGCTGTCATTTAACTGATCGGAAACCTTCAGGAGTTTTTCCTCATCTACACGTTTCGAATGATCTCGCAGCATCCGGTTGACTACGCTTCTACTATTATATACTTTTCCCAAAATGCTATTTTTTGCAATCGGAAGTTTACGCTCCTCTTGGTCTGCTATTCGGTACTGTTCTCTTCTCAAGACGACATTGCCTCTTGTCTCCCCCGCCACTCTAGCCAAAAAGCGGCCATGTTGAGATAAAAAAGAAAGAGCGATGTCTTTTTTCGCACAGGCACCCATCAATGCCGGACTAGCGCCTGTATATCCAAAGGCTACCACACCTTCCAGATTATGAAGCGGGACTCTGATCTTCTCCCCTTCTTTTTTCAGTATCACAATATTTTCACCGTCCAATGAAAGATAGGAATCCGGAGAAGTTACATATAATGTATTCATTAATTTTCTCATTCTTCCTCCTCTCGTATAATAAGTTTGTAAGTAAGAAAAACAGCTTACAGACTTATTTTTTTGTATAAATGGTAAGGACATCTAAGAGGAACTCCCCTCATCCCGATTCCCATCTATACAGTTGATAGTTACATTTCAATATTAGGTAGATCCTGTGGTATGATATCAGGTAGAGTCTGATATCCGAAGGCACTGCTGTCGTCCATTCAGCCGGCTTAGTCCGAGACTGCTTTCATAGCATTCAGCCTGGCACATACGGCACATTCCGCTGACACAGAATTTTCAGCCCCAGCCGTTAGCCCCAGCAAGAAAGACTGACTGGGGGCATGTTCATTGCGCGAGGTTTCGGTCACCGTATGCAGCACAGGTTAGACAAGTGCATGTACGAACCACTGAACATATCACTGGCAAGCTCGTTTAA
>OBXO01000617.1_pt1 | contig 24670 bp, 28 predicted proteins | sample 1501431 | NCBI WGS metagenome assembly OBXO01 (sample SAMEA2580163, study PRJEB22360) | human gut metagenome | biome: human gut; feature: human-associated habitat; material: faeces | place: Denmark | collected 2008/2010 | reverse complement strand
TAGCTCAGCTGGGAGAGCATCTGCCTTACAAGCAGAGGGTCATAGGTTCGAGCCCTATAGGCCCCATTTATCTGTTTTATACAGATATGCCGCAGTGGCGGAACTGGCAGACGCACAGGACTTAAAATCCTGCGAGGGTTAAACTTCGTACCGGTTCGATTCCGGTCTGCGGCATTAGTGAAAAGTGGGGAAACGTTGAATTAACAGCGTTTCCTCTGTTTTTTTGTTTTGATTTGAGGAGATTAAAAATGAAATCCGTTTTACTTATAGGACAATCAAATATGGCAGGGCGTGGATTTTTACATGAAGTCACACCAATTTATAATGAAAATATCCTTATGCTAAGAAACGGCAGGTGGCAGATGATGGAAGAACCGATTCACTTTGATAGATCGGTCGCTGGTATTGGTCCGGCAGCGTCATTTGCACAAGCATGGTGTAATGCAAATAAGAATGAGCAAGTTGGACTGATTCCTTGTGCAGAAGGTGGTAGTTCTATTGATGAATGGAATGTTGAAGGAGCTTTATTTCGTCATGCAATTAGTGAGGCGAAGTTTGCTATGGAAACTAGCGAATTGATTGCAATCTTATGGCATCAGGGAGAAAGTGATAGCCATAGTGGAAAATATAAAGATTATTATCAAAAACTTAATGTCATGGTTAATTCATTCAGAATAGAATTGGGCGTTTTGGAAGTCCCCTTTATTGTTGGCGGTTTGGGTGATTATTTGGGAAAATCTGCATTTGGAAGGAGTTGTCTAGAGTACGAATTGGTTAATCAAGAATTACTCAGATACGCAGAAAATAATAGTAATTGTTATTTTGTAACTGGAGAAAAATTATACTCAAATCCTGATGGTATTCACATTAATGCAGAGTCTCAAAGAAGATTTGGTGTAAGATATTTTGAGGCTTATCAGACAAAATCAAACGTGAACAAGTCATTAGACGGTGAGGCAGAAATTGCAAAGGTATGCTGTGAAAAAGAACACACCATTGCAGAAAAAAGATATATGGCATTAGAGCAATTTACCTTGGGAAAAAGTTCGTTAGAAGAAGTAATGGAATTTTTAAAGTAGCTTCATAAATTTCAGTTTGCAGGCTCCCATCTGCGGTATTTTGGAAAAGATAACCAGTAATCTACATAGTGGATTTCTGGTTTTTTTATTTAACAGGAAAGTTCTCCTGTTAAATATACGGCTGTGTATGTGGTACGAAAGGACGACTGCAGAATTTTATATTTTAATGATGTTGTCGGAGAAGTGGTACCCGGCATTCAAAAAGGAGATTTTTGCAGAGAACTTTGGACAGGATACAAGGAAGCTTTTATCTTCAGCGGCATTGGAAGCAAAAAAACACACTCTGCGGTAGGGTTCGATGAGACGTTCGGAGCGACAGTAACGCACACTGCGTCTGAAATAGAGTGGGAAAGATGAAGATTGCAAACAGGGAAATGAATTTGAAAGACGCGATACGCAATATAAAGGTGATGATTGAGGCACAGGCAGAAGAGCGGAAGCCGACATTTCCGGTTTCGGTTGCGCCGGAGGTGGGAGAGTTCTATTATTGTTACAGTCTGAGGCTGAATCAGATTTTACTGAATTTGCTGAGCAATGCACTGAAATATACTACGGTGAAAATTTCTGATAAAAAACAGAAGGTTCGAAAGCTTGGAGAGACGCAGCATAGGGAAACGGACAGAGAAGATTAAAAAAAGCGAAATATTCAGTTGACAATTATGGAAAAGCATTGTATAATTAGTATCGTTGTTAAGGACAATGTCCTTTAATATGTGTGTGTAGCTCAGCTGGATAGAGCACTTGGCTACGGACCAAGGTGTCGGGAGTTCGAATCTTCTCACGCACGTACGAATCTCCTGGAGAGTTTCTCCAGGGGATTTTTTTGGTTAGCGCGCCATGGGCGCGCTAACGGGTGGAAGTCCCGAACACGCCTAGGCAACGAGGAAGTGTATAGCTGAACAGCAAGGGTGTTGAGGTGGAATCTGAAGGAAGCTGTAGGCAAACCCTTGGTCCTATGGACAGAAATCACATATAAGGCTTGGAAATACGGATAAGTCTGCCAGAAGAGATGAAGTCCAAAAGTTGCTGGAAGTATTAGCCGTAGTAACAACGAACAGTGAGAAGTCTGCAGTAGCCATAGTATTGAAGATGTTCCTGTAATGGGGAAACAACGCATGGACACAAGTAGTCTTATGGAGCAGGTACTGAGCAAAGATAATCTCAAAGCCGCGTACCTGCAAGTCGTAAGGAACAAAGGTGCGGCAGGCGTGGACGGGATGACTGTTGAAGAGCTTGTCGCATACCTAGAGAAACTAACCCGATTTGGATTAGTTTCAATGTCAGACTACTATACCGAAAGGTTTGTTACTTGTTAAGTTGATTGAACCGCCGTATACCGAACGGTACGTACGGTGGTGTGAGAGGAAAGCTAGTCAACTAATAACTAGTTTCCTACTCGATCTTTTTTTATTGGGGAGTCTCCCAGGACAGACTCCATTCTACAGCAGCGCCGCAGGAAATTCTTATTTCAGTAAAAGTTCTCACCGGCCCGGTTTTTATGTTATAATGTAATAAAATGTCGATGGGGGATTCTCTGTATGGATTCCGGAAAAATTGAAAGAAAAATCATCTGCCTGTTCTTTTTAACACTGGTGATTTATACGCTGTTTAAATAAAAATTATCTGGAGAACCGTCTGCGGGCGGTTCTTTTTGTACAGATATTTGACTTTTCCCGCAATGCCTTATATAATATATAAGCTGCAGTTACGCTGCACAAATCAGGCATCCGGTGCCTGAAGGAGGAAATTATGATAATCGAATACTGGAATAAAGTCAGATCTTTTGTAAAATGGCTGATCCCATTTTTTCTGGCCATATTTTTACTGTTTGGCTGCGGCCCTGCACAGACGCAGGAGAGCCGGGCGGACATGCCGGTACATCAGGAGCAGGCAGGGCAGGCGGAGACCTCTGCCCTTGCTCTTGACAAAGATGGAAGTTATACCAGTAAAGAGGATGTTGCCCTTTATATCCATATATATGGGACGCTGCCGGGCAATTTTATCACCAAGAAAGAGGCGGAAAATGCCGGCTGGGTGAGCAGGGAAGGCAATCTTTGGGATGTGGCGCCCGGAAAGAGTATAGGAGGAAGCCGTTTCGGTAATTATGAAGAGATATTGCCGGATAAGGATGGACGGAAGTGGTTTGAATGCGACATCAACTATGAAGGAGGCTTCCGGAATGCGGAGCGTCTAGTTTATTCCAACGACGGCCTGATATACTATACAGCGGATCATTATAAAACATTTGAACAGATTTACTGATAATGATAACAGGTTATGATATGAAAGACGATTGATACAAGACAGGAGGAGACAAAGAATGAAACTTTTGCTTCTGGATATGAACGAGATGGAGAGCGAGGAGGCCGTGCATAATTATCTGATGGAAAATCTGGCATTTCCTGACTATTATGGAAAAAATCTGGATGCCCTGTCTGATATGCTGACGGACGGAGCGGCCGGGAATGTCTGCGTGGAACTGGTCCGCTGTACGGCACTGGACGCCCCGGTAAAGAAATTTGAGGCAAAGCTTGAAACGGTGCTGGAAGATGCGGCACAGACGGTTGAAGAAAGGGATGGAAAATTCTATGCTGTATTTGCAGGTTTTGAACCCCTGGAACCCTCATCCATGTGGGGATGAGCCTACGGGAGAATTTATCAGCATACCATTTGAGATAATCCGTTCATCCAGAAAGACGATGGCACTTCAGATAGCACCAGACGGGCATCTTGTGATGAGACTGCCTCGGAGAATGCCGGAGAAGGAGGCGTTTCATTTTGCCATGAGCCATGAAGGATGGATTGGAAGAAACTACCGGAAAGTGACGGAGCAGAAGCGGGAACGGCCGGTATACGGTGAAGAGGAAATACGTGCCTATATAGAGAAGCTGCGCCCGGTGCTGGAACACCGGGTTTCTTATTATGCATCTCTGATGAAAGTGGATTATGGAAGAATTACAATCCGGAACCAGAAGACGAGATGGGGAAGCTGCAGTTCGTCCGGCAACCTGAATTTTAACTGGAGGCTTTCACTGCTGCCGGAACCGCTGGGTGATTATGTGATTGTGCATGAGCTGGCCCACCGTCTGGAGATGAACCATTCGGCCCGTTTCTGGATGCAGGTGGCGCAGATTCTGCCCGATTACAAGGAAAGACGGCGGCTTCTGAAGGCATATAGGATATAAGCGGTTCAGCCGCTTCGTAAACGAACAGATAAACGAAAGGCAGAGGAACAGATGGCAGAAGAAGTCTGGATGGTACAGACAAAAAAAGCGGATTTTAACAGAATCGCAGAGCGTTTCGGCATTGACCCGGTGACGGCCAGAATTATCAGAAACCGCGGCATTGAAGGCGAGGACAGGATAAACCTGTATCTGAACGGGACAGTGGGAACACTGTATGACCCGAGGCTGATGAAGGATATGCAAAAAGCGGCGGCGATTTTAAAAGACAAGATAGACAGGAAAAAAAAGATACGGATTGTGGGCGACTACGATATCGACGGAGTGTGTTCTACCTACATATTATACAAAGCGTTTCTCAGGCTTGGCGCTCCTGTGGATTACGATATCCCTGACCGGATCCGGGATGGATATGGAATTAATGAATCGATTATTGAAAAGGCGGCGGAGCAGGGAATTGACACGATTCTGACCTGTGACAACGGCATATCGGCATATTCGCAGATTGAGCTGGCCAAAAAGAAGGGAATGACGGTAGTCATCACGGATCACCACGAGGTGCCGCTGGAGGAAGGAAAAGAGATAATTCCTCCGGCCGATGCGGTGATTGATCCAAAACGTGAAGAATGCTCTTATCCGTTTCCTGAAATTTGCGGAGCAGTTGTCGCATGGAAGCTGGTGCAGGTACTGTTTGAGGAGTGCGGTGTACCGGCGAAGGAGTGGGAAGAACTGCTGGAATTTGCGGCAATCGCCACGGTAGGCGATGTCATGCGCCTGCAGGATGAGAACAGGATCATTGTAAAATATGGACTGAGCAGGATGGAACACACATCCAGCATCGGACTTAGAAAGCTGGCTGCCAAGAACAATCTGGATTTATCCCAGATTACGGCATACCATATCGGTTTTGTAATCGGGCCCTGTCTGAATGCGGGAGGCAGACTGCAGACGGCAAAGCTTGCGCTGTCGCTTCTGCTGTCCGGGGATGAGGAGGAAGCCGACCGGCTGGCCACGGAGTTAAAAGAGCTTAACGATATGCGGAAGGATATGACGGAGCAGGGGACGGAGGCGGCCAGACTTCAGGTCGATATGTATTACAGCCAGGATAAGGTGCTGGTTGTATATCTGCCTGAATGCCATGAATCACTGGCAGGAATTATAGCGGGCCGTCTGAGGGAACATTACCAGAAACCGTCCATCGTACTGACGAAGGGGGAAGAGGCAGTCAAAGGCTCGGGACGATCGATTGAAAGCTACCACATGTTCCAGAAACTGTCAGAAGTCAAAGAGCTGATGCTGAAATTCGGAGGCCATCCGATGGCGGCCGGACTTTCCCTGGAAGAAAAAAATATCGGGGAATTCAGAAGGCAGCTCAATGAAAGGTCCGGACTTAGGGAGGAAGATTTTAAGGCAAAGGTCTGGATTGACGTGCCGATGCCGGTAAATTATATGACGGAACGGCTGATAAGAGAATTCCGGTGCCTTGAACCGTTCGGCCAGGGAAATGAAAAACCTCTGTTTGCACAGAAAAACCTGAGGGTCAGGAATTCCAGGGTTATAGGAAGGAACCGGAACGTGGTGAGGCTGACGCTGGAGGAGGAAAACGGTTTTGCGATGGAGGCCATATATTTCGGGGACGGAATTGCTTTTGAAGATGAGAGAGGCGGCCGCCGGGTAATGGACATCGTTTACTATCCGGAGATAAATGAATACAACGGCAATAAGAGCCTGCAGGCGGTAGTCAGAAAATATAAATTTCATTAGGCGGTACAGTACAGGAGGCGGACATGATAGAACGAAAAGACGTGATGCCTGTCAATTTCCTTAAAAAAGAAAATTTTACCGGAAGCGATACAGGCATGCGCTACCGTATGGAGAAAGCTTCAAAAGAGGAAGAAACGGTTCTGAAAGTTACGGTGTGGCCGGAGCCTTATGGCTATGACGCCACGCCGCCGGAACAGAAGACAAGCGAGTATTTTCCGTTTACCGAGGAAGGAATCGTAAGCGGTGTCGCGTGGCTGAACAGCCGGCACGAAAATTTCCGGTAACAGGTTACTGTTCACACTCCGCCCAAAAGCGGCGTGCTGTGAATAATAACACGCTTCGCGATGCACAGAAACGACAAAAAACGCCGTTTCGCGCCGTGCAACTCGGGATTTTCGTGCAAAATCCGCACGAAAACACCTCGCGGAACACAACCGTGTGAACAGTAACGGTAACAGTTCATGCTGGCTGACCCGTTACAATTTTCAATAGACCGGCCCCCGGATAGGATGGTATAATGACCGCAGAGCGGTTATTATACTGCGCATAAACGGTTTCTGCGTTCACCGCAGAAAACCGGCGCTGATTTCCGTCGGAGACTCCATGTTCCGTCAGGAACATGGTATAATGACCGCAGAGTTTTGGGTTAATTTAGAATTAACAAGGCAGGGAAAGTAAAAATGAGTTGGAAAAGATCATACAGGGAAGGGCTGAAAAGCGGTATTCCCATTGGAATGGGATATCTTCCTGTTTCGTTTACATTTGGATTTCTGGCGGTTTCAGGCGGGCTGCCGGTTTGGGTGGCGGTGATGATATCCCTGACTAACCTGACGAGTGCGGGCCAGTTTGCGGGAACGAATCTGATTCTGGCCGGTTCCGGATATTTTGAAGTGGCGCTGACCACATTTGTAATTAATATAAGATACATGCTGATGTCCCTTTCACTGTCCCAGAAGCTGGAACGGACCACAGGTATGCTGGAACGGCTGGTTCTTGCGTTTGGAATCACGGACGAGACGTTCGTCGTCAGTTCCCTGCATGAGGGACAACTGAAAGCTCCTTTTATGTTTGGATTGATGACAATGCCGATTTTAGGATGGAACCTGGGCACGCTGCTCGGCGGTTCCATATCGGCGCTGCTTCCCCAGGCTCTGCAGAATGCGATGGGAATTGCACTCTATGCAATGTTTATTGCACTGATCATTCCTGCCGCCAGGAAATCTGTAGCTGTACTGTGCGTAATAGGCGCGGCGGTTGCAGTGACATGCATTTTAAAATACATACCGGTTTTTGGATTTATCTCATCCGGGTTCCGGGTAATTCTGGCCACGATAGCAGCCTCTGCGCTTGGGGCGTGGCTGTTTCCCTCAGATGAGTACGGAGAGGAAAAGGAAGACGGGCAGGAGACTGCGGCAGCTCCGGAAATAACAGAAGAGGGGGGGAGTTTTGAGTGAATCTGACGAGCGTCGTGATCTGCGTGATACTGATGGCACTGGTAACTTATATTCCCAGGGTACTTCCGGTCACAATTTTCAGAAAAGAGATTAAGTCCAGATTTATACGCTCTTTTCTGGATTATACCCCTTATGCGGTATTGGGGGCTTTGACATTCCCGGATGTCTTTTTCTCAACCGGGCATTTTTATTCGGCGGCCGGCGGAACGCTGGTGGCGGTAATTCTCGGCTACAGGGGCAAGAGCCTGGTAGTGGTTGCTGTGGCCGCGATTATTTCGGTTTACCTGCTGGAACTGGCGGGGGGAGTTTTGGCGGCAGAATGGTTGACGGCATTCCTAGTATATTGAAATGAGGGGCAGAATGATTACATTAAGAGGAGCTGAAGTATCAGCAAAATTAAAAGTACAGGTGGAAGAGTTGCTGAAAAGGCTGGGACGGATTCCACAACTTGCCATCGTCAGGGTGGGTGACAGCCCGGACGATATTTCTTATGAAACAGGCGCTGTGAAAAAGATGCATGCCTTTGGGCTGAAAGTGGAAAAGTTTGTTTTTCCGGAAGATATCAGTGACAGGGAGTTCAAGGAGGCCTTTAAGAAAATAAATGAGGACAGCCGGATTGACGGAATCCTGGTGATGAGGCCTCTCCCTCCCCAGATTGTTCAGGAGGATATTGAGAGAATGATCGATCCGATGAAAGATTTGGACGGCATTTCACCCGTTAATATTGCGAAGGTATTCAGCGGGGACAGCACCGGTTTTGCTCCATGTACCGCGGAAGCAGTTATGAATGTACTGAAGCTGTATGATATTCCCGTGGCAGGTAAAAGAACGGTGGTGGTCGGCCGGAGCATGGTCGTCGGACGCCCCCTGGCCATGCTGCTTCTGCAGGATAATGCCACTGTGACGGTCTGCCATACAAAGACTGTGGAATTGCAGGATATCTGCCGCCGGGCTGAGATTCTGGTAACCTGTGCAGGCAGCGCCAGAATGATAGACGAAAGCTACGTCCAGGAAGGGGCTGTGGTCATTGATGTCGGAATTAATGTGGATGAGAACGGCCATCTGTGCGGCGATGTGGATTTTGATGCAATCAGTTCTGTTGCAGCGTGTGCGACTCCCGTACCGGGGGGGATTGGCAACGTAACGACTGCCGTTCTGGCAAGGCGCCTTGTAAACGCAGCCCTGGCTCAGGAAGAAGCCGGAAGTGAAAAGTAATATTTTCAGAAATAAGATATGGAAAGTTAAGGTAAAAGAAAAACATCCTGAATGCCTTTCGGTTATAATGATTATAGCCGAAAAGGCAGGGATGTTTTTTTATATAACAGGAAAGAAGAGGAGGAAATATTTATGAATCATTTAAAAACAGGGCTTGCAGCCGCTCTTATCTCGGCAGGGGTCCTTACTCTTACGGCTTGTGGAAGCACTGCAATACCGGATACGATCAATGTACAGAATGTGGAAAATAATGTAATCAGCGTCAGCAGCAGGGAGCAGGTCAAGGTGGAGCCTGATATAGCAGAAATCATTTACAGCGTTTATTCCCAGGCGTCGGATGCCCCGACATGCCAGACACAGAATAATTCAGATTTGGATAAGGTACTCACAATGTTAAAGGAACAGGGAGTGGAGGAAAAATCAATCCAGACATCCAATTATGGAATGAGTCCGATTTACAACTGGGAAGACGGAAAGACGGTCAGCGGATATGAGATGACAACGCAGGTCACGGTATCTGATATTCCGATTGATCAGGTAGGGCAGCTTATCTCAGAATCCGTGGATGCTGGCGTGAATTCAATTGATTCTGTCAACTATATGTCCAGTAAATATAATGAGGCATATCAGCAGGCTCTTGCAAAAGCAATTGATGCAGCGAAGGTGAAGGCACAGGCCATGGCGGATGCGGGCGGATGCAAGCTTGGCAAAATTGCAAATATTAGGGAATACGGTGATAATCAGTCTGTGCGGTATAATGGATATTCTTCCGGAGCCGGAGCCGCAGCCAAGGAAACGGCCATGATGGATATGGGAGTGATGCCGGGTGAGGTTGAGATTGAGGCCAATATTGCGGTGGACTTTTCTATCGAATAAAATTCATTAAGATAAGTAAATTCCTTTTGAAAGTATAAAACTTCCGCACCTATGAGATAATAAGCAATATCGAATAGAATGCGGAGGTTTTATTATGTGGGGATTTATTATCGCCCTGGTTTCCGGTGCCCTTATGAGTATACAGGGCGTATTTAACACGGAAGTGACAAAGCAGACGAGTATCTGGGTGTCATCGGGATGGGTGCAGTTCAGTGCATTTATTGCCTGTGTAATCATGTGGTTTTTTACAGGCCGGAATGAAGTGGGAGGCTTGTTCCAGGTAGAACCGAAGTATATGCTGGCCGGAGGTGTCATGGGCGCCCTGATTACCTATACCGTTATAAAGAGTGTGGGTACGCTGGGGCCGGCTAAATCCGCGCTTCTGATTGTAGTGGCTCAGATTATTGTTGCCTATGCCATCGAAGTGATGGGGCTTTTTGGCGTGGATAAGGTCGGTTTTGAATGGAAGAAGGCCATTGGCGCTCTGGTTGCCATTGCCGGGATTATTATTTTCAGGTGGTGACAGGGAAATTCTTTCATTTTTCGCTTGTGTTCAGGGTGGTATTTAGATAGAATAGAAATACGGGCAAACAGTATCTTCCGATATGAACGGGAGGTACATTACATATGAAAAAAGAAACAGCACGAATGATTAAAACAGCAGCAGCCGGCATAGTAATGCTGGCAGCAGTCATATGCTATAATGTAGAGTGGAAAGGCCGTGGGGACACGGCGCAGTTTCATTTGACCGCTCTGCAGGAGGAGATGGCGGAGGATGGTACGGACGCCTTGGCGCCGGCCGGCGTGGAAAATCATAGTCCGGAATATGCAGGGAGTACCGGTGATTCCGAAAGGGATAACGGGGCTGGCCGGATTTTTGTACATGTTTGCGGTGAAGTGGCCGCTCCGGGAGTATATGAGATGAAAGAAGGAAGCCGTATTTACCAGGCGGTGGAAATGGCCGGAGGCTTGACGGAAAATGCTGCCGGTGATTTTTTGAACATGGCCGGGAGACTGGAAGACGGAATGAAGGTACAGATTCCGGACCGGGAAGAGGCCGCCCAGTGGAGCAGCCGGGAGGCAGCAGCTTATCCGGGTATATCGGCTGGGGCGGAAGGCGGTGCTGTGACTTCTAAAATTAATCTGAATACGGCGGTGAAAGAGCAGCTTATGACGCTGAAAGGGATCGGGGAGGCCAGGGCCGAGGCGATCATCGCTTACCGCCAGGAATATGGGCCTTTTGCCAGGATTGAAGATATTATGGAGGTTCCCGGAATTAAGGAAGCAGCTTTTCAGAAGATAAAAGAAGATATTACGGTGTGAATGATAGGTATGAGGTGGAAAAATGGCAAAAGTGTTAGTTGTGGATGATGAAAAACTGATTGTTAAAGGAATCAGGTTCAGTTTAGAGCAGGACGGTATGGAAGTGGACTGTGCGTACGACGGGGAAGAGGCTATCCGGATGGCCAAAGAGACGGAGTATGATATTGTGCTTCTGGATGTGATGCTGCCGAAGTTCGACGGCTTTGAGGTCTGCCAGGCGATCCGTGAATTTTCGGAGATGCCGATTATCATGGTAACGGCAAAGGGCGGAGACATGGATAAGATCCTGGGACTTGAATATGGAGCTGATGATTATATAACAAAGCCGTTCAATATCCTGGAGGTCAAGGCCAGGATTAAGGCGATCATGAGGCGTAATGCCAAAAAATTGAAAAAAGAGTCACAGAGCAGCGGAAAAGTAGTCCAGGCGGCGGATTTAAAGCTGGATACGGACAGCAGACGCGTCTTTATTGCAGAAAAAGAGATTAACCTGACGGCAAAAGAATTTGATCTTCTGGAGCTTTTTGTCTGCAACCCCAATAAAGTTTACAGCAGAGAAGAACTGCTGCGCTTTGTATGGGGGAATAAAGCGGCTGCCGGAGGCGATGTGAGGACGGTGGACGTACATGTAAGGCGTCTGAGAGAGAAGATTGAACCAAGCCCGAGTGAACCGAAGTATGTTCATACAAAATGGGGTGTGGGATACTATTTCAGAGCTTAGCAGTTCAGAACATACAGAGAGGGGCGGCAAGGGAAAGAAGCCGGCCCTGTCAAAGAGTCTGCCGCGGTGCAGGCTCTTTGAAGATCATATGGAAAGACGAAAGAGCGGAGCAAATGGAGAAAGCGGCGGGATGAAGATGGATAATATAAGAATCAGGCAGGCAGATATGGACGATTTGGATGGCGTGACCCTGGTGGAAGCCAGGTGCTTCCCTCCGGCCGAGGCGGCCGGCAGAGAGGTATTTGAAAAACGGCTTGGGACATTTCCCGAGAGTTTTTTTATAGCGGAGGATCAGGGGAAGCTGATTGGCTTTATCAATGGCTGTGCTACTGATGAAAAGACCATACGGGATGAGATGTTCGAGGACTGCGGCCTGCATAAGGCGGACGGAGTTTATCAGAGCGTCTTTGGGCTGGATGTCATTCCCGAATACAGGAACCGGGGAATTGCGGCGCAGCTGATGGATTATTTAATAGAGGATGCCGGTAAAAGAGGGAGAAAAGGATTGATTCTTACCTGCAAGGACAGGCTGATTCATTATTATGAGAAATTTGGATATGTTAATCTGGGAGTTTCGGAATCAGTACATGGAGGCGCTGTCTGGTATGACATGCTTCTGGAATTATAAATAAGCCGGTACAGATTTGGAGTGACGGATATCGTGGATGAGAAGGATGGAGTAAAACCGCGCATACAAGGTGCGCGCTGGAGAAAACTGGATAATACGGCAAAGCTGTTTGCCGCAGTGGCCGGGGAGGATTTAAGCAATGTGTTCCGGCTCTCGGTGTCGTTGAAAGCCGAGGTTAAGCCGCATTTGCTTACGCAGGCTCTAGAGCGGACTCTGCCGGAATTTGAGAATTTCCGTGTGAAGCTGCGCAAGGGATTCTTCTGGAATTACTTTGAGACAAATAACAGAGAACCGTTAATAGAGAAGGAAGAGACCTACCCGTGCAAGTTTATTGATCCTCATGAAAGCCACCGCTTTCCCTTCCGGGTCAGCTATTATGGAAAACGAATCAATTTTGAGGTTTTCCACGGCCTGACAGACGGGCTCGGTGCATTAAATTTTTTAAAGAGTCTGACGGAACATTACCTGGAACTATGCCTGAAAGAAACAGGAAGTGATGAGACGCCGGGGGACCGGGGGAAGCCAGGAAGTAAGGAAGAGCGGGAAGGACAGGAAAATGAAGGAAACCGGGCAGAAGCAGGGGACCGGGAAGAAGCAGAAAGACGGAAAGAAGCGGCAGGGCCGGAAGAAACAGAATTTCGGGAAGCGCTAAGGGATACACTGGAAGCAAAGGAAGTGAAAAGACCCGGAATACAGGAAAAACAAACAACCCGTCAAGGGGAGCCCGTGGCAAGAGCCGATACAAACAAAACGATACGCCAGATGGAGGAGGACGGCTATCTGAGACATTATAAAAAACGTCCCCACCGCCATTATGAGACGGAGCCGGCTTTGATAATCAAGGGAGAGTATCTGCCGTTAGACTGTCAGTCGGTACTTCACGGCAGCATCCGGCTTAATCAACTGAAGGGACTGTGCAAGCAGGAAGGGGTCAGCATCACAAAATATCTGACAGCCGCACTGATTTGGTCCCTGATTCAGGTATATACCGATGGAAACACTCTGGATCAGCCGGTGGCTCTGAACCTGCCGATTAACCTGAGAAGCTTTTTTGATTCTGAGACTCTGGCAAATTTTTTCTCCGTTACAAATATTGCGTGGCCGAAGGGGAAGGCTCCAAAACGGTTTGAAGATGTGCTGGCCGAGGTGGGACGGCAGATGGATGAGAAGATTGTGAAGGAACGTCTGGAGGAGACGATTTCCTATAATGTATCGAATGAAAAGAAATGGTATATAAGAATTATTCCGCTGTTTATCAAGAATATGGCGATGAACGCTATCTTTCTTAAGAGCAGCAAAGCATATACCATGACGCTGTCAAACCTGGGACCGGTATCAATTAAACCGGAACTGGAAAATATGGTGGAGGCGTTCCACGTCCTCATTGGCGTGTCCAGGCAGCAGAAACTGAAATGCGGAGTGATAGCATTCAGGGACAGAATCTATCTTTCATTTAACAGCGTTATGGATGATCTGAAGCTGCAGGAATTCTTTTTCTCTTTTCTGAAGGAGAGGGGAGCGGCAGCCGAACTTGAGAGCAATGGGGCCGTGGATAAGAAGTATGACAGAGGGAATTTTCCGGCTGTCAGCTATGACCGGGGAAAGCTCAGGAAGATGACGAACATTGTATATCTGGTGCTTCTCACCGCTGCTGCGATTACCGGTCTGGTTAACTTTTTAACGTATGAGAAGGTTAAAATATGGTGGTCCCTGATCACAATCGGAGGAATCGCTTACGTGGCTATGACACTGAGGTATTCGATTATAAGGAGGGCAAGCCTGGCGGGGATTCTGGTAAGACAGTCGATTGGGGCGCAGATACTGCTTGTGCTGATTGATTATATGACAGGGTTCAGGGGCTGGTCGGTGAACTATGCGATCCCAAGCCTGATTCTGTTCGATGTGATAGCCATAGTGTTTTTGATTCTTATCAACAGGCTGAACTGGCAGAGCTATTTTATGTATCAGATTGCAATAACTATTTTCAGCTTTATCCCCCTGATTCTATGGGCGGCCGGCTGGATTACCAGCCCGATGATGTCGGTTATTACGGTAATACTGTCGGTATCTGTTCTATTGATTACCATCATACTGGGTGATAGGAGCGTTAAGAAGGAACTGAAGAGGAGATTTTATTTTTAAGCAGAAAATGTGGCCCAGGCAGATACCGCGATGCGTGTTACTGTACACGGAACCGCGCTTTCCGGCGAGCCGTGTACGGTAACTGATATTTAAAGGAGAGATGAAGAATGCGTAAGAAAAATGTCAGCATGATAGGAAACCTGACCCGCGATATGATGAATGATGTGATGGAAACGGCGCTTAAAAAGCCGATTCAGACAGGAGAATTCAGAAAGAATCCTGTAGAACCGGCATGGAGATGCCCTGCGGGCTTTCTCTATGAACTGATTGAGACAGGGAATTTTATAATGGAATATTTGAGACCCCAGAGCGTCGTCACCGGGAGGGTTATTCTTCAGCTCCACGGCGGCGGCTACATCGGACCGATGAAGAACATTTACAGGAGATTTGCAGTAAAATATTCGAAGCTCAGCTACGGTGCGGATGTCCTGACGATCGATTACAGGGTGGCGCCGGAGAATCCGTTTCCGGCGGCTGTGGAGGATGCGGTATATGCCTACAAATGGCTGCTGGACGAGAAAAATTACAAGCCGGACCAGATTGTGGTGGCGGGAGACTCGGCCGGAGGCGGTCTGGCACTGGCGCTTTGCATGTATGCCAAGGATCACGGACTCCCTCTGCCCGGGGGCGTCATCACGATGTCGCCGTGGACGGATGTGACATTAAGCGGTGAGACATATGAATCGAATTATGAGATTGATCCCCTGTTTGGCAATTCAAAGGAAAATATGCTGTATCAGTGCAGCTACATCGGCGATGCGGATACGAAAAATCCTTATTTATCTCCGTTGTTCGGGGATTATACGGGGTTCCCGCCCATGCTCATGCAAGTTGGCAGCTACGAGGTTCTGCTCAGCGACACATTGTCTGTGTCCGGCAAAGCCAAGAAGGCGGGCGTAAAAGTCAGAACCTCTGTTTATGACGGTATGTTTCATGTGTTCCAGATGGGGCTTGATTTGATACCGGAGAGCCGGGACGCATGGGAAGAGGTCGGGGAGTTCTTGAAAATCGTCTACCAGCTCCATATTGCGCCGGAAGGCAAAGTCGTTAAAAAGGTGAAGAGAAGAAAAAAAGATACGGAAGACAGGGCGAGAGTGAACCTGCTGGCCTTTCTGAAACGGGAGCTTTCGTAGTATGAAAATAACAGTGATAACAGTGGGAAAAATTAAGGAGAAATACCTTGAGGACGCTATTGCAGAGTACAGCAAAAGACTGAGCCGCTACTGTAAGCTTGAAATTATCCAGGTAGCTGATGAAAAGACACCGGACCGGGCCAGTGAGGTGGTGGAAACGCAGATTAAAGATAAGGAGGGGGAGAGGATTCTCTCTCATATCAAAGACACGGCTTACGTCGTGGCTCTTGCCATAGAAGGGAAAATGGTTTCCTCCGAGGAACTGGCGGAACTGATAGATGGTCTGGGAGTCCGGGGAGAGAGCCACATTCAATTTGTGATTGGAGGTTCCCTGGGCCTGTCGAAAAAAGTGCTGGAGCGGGCTGATTATAAGCTGAGTTTTTCAAGGATGACATTTCCCCACCAACTGATGCGGGTGATATTGTTGGAGCAGATTTACCGGAGTTACCGGATTGTGAATGGAGAACCGTATCATAAGTAGTGGAGAGAATTAAGATTGGCAGGAGTTTTATTGATAATAAGGTGCCGCTCAATCATCTGTTTTGATGATTTTGCGGCACCTCTTTATTGCAGGCGGTGACCTGTGCGCAGGGCGTGCAGGTTATCGTTTATTTTGCTTTGGCAGACGGGAAATATATTCTGAAAATTCCTCGGGAGGCAGGGCCTTGCTGTAATAGTAGCCCTGATAGATGACACAGCCCAGACTCAGAAGCATATCTCTCTGCTCCTCTGTCTCCACAAATTCTGCTATGGTACGGCAGTTCAAATTCTGGGACATCTGAACAATTCCGGATATGATTTCCCGCGTGCTTTTATTGTTGGGGAGCTGGGAGACAAGATTTCCGTCGATTTTGACTTCATTAAAGCAGCCCTCCTGCAGCTGTACCAGCGAGTTGTGTCCCATTCCAAAATCATCCAGGCTGAATTCAAGCCCCTGTTCCTTCATATATTCCATCTTCTTTTTCAATTCGGCAGACAATTCCATAGCGGCCCGTTCCGTAATTTCCAGCACGACATGGATCCGTTCTAAGGGATACTGCCTGACTATTTCCAGCGTTTTATCAAAAAAACCGGGGTCCTGAAGCTGCTTGGGAGAGATATTGATGGAGAGGCAGATATTATTGCTTACTGAATTCTGTATTGCCTGGGCATCCAGACATGCCCTGTCCAATAGGCTGTAACCCAGTTCGTTCAGGATGCCGCTCTCATGGGCCAGACGGATCAGAACAGGCGGAGCTATATAACCGGTCACCGGATGATTCCGGCGCAGCAGTGCCTCCATGCCGTGCAGCTCTCCCTGGCTGGAGATCTGGGGCTGGTAGAACAATTGGAGCTGTCCGCGCTTCATGGCGTTGGTTAAGTCCATAGAGAGAGTTTTGGCATAATAGTAGTACGGGTATTTGTGGCTGAGATAAGCAGGGATAACGCCGTCACGTTCTCCCGCCGCCATATCCTGTTCCATCTGGCGGACAGCCTGCTTAAATTTCCCGGTTTCCTGTTTTTCACTCCGTCTGACAAAAGGCATATAAATAAAGACGCCGACTAAAAGATTGAATAACTGAAGCAGGCTGCCGGAGACGGAGCCTGTGGCCTGATATCCGCTGAGAAGAACCGGGATGGTCCACTCCACAGACTGTGTTACGGCCGGTACAAGCCCTGTCTTGATAGCCGATGCGCTGATCAATGTCAGGATTACCGGAGTCAGGATAAAAGGGATGAGCATTGTAAGATTGAAAATAATCGGAAACCCGAATACTGCAATCTCACTGATATTAAACAGGGCAGAAGGAAGAGCCACAAAGGACATTTTACGGTTGTGGCTCTGCTTTGAAGCAATGTACAGTGCGAGAACAAAGCTCAGGGAAGTACCGCAGCTGCCGATAAACACAAAGGTGTCCAGGAAGGTTTTTGAAAAAATCTCCGTGGGGATGTGTCCTGCCAGCACAAGAGACTGGTTGATTTCCACATTTTGTTCAAAAAGATGCCTTGAGACAGCCTCCAATGTATTAGTGCCGTGAATGCCCATAAACCATACAAGGTGTGTCATTACAACATAGAGAAGAATACCGAACGGGTTCCCGCTAATCTTATCAAACAGTTTCAGGAAGAGATAGGAACCGAAATTCGTAATATTACTGCTGTCCCATGCCACACGCAGGATATATCCGGTAACGGCAAAGAACAGGGAGACCAGGATAACGGGGATCAGACACTGGATCGAAATATTAAACAGGTAATCGGCGCCCGTGGTATGCAGCCGTTCGAACCGGTGTCCCAGCTTTAATATTTTATGGAACAGCACGCAGGACAGAAGCGTGATTACCATTGCTGTGAATACCCATTCTGCATTAAAAATGTATTCACTCTGGTTTTCAATCCCTCCGCAGAAAGCCAGGTAGGAGCAGACCGCGACAATAGGGTACAAAAAAAGCTGATCCGTTTCCGTCAGATGGCCGTAGGAGATACTGATTGTTACAGTCAGAACCAGGGCCAAAGAACCCAGGCTGATTTGATACAGTGTTTCCAGAATCGCCGAAGCAGCGCCATTCATCCAGGTACGGATGAAATCCTGGTAGACGCCGAGAGGAAAATTCGTAAGCAGTAAAGCGAAAGACCCCATAATCAGAAATGGGATGGCAAGGGTCAGTCCATGGCGGACGGCCCGGGCATATATTGTGTTTTGAAAACGTATAGGCATTGCTTTTAAATTAAATAGAAATAGATTATAATAATAATATTTAACGGCCGACGGTGAAATGACACCGGGATTTAACAAAGGCAGGAGGATGCAGTTGACGATCAAAGGAAAAAGCCATATTATAGGGGATATTGGAGAAACGAGGGCAGAAAACGGCAGGATATAGATATGAATACAGAGATGGAATCAAAATCATTAGTATTATATGACAGAGACATCAGAGAACCGTTGTTTGACTATCTGGAGGAGCGGTTTGGCAAGACCAGGATGTTTGAAGAAAAAATCATTGGACGCTCCCGGGCAGATATCATCATGCTGACGGAACGTCAGCTGATCGGCCTGGAGATAAAGAGTGATGCCGATACATATGAGCGTTTGAAGCGGCAGATACGCGACTACAACAAGTATTGTGACGTCAATTATGTCGTCGTCGGAAAATCACATGAAAAGCATGTGGAGGAACATATTCCTTCCTGGTGGGGAATTATTGTGGTGGAAGCAGAGGGAAAAGAGATGGTTATTAATGAGAAAAAAGCGGCGTCGGAAAACCCTAAAATGAAGCGGGAACTTCAAATTACTCTTTTGTGGCGTCCGGAGCTTCAAAAAATTCTCGCTCTTAATCATCTGCCGGCCTATAAACAGAAGAGTAAAAAATTTGTACACCAGAAATTGATGGAAAAACTGGATTGGGACAGATTGAAACACCAGATGTGCGAAGAGCTGTTTGAGCGGGATTACACTTTATGGGATGAAGAACTGGAAAAGTACCGTGAAGCGAAGAAACGGCATGGAAAATTGGCTGCCCGGAGGACATAGCGGCAGCAGGGGGCCTAAAACAGGACAACAATACTTCTGTAGAAAAGATAAGGTTTTTTGCATCTAATATTTATGATACAATTAGCAGGGACAAGATATGAGGATAGTTACAGACCGAAACGGTATTATCAGGAGGCATATTTTTATGATGAAATTTATTAAAGCTGCATAGCACGGGCTTATGCAGTAAATGAAAATGAATTGTGTAGCCTTTGCTATATCCGGACAGAAAAATAGTTTGGAGGCGGCGATGCGCTATCAGAAAGCAAATGAGATCTTGCCGAAAGAGCTGGTGGAATTAATTCAGTCTTATATGGACGGAGGATACGTTTATATCCCCAGAAAAGAGGAAAACAGGAAAAGCTGGGGTGAGACTTCCAGTGCCAGAAAAGAAATTCAGGCAAGAAACAGAGAGATATATAAGAAATACCGGCAGGGAATGAAGGTACAGGAGCTGGCGGAACAGTTTTATCTGTCGGAGAAGAGTATCCAGCGAATTGTGCTTCAGGAAAAAAAGCTGGCACAGAGGAATAAGAATTTAAGCTTACATCAGAGTAATGAGAGCGGTGCATCGGATTAACGGATGCACCGTTTTTAGATCTCACAGGGAAATCACAGCCGCAGGACAGTTCCTTCGGCGTATTGTCATTTCTGGCGTGAGAATGAGGTATAGTTCCGGCGCCTGCTGTGTTAAGGTTGTCATCGGAGGAACTTAGAAATGACACGAAAACACAGAATAAAGTGGCTTGTGGTGCCAAAGGAGCTTCCGGCAGTCCTGAGAAGATGTCCGAAGTGCGGTAAAAAAACGGAATATGAAAACAGCGGAAAATTCCGTGTAAACGCCAACGGGAGCCTGCTGGATATATGGCTGATATACCGCTGCGAAAGCTGTGAGACTTCCTGGAACATGGCCGTCTATGAGCGGATTGCAGCAAAGGACCTGGACGGCGGGGAATATATGGGATTTCTGAGCAATGATGCGGCGCTGGCGGCCAGATATGGCAGCAGCCGGGAAGTATTTGCAGCAAACAGGGCGGAGCAGGTGGTGCATGCGGGGGAATACACGGTCCGGGAAACTAAGCTTTCGGAGGTATGTCTCACACAGGAATGGGATGAGACGGAGATTTCTCTGGAGGGAGCCATAAAAATAAGGGTTGATGCATTATTTGCAAGGCAATGGGGAATTTCCAGAAGCAGGGTCAAAGAACTGTGCATCCGGGGACTGCTCCGGGACGGGAACGGGATGGTGGATCCGGGGATGCGGGTGAGGGATGGGCAGTTGTTTTACTCGAGAAATGAATGACACAGGCCCGGGATTGACAACGATCCCCTCCTCTGCTATACTTGAATAAAAGTTATAGACCGGTCATAAGGGAGCGTGCACCCATGTTTGGTGTGGGTATCAGTATGGTTGCTTTTAATAATCTGTTATTCAGGCAGGGAACCTTTGAGGGGAGCCTGTTTTTTTGATGCCTGAATCAATATTCCAGTCATGCGGCCCGAGTCCGCGCTGAAAATATACGGCAGTGAAAAAGGAGCAGGAAGAGGAGGTCAGTGACAGGAAACTGACAGCATGCAGTACATTGGAGAATGCAATATGACAGAGAACAATACAAATAATAACAATACAAATAAAAAAAATAATACAAAAAATATAAGCGCCGGAAAAAACAGCACAGAAAACAGTGCTATGGAAAAGCATACAGACGACGCTGCAGAAAACCATCAAGAGAATAAATGGAAGAAACGGTTCTTTACAATAGTTGCCGGTCAGACCGTATCCCTGATTGGCAGCTCGGCCGTACAGTTTGCCCTTATCTGGTGGCTCGCCAGTGAGACGCAGTCGCCGATGATGCTGGGATTATCAGGGCTGGCGGCTTTCCTTCCAATGACATTTCTCAGTCCTGTGGCCGGGGTGCTGGCGGACCGGTTTAACAGGAAGGCAGTCTGTATCTGCGCCGATTTGTTTATAGGGCTGTCGGCTCTTGTTTTTGCCGGTTTTATGTGGAAATATGATGTGCCGAGTAAATATGCGATTCTGGTGCTTTTTCTGAGAGGAATCGGGGATACGTTCCATCAGCCGTCCATCCGGGCGATTATCCCGCAGCTCGTACCGTCGGAGAATCTTGTCAAAGCCAATGGCTGGAGCCAGTTCATGCAGTCCGGCGCATTTATGCTGGGGCCGGTGCTGGGAGCCGCGCTTTATGCGGCATTCCCGATGCCTGTGGTTCTGCTGACGGACACTCTGGGGGCAGTGACGGCCAGTTTACTTCTGGGAGCGGTGAAGATTCCGACGCTTAAGAGGGCGGACAGGGAAAACGGGGAGAAAACGCGGGAAAAAGGAAAATTTTTCAGGGAGATGAAAGAGGGAGCCGAAGTTTATCTGGATGATCCCAAGCTCCTGATTCTGATGATAGCCCAGACTCTCAGCATGCTGTTTTTCCTTCCTCTATCTTCTTTTTATCCCCTTATGACGAGCAGCTATTTCAGGCTGGGGGCGTGGCATGCCAGTGTCGTCGAATTGACGTTTGCAGCAGGGATGATGGTTTCCGCAGTCCTTCTGGGAAGTGTGATAGAGGTGAAAAACAAGATAAAAACAGCTTATATCGGTTTGTTTGGCATTGGAATTTCCACCGCGTTATGCGGCCTTACCCCTCCGGAAATGTGGGGATTCTGGACTTTTGCATTCTTTTGCTGCCTGCTGGGGGCAAGCGGCAATATTCACAGCATTCCGATTGTTGCATATATGCAGGAGACGATTGCTCCTGAAAAGATGGGACGCGCATTTTCCCTGATGGGGATGGCGGGTTCCCTGGCCATGCCTGCCGGTCTGCTGATAGCAAGTCCTGCCGCAGAAAAGATTGGCGTGCATATGTGGTTTTTCGTCACAGGCATTGCGGTTATTCTGATTACAATCGCTGCATTACTGGCAAACAGAAGTGCCGGCGACGGAGTAAATCCTGACTGAAAATGGAGGTGCGGCATAACCGGCTTAAACCGGTCCTGCCGCACCTACGATGCGTTTAAAATCAAATCCGACTACTGTTTCTTATATCCGCATTTTGGGCAGATACCGTTTTCATTTAATGCGATGCCGCACAACGGGCACCGGTCGATCTGGTTCTTTGTCTGGAACTCTTCCGAAGCTTTATTAACACCGCTTGAAAAGGTGATTTTTGCAATGTTAAGCTTGTCCTTCAGCAGATCATATACGATCTTGATCATGCCCTCAACGGTCATCGTCTCTTTTGTGACAACCAGCCGGCATTCCGGATAAGCAGTTGCAAGGTCAGTGTGAAAAGCCGGGCCCTTCATCTGATTGTGCGGTGCGCCGTCTTTAATGCCCTGTTCCTCATAAACCTTGAGGATTGCAGGCAGCAGCGGATCGTCCTCTCTCAGAATCAGAGCATGGTCAAAGTTCTTTAAAACGTCCCAGGCTGTTTTCTGGATTTCGTTACAGGGGAAAACCATATTAACGCCGGGTTCTACAGAATCTTCTACTTCAATAGTAAGAATTCCTGTGTGTCCGTGTAAATACTGTGCTTCTCCTTTGAATCCAAAGAATCTGTGTGCGTATTGAAGGTCTAACGTGGTAATACTTCTCATAGTTTGTTCTCCTTTTCTTAATTGTAGTGTTTGCAGGGTAACAGTTCAGCCGTGATGTATTCCGCGAGGTGTTTTCGCTGCTTTTTGCGAAAATCCCGAGTTGTGCGGCGCGAAACGGCGTTTTTTTGCCGTTTCTGTGCATCATTTGTTACGGTTTAGCCGAAGGCTGAACTGTAACTTTGCAGGGTTTCTATCTATATGTATTGACAATGTAATTGTTCCGATATACGGCCATTGTTTTATAGGTATTATTTATTACAGTCCGGGCAGATGCCCTTAAAAATGATATCGTGGCTTGTAAACTCAAACCCATGGGTATTTTTAATTGTTTTCTCCAGATCCTTCATATAGTCCATGTCAACATCAAAGACTTGTCCGCATTTTGTGCATACTACGTGATAATGGTCGGTGCACAGGAAGTCATAGCGGTCGGCCCCTCCTGGGATTTCCCTTTTGCGTATCTCACCCAGTTCAGACAATCGCTGCAGATTACGGTACACCGTCCCTCTGCCGATGGTAGGGTGATCTTTGGCAATGGCATTATAAATCTCATCTGCGCTTGCATGCTTCCTCATCTTCTTAACTGTTTCTGAAACTAAAGCGTATTGAATTGTTTGACGTTTAACCATGATTAAAGTCCTTACTATTAATATTTTGTTCTTAATGAGATTATATCTCAATAAAAACAAAATGTCAATAGAAAAATGAGAAAAAATTCCAGAGTGCGATCCTCCGGTTACTGTTCACACGGTTGCGTTACGCAAAGCGTGTTATTGTTCGCAGCACGCCGTTTTTTGGCGGGGGGTGAACAGTAACATCCTCCGCGGAGCGGTTTTTATTTAACAGGAGAACTCTCCTGTTAAATAAAAATAGAGCAGACCATTTCACGGTCTGCTCAGGCCGGCATCAGCCGGGGGTTCCATATTTTTGGCGCCACCAGATATAAGACATAAGACATGGGACAAATGCGCTTGCCAGCAGCATTGCCACAATGACATAGCCGCTCCATCTGTCAGTTATGGACCAGCCCAAAATCACTGCGGCAGCTCCTGCGGCAAACATGGTTTTGCCTGCGAAACGGTGGGTCCTCAGCCAGATTTCTTCATCGGACAGTGTCCAGGGCGTCTTGATTCCCAGGTAAAAATTACTCTTGATTTTCGGCATGATATTGCCTATAAACATAAACAGGACTCCGATGACCAGCGTAACAATTTTCCCAACAGAGATATGACCGGGGAAGAAAGATTCACTCAGCGTAATTCCCAGCATAATGAGCAGGAAAACCTGTAAGAAAACACAAAAGGTGTCATAGTAGGCATTGAATTTCACATAATTTCTTCTGCGCGGATTAATTTGCGGCAGATAATCAAACAGGAATGCCATGAGAGGCAGCAGTCCGCAGCACAGCCAGATTCTGCTTTTCGGGCTGTAGGTGACGGTACCGTTAAAGCCCCAGTTCGTGGGAATCTGTTCGGGCAGCCGCGAATACACGGCGGCAGTTATAAGGATGCCGATGGCTGCCAGGGTGTAATTTAAAATTCTCAGTTTCTTACTTTTCATCGGATGTCTCCCCTTTCAATGTTAAAATCCAGTTCATAATATCATCCATAACGGTCGTGTTAAGAGAATAGTAGATATATTTACCATTTTTTTCGTCGTCAATCAGGCCGGCGGATTTCAGGATAGACAGATGGTGGGAAATGGTTGCCCCCGTCATCTTGAAATGCTCTACAATGTCACCGGCAGCCATCGGGCCGTCCTTCAGCAGGTTGAGAATTTCCCTCCTGGTAGGATCGGATAGCGCTTTAAAGGTATCTCCGAAAGCCATGGCAGCCTCCCTTCTGTTTTGTGGTAATTCGATTCACTGTATCAAAACATTTAGACGTTTAGAAAATTATCTAAATGTATTGTTCCTAAAGGATATCACAAGATATTGTCATTGTCAACATAACAGCTCAAATTAGTATTACCTGTATATTACAGTTCAGCCTTCGGCTAAACCGTAACAAATGATGCACAGAAACGGCAAAAAA